>AUXO013651443.1_pt1 | contig 24266 bp, 16 predicted proteins | sample 768731 | NCBI WGS metagenome assembly AUXO01 (sample SAMN02715735, study PRJNA202380) | gut metagenome | biome: sheep rumen | host: Ovis aries | place: New Zealand: Palmerston North | reverse complement strand
ATGGATTTAATTAAAGTTGCTGAAGAAGCATTTGCAACCGGCAAGAAGTTCCCTGCATTCAAGGCAGGTGATACAATCACTGTCGCTTACAAAATTATCGAGGGTTCAAAAGAGCGTATCCAGCTCTACCGTGGCGTAGTTATCAAGATTTGCGGTCATGGTGACAAGAAGCGTTTCACTGTTCGTAAGATGTCAGGTACCGTAGGTGTAGAGCGTATCTTCCCTATCGAGTCTCCCAACATCGAGAGCATTGAGGTTAACAAGATTGGTAAAGTTCGCCGCTCTAAGTTGTATTATCTTCGTGGACTTACGGGTAAGAAGGCTCGTATTCCTGAGAAGCGTACTAATGTGTCAACAAAGTAAGAATCCTTTCAACCTGAAAACGATAAAAGGGCCATTTCCGTTGAGAAATGGTCCTTTTTGGTGTTTTTAGGGGTGAGAGATTACCTGTTCATCATCATCACCGTCGTCGTAGTTCTCTGAGGCATCAGCTTCGCCATGCAAAGCTTTTTGGAAGCTATCCCAGTCTTGGAAACCAACGAATAGAGACAACTTGTCGAGCGTTTCTTTCTTGGGTTTTTCTATTCCATGAATGTAGTCTATCACCTTCTTTAAGGCAAGCGACTTGACAGGTTTCCAATTTCTCTCACGTTCTATTGCCTCACGGAGTTTCCTTAGTTCCCAATGTTTCTTGTCCATAGCTATTTCACTAACACTTTTTTGCCTTGCGATATATAAATTCCACGAGTGGGTTGTTTCACCTTGATTCCCATTGGATTGTAATAATTACGTGACTTATAATAAGCCGTGGGGATGGAGATATCGTCTATCACGTCTTTCTGAACATCCTCCACGAAATCTACAAGGCAGATATCCGATGCTCCATTAGTGGCTGAAGATGTCAAGCCAAAGATGGTTGCACCCATGCAAATGTTGGTTCGCTCGTCAGAGAAGTTGTCATACAATCCGCTCTTGGTCATGTCCCAAGCAATCACCTGGTAAGTTTGTCCGTTCTCATTCACGCTCCTCACAATATTGGGCGACACTTGGCTCCACTTGTTAATGCCATTAAGCCACCACAGGTAAGATGCGTCGTTGGTGGTTTTCAAGTTGGTACCCTTCACCACCAAATATTTCTGGGTGTTGCTTACCGTATATTGCTTGTTTTGGTAATCCAACATCAAGCAAATATTATTGTTGCCCGTTTGCCTCACATGAATCAAGTTTTTATCCATATCGTATGAGATATTACTTGCTGACACACGCGCATTGTCACCAGAGATCCATTCGTTTGCCCGAAAGTGGTAAGCATGATCATCATAGTCTCTCATCAAGCGAATGAAGTACAAACCGGGACACAAGGTCGTGGCAGAAGCCTGCAACTTCACCACGAATTTTTTCTTGGCATTTCCGTCTTTGTCTATCATCAGATTTGCGGGAATGGGATATTCGATATTGTAAAATCCATTACTCTCCGCACCCGCATACGAAGAAGGGATGGTAATATCGGCAATGGCTGTTCCGTCAACATACAACGTAGCCATACGTCCCTTATCTGCCGTGGTAAACCTGCAAAGAATGCTCAACCTATCCTTGATACCCTCATTATTATATAAGGTGTACTGAATATAGCCATTGCGCTGAGCATCGCGGTAATGTTCCGAATTGTAGCTACCCGTAGAAGACGTACTGCTATAGCTATACTCATGACCAGCCTCGCTTTGCTGTTCGCCAGGAGCCACGAAATCGAGGGTACGTTTGAGCAATGCCTCATTGGCAGCCTCGCTTGCCGCAATATCGCTATTGGCATAGTTCTCTGCCGTTTGCTGATACCAATAGCACATATATCGAGCATGATGAATGTCATAGAATGGGCGCAATTCAAGTTGTTTCCAAGTATAGGAAGCCACATCCGGGCGACTGGCATCTATGGTAAACCGCAAATGGCGCAGGTCTTTCACGGTAATTCTGTCAAGAACTTGCGCACGACTGCCAATCAAAAGAGGTGACTTAGTCAAGCTCATCGTAGTACCCCTACTTCCCGGCGCATGATCCATACGTCCCTCGCCGCCATACACATTCTGCAATTGCTCGTATGGTAAGTTGGTAACAGAAGCCTCATCAGCGGATGTTGCCGTAGTTTGCGCACCCAAGAGAACAGGACCAAACTTAAAGGCGATGAAGTCGGTATAGTTAGGACATTCCTCATACCTCAGTTCCATAGGCAGATACACCCGCACTACATCACCAACCTTCCAATCACGGTCAATGAAGACGTATGAAGACTTGCCCTTGGTCACGTTAAGGGCAACGGGAACACCATTTACCGTTATCTGGTATTCCGCTCCAGCCCAGGCAGGATGACGAACAGCCAATTGATAAGCTCCAGCCTTCGTAAACGTTATGTTTGTCGTTGCTGTAGATGGTGTTGGCAAGTCTGAAGCTTGTGTTTCTATATAGGGGAAGATAGTTTCTTGGCGAATACCGAATGTACTGTTGTTTAACTCGCTGGGTGTGAAGAGATTCACGTATAACGTATTCTTTCCGTCATGGGTATAGATAAAATGCCCGTATTTAGAGTGGTTTTCCATACCTGTTCCCACACAGCACCACATACCTTGGTTCACCTGTGAGTAGATACGGTAACCTTGTGGGCGCAACGTGGTGAAATAAACATATCCACCCGTGAGAGGGTCTTGTGTTGACAAGATATGATTCCACATCGTGTTCTCATAGAAGTCAGCATATTTGGCATCATGGGTGCGGTCACTCATCATTTCGGAGAATTTCAACATATTGTTAGAGTTACAACTCTCAGGACCGTCCAACTGGTCGATATACCGATGGCTATTGTCTCTTGACAAGAAATGCTCGTTGACGCTGTTTCCGCCAATGCAAACCGTACGATTATTGGCTACATCATTCCAGAAGTTAGTAGCTGCCTGTCGGTAATTGGTTGCCGTAGCATCGTTCTCATAGATGCGTTCAAAACCAATATACTTGGGCACTTGGGTGTTGGCATGTTTGCCATCAAGGAAAGTAGTATTCAACGACTGCATTCCGTTCAGCATCGTTTTATGGCTGAATCTCTTGGCAGCAGTAAGATACTTCTTGTCGCCAAACAACTGATAAGCATCCAACAGACTTTCGTTCATTCCGCCATGTTCCCAATTCAGCATTGCTTCCATATCAGCATCAGACAATTTAGACACCACGTTCACACTCCAGTCAGCCAACTTGCGGAAGAGTTCTTTAGCCGTGGTATTCTCACCATAGAGATAAGCATCGCGCAATCCTGCCAACACCTTATGCTGACAATAGAAAGGCACCCAACCACCTCGTCTGTTAAAAGCAGAGAGATTGCCTGAATACAATGATTTCCATACGTCGTTGATAGGTTGTCCACCGATGAAGCCGTAGAGACCTTCCGTGTTTTTATCGTAAGCATCTTGGCAATCCTTCAGGATTTGAATCATATAATCGAGCCTGTCTTTCATGGCTTTCCTGACAGAAGCATCGGGAGTGGCAGCATACGCCAAAGCCAATGCAGACAGATAATGACCGCCCACATGACCTTCCAGATTGAAGCTATCATCACCCCAGTTGACAAACTTAGGGTGCTTGCTCGTCCATCCTTGATAGGAAGAACCCACCTTGTCTGACAATCCAGCCTGTCGGATAAACGGCGTGAGCAACCTGTCCACATCATATTGCAAAAGCAAATCATTGTTGCGCTCCAAGGCTGTCTTAAACGGTCCATCAAGCAACGTTACCTCCTTCAAGTCGAAATGATGGGGGTATAACTCACTTTGAGCAAACATACAAGATGGCAAAAACATTGCCAACATCACTGGAAAAAACTTTCGGATAACACTTTGAAACTTCATATCTATCAATGTTTTATTGTTCATGATTGTTTTTCAAATTCTTATAATTCCTGATTCCTCCCTGCAAGAATGACACATACTCTTGCACATTCTCATCATACGACCTGCTACCAGCCAGAGGATAACCGTCGTTGTCGAGTATCACATAGAAGGGTTGGGCATTAGCACCAAATTTCATTCTTTGCAGATACGACCATTTTTTTCCAACTGTGTCCAACGTGCGTGTCTGTCCGTTTTCTTGCACTTCAATAGGTTGTGCCAATGGTGTCTTGTCGTCAACGTAAAGGGAAATCAACACATACTGATGATTGAGGATATCCGAGACTTGTACGTCTGACCATACGGCTGCCTCCATCTTTCGGCAATTCACACAACCAAATCCAGTGAAGTCAATCAATACAGGCTTACCCTCTGCACGAGCCGCAGCCATACCTTGTTCGTAATCCGTGAATCGTGCCTCCGTGGTAATCTTCTGCAAAATAAAATCTTGCGTATTCATAGGTGGGGCAAATGCGGAAATCGCCTTTAATGGTGCGCCCCATAATCCAGGTATCATATAAACGGCAAAAGCCAACGATAATAATGCCAGAAAGAATTGCGGGACATTGGTGCGATGACCTTCATCGTCATGGGGAAATTTCAACCAACCCAACAAATACACTCCTAACAATCCGAAGATGACAATCCACAAAGCCAAGAACACCTCCCTGTCGAGAATGTGCCAATGGTGTGCAAGGTCTGCCACGGATAGAAACTTGAGCGCAAAGGCCAATTCAATAAATCCCAACGTCACCTTGACCACGTTCATCCATCCTCCCGACTTTGGCGCAGACTTCAGCCACGACGGGAACAAGGCAAAGAGGGTAAAGGGAATGGCAAGGGCAATGGCAAATCCCAACATTCCGATGGTGGGAGCGATGATGCTGCCTTGCGTAGAAACCGCAACGAGCAGGAACCCGATGATGGGTCCCGTACAGGAGAACGATACCAATGCCAGCGTGAAAGCCATGAGGAAGATGGACAACAGTCCTGTGGTATTCTCCGACTTCTGGTCTATCTTGTTTGACCATGATGATGGGAGCGTTATCTCAAATGCCCCGAAAAACGAGGCGGCAAACACCACCAACAACAAGCAGAAGAAGATATTGAATATGGCATCGGTGGCTAACGCATTCAAGGCACTTGCACCAAAAAGCCACGTGACTATCAAGCCCAGCAATACATAAATGACAACGATGCTCAATCCGTAACTCATCGCTTCACGAATGGCTTTACCACGGTCTTTGTTTCTCTTGAGAAAGAATGATACCGTCATGGGAATGATGGGCCAGACACATGGGGTAAACAGGGCAAGGAAACCTCCCAATAATCCCTCTAACAAAATCATCCACCATGAGATGCCGTTTTTCCCATAGCCTTTTCCATCAAAGGAAGACAACTCCTTGATAACGGGTTTCCACAAACTTTCACTCAACAGAGAGTCTTGGGGAGCAACAGGTGCTACAAGGGCAGTAGTGGTAACAGTATCCGTGAGAGAAGGAGAGGGTTGAGGTTCGGTGAGTTCCTTCTCTTCAACTTCCTGAGAGTTGGCTTGTTCCTTGACTTCCTTGACTGGCGACTTACCTTTCTGCTTGATAGCCACATCGGTGGGAGGCATACAACTCTCATCGTTGCAAGCCCCATATTCCAGATAGGCATCTATCTCATATTCAGGTTTAGTAAATCTTACCTTTTGTACAAACGTGGCTTTTCCCTCGAAATACTTCAGGTCCATCCCAAACATCTTATCGTATTTCGTGATGACCTTTCCCACAGGTTTCAACTTACCCACTAATTCCAATCCGTCAATCTTGACTACATTAAACGTTGCCTCTATCGGTCCGTCGTTGCCTAAGTCGGTAGAATAAACGTGCCATCCTGGTTCGATAGTACCTTGAAAGATGATTTCCGCCTCATCGCCTTGGGTTGGTTTGAATTGGGATTGAAAATGTACAGGTTCCATGATTTGCGCTTGCACACCAAGCACAATCATCCAAAACAATTGGAAGACGAAAAATACACGCCGATTCATATTATTCTTATTTTATGTTTATGTTGAACTATTTATTTCTCCATAGATGTGGAGCCACTGCCCAATGATGCAAGCGATAAATATCACACAAGCGAGTGACACGTGCCTTGAACTCATCGAAGTTCTTGTCTTGCGGCTGCATCCATTGCACTTCTGCGAGAGCTGCCATTCTGGGCAATACTTGATACTGGATTTGTGACGGGTAAGCAATGTACTCTCCCCACAGATTGGCTTGAACGCCCAAGATATGCTGGGCTTGCTCTGGGGTAAGGTCGGCTGCCACGGGTTCAAACTGATAGACATCCTCTACCGTGGAACATCCGCCTATGCTCAATGGCTCATTCCATGTTTGCTTGGTTTGGTAATAATCGAAATACATCACACCATTGGGAGTCATAATCACGTCGTGTCCCAACTTAGCGCCCTTGGCTCCAGGTTCTGCACCTGTCCACGACATGATAGTAGCACTTTGATCTACGTCACAACCCAACAGTTCGTCCCATCCAATAATCTTCTTTCCTTTCGAGGCGAGATATTTCTCCACTCGCTTGGTGAAGTATCCTTGCAAGCGGTCTTCCTTGCTTTGTCCATTCTCAGCCTTGATGCCTTCATCTTGAATGCGTTTTTGGCAAAGCGGACATTCCTTCCAACGAGAACGAGGACTCTCATCGCCACCTATATGTATATATTCTGAGGGGAAGATACTGATTACTTCGTCTAACACGTCTTGCACAAACTGGAACGTTTTCTCCTTTCCAGCACAGAGAATGTCGGCAAACACGCCCCAACGACGTTGTACCTCGTAAGGACCACCCGTACATCCCAACTCTGGATAAGCAGCCAATGCACCCAGCATGTGACCAGGCATATCTATCTCAGGAATCACGGTAATGTACCTGTCAGCGGCATATTTCACGATTTCACGACATTCATCCTGCGTATAGAATCCACCGTGTCGAATGCCATCTTCAATAGGAGTGTTACGACTGATAACTGTTCCTGAGCGCCAAGCACCCACCGTAGTCAACTTAGGCCATTTCTTGATTTCTATTCGCCAACCTTGGTCTTCCGTCAGATGCCAATGAAACTTGTTCATCCCATGTAAGGCAATCATGTCAATATAGTCTTTCACCACCTCCAAGGGGAAGAAATGGCGGGCGCAATCCAAGTGCATTCCACGATAAGCAAAGCGTGGAGCATCAGAAATGTTCACAAAAGGCAAAGCAACCGATGGTTCTCCCTTCACGATTGGCAACGCCTTGCGCAGTGTTTGAATGCCACGGAATACGGCAGCAGCCGTTGCACCAGCGATATTCACGCCCTTCTTATCTACCGTGATGGTGTAACCTTCGGGGTTGGCTATCTTTTGATTGAGTGATAATGAAATGTTTCCCTTCACGTTCTTCTTATTCTGAACGGCAGAGGAAACATTTATCTGTGTCATTTCCTTGATATAATCCACCAAAAAACGAGCATTGCGCTCCATATCCGCATTGCCAGCTGGATAAACAACCAACTTCGTTCCATCAAGTAAGTATTCACCACTTTTGGCAAGAGTAATGGTTTGTGGACGTGGAACTACATTATAATCAGCAGAAGCGGCAAAAGCCATTGCTATTCCGCATACGCAAATGAACAGTGATAACGTTAATCTCTTCATATCAAAATCATTAGTTATTTGTTTAACGCTTCAAAGTTAAACATTTTTTCCCATTCGTGCAATAATTCTTTACTCTTTATATTCGTTTACTCAACTTTGGTTTACTCTCATATTCATTTTCCATCTTTTTCGTAGATTTTATTTTGACCATTCACGAATATTTACTATTTTTGCATCGTCTTTACCTTGATGTCTTTCTACTTGATGCAGAAGTCGGATGGGTGGGATGCATTTTATGGAAAGGCGTTTATCTAACGCTTTGTTCTTTGGCTCTTCAAAGTCTCGCAAACTTGAAAAATTGCAGTCAGAAACAAAGCAACGGTAGATGTCCATGGGATATGTTATAGTATCGCCTTTAATATGCCTATATTATATATAGGTGTGTTAGGGGGACTATATATACATATCGGCGTGGGGCTTCTGCGTTGCTCGTTTTCACTGCAATGGGCAATGCGAGACGCCTTGAAGAGCGGGACGAGTAACAGGTACAGCACCCGCGCTTTTTTCGTATGATGGAATACTAAAATCAAACAAACCATTATTATTCACTTGTCTTGTTTGGGTGTTGCAGGGCATAAAACTCAATGATTATGAAAAGAATCAAGAAGTTTGCGGCATTGATGCTCATGGTATCATTCGCAATGAATGTGCAAGCCCAATTTGGCGGCAGCGGTTCTGGTACGGCAAGCGACCCGTATCTTATCACTAACGAAGATGAACTCTTCGATGTACGTAATGACCTGTCAGCTCACTACAAGCTGATGGCAGACCTTGACCTCACGGAATGGATTGCGGAGGAAAGTCCGAAACAGGGATGGGCTCCCATTGGTAATTCCACAACTCCATTTATGGGCGTGTTTGATGGGAATTATCATAGTATCAAGGGATTAACAATTAAGAGAGCTGGTGAAGATGAAGTGGGTTTGTTTGGCAGAATTTGTCAAGCAACGATAAAGAACACGACTATCATTAACCCCAATATTATTGGTGGTTCTTGTGTAGGTAGTATTGTGGGAGCGGCTTTGTTTACCGCTCAATATTACATTCAAAATAATGTTTGTCTTGGAGGATCAATCAATGGATCTGACTATGTAGGTGGAATTATTGGTAGATCTTTTTTTGGATCACTACCATACGCAAATACATCTTGTAATATAATAGGAAATTACGTCTCTTGTTATATAAACGCATCAAATTATGTTGGAGGTATAATTGGTTCAGAACAATCTTATGATGGGTCATATACTCGAAGCGATGGGTCAATTGGTTATAATGATTCAAGTAGTAATCTAATATCAAATATTCACGATAACTTCTTCAATGGAATAATCAATGCTATAGGTACAGAAGTAGGAGGTGTTGTTGGGGAATTACTTTATGGTGTAGGTCGTTCGTATTGGGCAAACGGATATCGTATTACGCATAATATCGTAGCTGGAAATGTTTTTGGACAAAATAATACCAATGGTATTGCTGGAGAAGAAGTGGGATTTAGTTATCCAAGTAGAACAGGGATTAATGGTTCCAATGGTAGAAAAATAACGAATAATGTCTGTTGTTTGGATACCATTGCTTGCGGTTCGTACTTACCACATAGAATATCAGGATTTGATAATACAAACAATTATGCATCTCTTTCAACAGTTATTGTCTATAATGGTGAAATCATTGAAGTTGAAGACGATGATTCCAACGGCGTAAGCTATGGTGCACGAACATTGAAACGCAAGACCACTTACCAAGGTATGGGTTTCGACTTTGACAATCAATGGGCTATTTCAGAATTAAAGTCTTATCCCTATAACATCAAGCAAAGCACTCCGCCAGAGTTGACATCCTTCACGATGGGCGATGCGAGCGTGGTGAAGGGAACTGCCAACGGAAGCGGTAGGTTGTATGTGTTCGTTGGCGATGAGATGTATGAGGGAGTGGTAACCGACGGTCAATGGCAGATGTCATTGGGCTATGTGGATGCCAGCAAGCGAGTTACGGTTTCCGTACAGACGGGTAACTTGATGCCATCTCCTATGCTTGTAGTGCAAAAAGGTGATGCAGCAGAATTGCCAACTGGAGAGGTAGAAGGTGTTTACCTACCACGCAACATTTCTACATTCTGTTCCAACAAGAGTCTTGACTTCTCACAGACAAAGGGACTTACTGCCTATATTGCCGCTGGATATAACAAGGGAACCGTGATGCTGATGCGTGCCAAGTACGTTCCTGCTGGCGAAGGTGTGATATTAATGGGTGATCCAGGCTCATATAACGTCTATACGACAAGCACCAAGGTGTATTATTCAAATATGTTGAAAGGTGTATTGGAGCCAACCATGATTGAGCCAACCGATGGAGATAAGACCAACTTTATCTTGACAAACGGCTCAACGGGTATCGGATTCTATGCGGTTTCCAATACGGGAGAACTTGCTGCGGGTAAGGCTTACCTACAATTGCCAACGGATGCGTTCATACAATCAGGTAAAGCTATCAACTTTGTATTTGATGACCAGACAACGGGTATTTTCAATGTGGAGGCATCTAACGAGAATGATAGCTATTACACCTTGGATGGCGTTCGCCTAAGTCAACGTCCCACCGAAAAGGGCATTTATATTCACAAAGGAAAGAAGATAATCATTACTAAATAAGGGAGACAGATGAGAAACAAGTATGAAAAGCCTTCCATAATAGCATTATGCTATGAGATGGAAGAAAATATTATGGCAACCCAATCCACGGGAACAAATTTTGAAGAACCAGACACGGGCGAAGTTCCTGTGAATCCTGGTGAGGGACACGATCCCGGAGAAGCTTTCTCGAAAGGGAGCATTTGGGATGAATAATTGATTTGTTGAGCGTTTAGTGTTTTGTGTTAAAGTGTAGTGTATGTTGATGATCTTCATCATATCTTCACTAAACACTTAACACTAAACACTAAACTTCAAAAATACTTGCACAATCCATTTATTATCATTACTTTTGTCACACAAAATCAGTGATATATAGAAATGATAGGAACCATCGTCAACACAAGCACCATTATTTTAGGCACCATCATCGGAACGGTATTACATAGGGGAATCAAAGATAAATACAAAGTAACGCTATACAATGCCTTGGGATTGGCGAGCCTTGCCATAGGGTTAAACGCCACCATCAGCAATTTCCCCAAGAGCGAATATCCCGTGTTGTTTATCGTATCACTTGCCATTGGAGGCGTAATAGGAACTGCCCTCGACATAGACGGAAGATTTAAACGACTCGTTGACAAGCGTTCGAAAGGCAATCAGGGAAATCGCCTTGCCGATGGTCTTGCCACCGCTATCCTACTCTATTGCATCGGTCCATTGTCTATGCTTGGTCCTGTCATCAGTGCACTAAAGGGAGACCATACCTTTCTCTTCACCAATGCCACGTTGGATTTCGTCTCTTCCACCATCTTTGCATCTACCTACGGTATCGGAATGGTTTTGGCAGCCCCCGTCTTGTTTTGTTGGCAAGGTATGTTTTGGCTCATAGCGCATGTTTCGTCTTCAGCTATCAGTGAGGCACTGATGGCAGAACTGCTTATCGTAGGAGGATTGATGATTACGGGAAGCGGTCTCTCATTGCTGAATCTCAAAGACTGCAAGACTTTGAATCTACTACCAGCCTTGTTAGTGCCAGTAATCTGGTTTTTGGTAAAGGGAATTATCTGATTATCTTAAAATCCTAGAATTACTAGTAATACTAGAAATACTAGAAGTACTAGATATACTAGTATTACTAGAATTATTTCTTCCCAGCCTGAATCATATAGTTTGTCACCTGCACGGTAGAGATTAGCTCCCCTGCCCCATTTACAATCTCCACATGCCATTGGTGAAGAGTCTTTCCCTTGTGCAGCAACCGAGCAGTGGCTGTTACCGTGTCGCCTTCCAACACAGGCTTCACATGACTACCACTCACGTTAATGCCCACTCCAATCTTATGAGGACAAAGAGCCAACGACCCCACTCCCGCGAGATTCTCTGCCAAAGCCAATGAAGCCCCTCCACTCAAGAACCCAAATGGTTGGCGATTACACTCATTTACTTTCATCTGTGCCTTACAGGTATCTGGTTCTGGCGTGGAAAGAAACTCCATCCCAAGCGTATTTGACAATCCTGATTGCCTACTGATAATATCCTTGATTGATTCTATATCCATAATAAAAAATGTGTCTTTCTTGCAAAGATACTAAAAATCCCCGAAAGCCAATGCCTTCGGGGAATAAATTCATTGAATATTGGTCCATAAGCCATTACTAATCATATTCCAAGATGGCATTTACCAATGCCGTAACATCTGTGATGGTGATTTCTCCGTCTTCATTCATGTCTGCCGCCTTAAAGATAAACACAGGAACATCAACACTTAATATACGGTTCACCATACAAATCACATCGGTAATATCCACTCTCCCGTCATTGTTCACATCTCCCTTCAAGTAATGATTGCCATAATAATACAATACGAAATTATCCACAGCTACCCAATTGGCATCAGTAGATTCCACATACAAGCCGAAAGTGTGCTCTCCTTCCTCCACTGTTTTTTCCACTTTGAAGATTTGTGGTGCATGGTCTGCCGTATGGCAAGCCACACTCGTATCATCGAATTTCAGATTCACGCCACTCACGCTAAGAGAGGGTTGATCCTGGCGAACAGCCTCTACAGCTGCCTGTAACATATACTTTCCATCCCTCAAAGATAGTGTTTGCGACATGGAACGGTCTGCCTGAGCCGCTGCATTCACCCACCACTCTGCAAATGGCGGATTAAAGTTGTCGTAAGTGGTGTTGATAGTTGACCAGTTACCGGTCAATGACCATCCGCTTGTATCATTGTCATCAAAGGTAGGATTGACGATGGGCACACGCACGGGATTCTCATTTGTTGCCAGACTGTAATACTCCTCTTCTGTTCCCACGAAGTACAAGGAGAGATGATCCATTGCAACCCAGTTAGCCGAGGTAGATGCCACCTTCAAGCCGTAGGTCAACGTTCCGTCAGTCACCACAACACGCAACGAATACCGTGTAGGAGTGCCATTGGCAGTGGAAACTGCCACTTCCTGATTGCCAGCATAGAAGGTTACACCTGTCACAGACTCAGCTCCCGATTGCTGACAAGCAATGATAGACCCCCGAATGTCATACGTTCCGTTAGGCAACTCACGAATGGTTTGAGAAATGGAACTGTTTGGCAACGTGTTGCCACTGCTTACCCAACGCTCAATAAATGGGAAATCCACCCGTGCCCCATCAGAGGTGTTCACGTAAGGCGCACCGCCGTCTCTGTAATTGACTACCATTCCGTCGTTTTTCCAATCTTTCAGACTTCCAGTACATAGATAAGGAGCCATTGCTTGGGTGATGTCGAACCCTTCGGGATTGATTTCCTGCAACTCGTCAGCATCAAGAATCACCCAACGTTGTGCCGTTGCCGCACGAGTATTACTGAAAGATGTAGAACCAGTCACAGAAGCATTCTTCGCACATAAGGCTTGTGGCGATGGTGTACTGTTCTTTCGCATGATATGATAACAATCGAACACCTTGTCTGCCCCTTCCATCTGTACGTCAACAAACGACAGTTGCAGGCGCAGGTCTATCTCTGAAGCTGTAGATGTGGTAGTCTTGAATCCGTTGTCGGCATTGTCTGTAGCATAGTAAACATATCGTCCCGTACTCTGGTTCTTGATGCGGTAAGTCTGCGTAGCAGGATTAAAGGTGAAGTTCCACATCGCATTGTTAGAAGACTTTTGCGCTTCCTTACTCGACATCACCTTCAATTGCAACGTACCATTATTGTCAACGAGGAAAGCGGAGTTCAAGCCATAGTTGGCATCACTGTTGCGGATGAAGTAAGCCTTCTCGTCTTCTTGCTCAAAGGTATAAGCCAAACCTTGCAAGTTTCCACCAACGGGAGCCAAGCCATCTTCCACCACAGCCTGCATCAACAGCGAATTGCCATAGTAAGATGCGTCTGAGTGATTGTCTTCATGAGCACCGTTGATGGTATATGACAAGCTTTGCGCAGCATCTGTTGCCCAGAGGTGAGTACCGTCTCCCGTGAGCTTTACGCCATCGCTGTTATCCCAGAATTGCAAGAAACGTGTGGCTCGCTTTCCGTACCAGATTCCTCGTGAACTCTCAGAGCGAATATCACCCGTATAGGTAGAGTGCGTACCTACACCTATTCCATGTCCCATCTCATGAAGCAACGTTCCCGTAGCCTGATAGCTCTCAGTGGGTCCCACACGGATATATCCTCCATAAGAACAATCTGCCGTTGGCGTTCCAGAAGCATAGTGAACGTTAAGATAAGCTCCGTTGATACTGGTCAGGTTCGACCACAGTTCAGCCACACTCATAGCCGACTGCGAGATACGGGCATTAATCATGTCATCGCCTTCGTTGCCGTAGCCATACGTCACATTTCCCTTGGGCAAGGTATAGACCTTTATCACGTCTCCATAGCCCACCTTATAGTTATTGGTTATCGCGTACGCGCGTATATAATATAAGGTGGAAGGCGTAAGATTATCCATGCAATAGATACGTCCTCCATTCTCTACGTATCTCGTAGAACGCTCATCTGCCACGGTAGGCATTGCGTTGGTGCTGCTATAGCAAAAGCCTTGTTCCAAGATATTGTTTGAAGACGTGACGGAGGAACGACCGAATATCATGGTGGCTCCTCTCGCATATTTCTTATTGGTCACCACGGTAGGCACTGTACCTGTCGTAGAGGTCTTAGTGGCAAAGATGCTTCTTTCAGCTGTCAGCATGGCGTTTTTCAATGTGGCAGCTGCGGCTTGCACATTGGTAGCCGTACCGTTTGAAGTGTATTTTCTGGCATTGGAAATGGCTGTTTCCAATGCGCTCTTCACCGCATTGTCCATCGACTGAGAGACCAATCCGTTTGCCTTGGTGATAAGGTTGCTCAATCCCGTGCGCATATAAGACACGTCGGAACTGACGAGCGAAAGACGGAAATTGTCGCAAGCCATCCAGTTGCCTGTAGCGTTCTCCACCTTGAAACCAATGGTCACGTCATCGGTCAGCACATCGAATGTCAATGTATAGTCTTTTGCCGTAGTAACGTTTACCTCTTGCCAGTCGGCAAACACATAACCACCCGTTGCAGCAGTCGTACTTCCTTGTTTGATAAGTTGAGCCGAGACGGTGAGCATATACCTTCCCTTTGCCAGTCCCGTAATCGTCTGCTTGATATACGTATCTGGCAGGTTACCCGTTTTAGACACCCACCTCTCCACGTATGCAAAGTTGGCTTTGCCTGAGAATTCATCATTGGTCTGAAACTGCATTCCTTGCTGTTGCCAACCCGCAAAGCTCAATCCGTCGAAATTGGGATTGACGATTTTAGACGTTACGTCTGTCTGCGCATTCGTCGATAAAAAGTAAATTAAAAGAAATAATAAAAGTTTCTGTCGCATATCTTTGTCTGAATTAGATTATGTTTGCAAAAATAATCAAAAAAAACATGAATATGTAATAACTTTAAAAAAACATATTATTACAACAAATAAAACATACAAATAATCATTGAGAATGAAATTTTGTTGCCTTTTTATTTGTAAAATAAGAATTTATCTGTATATTTGCAATGCTTTTAGTGAGAAGTAATAGACATTCAAGTCAATAAACGTATTTATAAACTCAATTCTCGCCTCAAAACAACGGCCAATTATATGCGAGAATACGCAAAAATGAGGGTTCATAGATACGCTCGTATGCGGGCGTATATTTTCCTTTTTTATTTTGCGTAGGGTACTTGGCCGTTCCCTTGGGGCGATAAGGACAGTGAAAAATACGTCCGCCTTTTGTCTATCATGAACTTATCGCATGTAGAGAATCCCTAAATAACGGCCATATTATGAATGGTTTTTCTCTTTGCATAAGCCACGTAGCATCTTTGCTATCGTTGCCTTGATGTAGTATCCACTTAAAAATATTTAGTGGGTATTACAGATGGATGTGTTTGTATGTAACATAACATCTATTAATAAAAAATTAATTATTCAAAAAAATGAAAAAGTATTATTTACTATTAATGGTCTCTCTTCTTTTCTTGAATACAGAGGCTGCTCGCAAAGGAAAATTTGACTATTCCTTGGTATTTGTGCCCGAGGAAGGTGGTGTGAAATTTGAAAAGATAACTGAGGACGCTGACATGGTAGCAGATTACGGTGGTATTTTAGTGAGGAAATCATCAGGCATATTCGGTTCACGGAAGACAAATATTCTTGACTGGTGGGTCATTCCTCAAATTGCCATTTCACCAGATGGTAGTAAAATTGGCTATATCAATGAGAAAAACAAGACAACTAACATCATGATTAAAAGTTCTTCCAAAGGCGGTGCAAGTGTACAACGAACATTCCGTACAAACGTTGAAGGGTTTTCATGGAGTCCTGACGGTAAAACGCTTTGTTTTACCGAAGTTCGAGGCGGACACCATGGCATCTATCTTGTAGATGCAGAACAAGGCTCTGTAGTTCGTCAAATTTCAAACAGTAATGACAATGATTATGGTGGTGTTATAAGCCCAGATGGCAATACCATCTTCTTCCATCGTGGTGAAGGTATGTCAAATTACAGTTTATGGAGTTATGACAGAACAACCAATCTGTTCTCCAATTACTCGCGTGGCATGACTGCGTGTTATATTCCTGGTTCAAAAAGTACTATTTATTGCGCCCGTTTCACTGACAAAAATGAAAGTGAAATATGGCGTGTCAATTATGAGACTGGGGTTGAAGAGGTTATATTAGCACAACCAGGAAATAGTTTTACTACGCCACAACTTTCTCCTGATGGTCAATGGCTATTGGTGACTGGTAGCAGCAAATCGGAAAAAGAGCAAATTGACAATACCGACATCTTCGTTATTCGAACAGACGGCACTCACCTCACGCAACTGACATATCATCCTGGTAATGACATTTCACCTATTTGGAGTCCAGATGGGCGTAGTATTTTTTTCCTTTCGCAACGTGGGTCAAAAGAAAGATATTATAATGTTTGGCGAATGGACTTTAACTTATAATAATATTACTCACAAATTAATTCACAATAAAACATTTAACATTATGAAAAAAACAATTAAAATTTTAACGCTGTTATTTTCACTTGCTATATCATCATGTGGAAGTGACGGTGAAGAAGGTTACGAAAATGTAAGCGTAAAAGAAAAGGATTCCCCAACATCTACTATATCAGAAGCATCTAAACCATTCGTTGGTTTATGGTATTTATCAACTTCTATTAATAGCAGTGATTTTCCACCATTATACTTGTTTATGTCAAAAGACGGAAGGGCTTCGATTGATCTCTTTAATTTCAACCCTTATGATTGCTTTGATTATCTTTATCATTGGAACTATAATGAAAAGACACAAATCCTTTCTACAGACCATCCGTTTGCTTCATGGCAAATTAATTTAATTAGTGATGAATCTTTTTCGGGTTTAGCCTTATGGGGAAAAAACACGAAACCTATTTATACTGCAAAATATATTAACGATAGAACAATTACATTTCCAGCTGTTATTGGGACATGGGTTAATGAGGATAAAGATACTTTGAGATTTAAACTCCATTCTACTCACATAGAAACTTTGTCTTGGTCTTCCAACTTAGGTATAGAAATGCTAGGAACCTATACTCACAACAAAGAGAGATACAAATTATATTATTATCTTAGAAATCCCAGCAAAAAAGATGATTATCTATTTGATAGGGAAAAAGAATTGATTAAGATTGTATCCAATTACAATGAGAAAGTGTCTGAACCATCTAACAAAGAATATAAGTGTTGGAATAACTTGACTATAATGAATTGCTTTGACTTTAGCAATGCATATATGGACATTGACATGTGTATGCTTCGAGAATATGCTGATGATAAATATGTCATGGTTACAAAAAAAGGACGGTATTATAGGATAAAAGAACAATAAATCCATTATTTAAATTATCAAAAATTATTATGAAAAAATTATTATTAATCATTTTGGCATTTGCATTCACAATGACATCCAATGCCCAAAGAAGTCGAACATGGAGTAGTTCTCAAATGAACAATCGTCCATGGAGTGTTGAAATTTCAACTGGTTATCAATTTTACACAAAAGGTGGAAGTGGAGTTTATGCCGTCTATTTGGGGGCACAAAAACAACTTTCTAAACATTTCTCTCTTGGATTTACAACAGGAAGCCAATTTCCTAAAGGAGGAGATCCCATCATTCCTGTTTTTGCTGACTTTAGAGGAATTTGTCCAATAAACGATTCTAAAATTGACATTATCGGAATTGTACGTGGAGGATTATATGTAAATACTAACAAACCTTCTTGGAAAGACTTTGGCTTTGACATTCTGCCCGGTGTTCAATACCATGCTACTGACAAACTGGTTTTTCTAATTAACTCAGGTTTTTCAAAAACTTTCTTCACTGGTGATGGTTATGATTTTGACATGATACCTATTTTGGTTGGTGTATCATTTAAATTATAAGGGAAAAAGTCATCAAGGTGTTTGTACTTTCACTGTTTGAAAAATAGCGGAACTCGGCTTTTCTATCCCTAAGTTTCTCCCTTCAACTTTCGCAAGTTGGTAGAGTTCGTGAGTTCAGACAATCTCGATTGCTTATGAAGCATTAATTAAAATGTGAGAAGCATGACATTGTCTGAACTCCTTGAATTCTACCACGTTGAACACTTGTGAACTTCAACTAATAATAAATGTTCAACTTTCACTTTACAACCGTTCCATCCATCGTGAGAGGAAAACATCACTGACAGAATAAGTTGTGCCGTTCACGTCTGTTTCATCATTCAGCAAGCCTTTATCACAAAGTGCCTCAGCAAGCCTTCGAGATACGGAAGGGGTTCCTATCTTATGTTTTTTGAGAAAAGCTGCCGCCGTAATTTGACGAACACTTACTTCCTTTGCAACAGCTATCAAGAAATTCCATTGCTTGTCTGTCAGCATCTGTCGGTATTGCAGATACACTGCTTCACCTTGCTTCATCAACTGTTCACAAGCTTTCTTTACATCTTGAATCGTGATGTCTGTCTCTCCGTTGGCATAAATGGTGTGACAGAGTTGTTGCGTATAATAAGTATGGCGATGAGTCCAATCTAAAATGAATTGCAAAGCCTCATCGGAAATCGTTCTTTGACATTCGTTAAACAATCTACGTATGAAAGCTGAATACGATGCCTCTGAAATTTTATCGAGTGAAACAAAAACCGTGCTACTATAGAAAGGCTTCTTTTCATTGGCAAAGATGTCCGCCATCAGGTGTTTCTTGCTGCCACAAAAGATAAATGTCAGATTATGTGTCTGTTGTATGTATGTACGCAGTAATGCTTCCATGTTCTGTTCCGGATAATCCCGGATTTGTTGGAATTCATCAATGGCAATCACAATATGTTCACCTTGACTGTCCAAGAAGTCAAACAACCCTCGTAACGTATATTCTTTTTCATGGGCAGTCTGATAGGCTATTTGCAGTTGTGGCTCACCCGTTATATTGTCGAACGAGAGTTGTGGACGCAAGGATTTGATAAACGTCAGCAACTTTTCGCCCATTGACGTTTTTGGTTGAAATGATTTCATGGCTGCTTCTGCCATGAACTTAATGAAGTCATCTATATTGCGTGAAGCGAAAATATCCAGATAAATGGTATGAATGTTGGGGGCTATATCTTTCAATTCATCAAACAAACGCAGTATCAACCCAGTTTTTCCCATACGACGTTGGGAAATGAGTGTCATATCTGTCTTGTTGATACAGTTGCGCAACATCAATCCCAATTCCTCTTCACGGTCGCAGAACAAATGTTTCGACTCATACGACTTAATAGTAAACGGATTCTCCATAATTTAGAAATGCCTAATTCTGATGCAAATATACAACATTATTTTGATTACACAAAATGTGTAACACAAAATGTGTAATCGTATGATAATAAAATACTACTTACAGAATCGTCTCAAATAATTGACAATTTCCTATATAGAGATACCATATTTTCATTTTTAATGCCTATCTTTGCAAAAGATTCTTCATCTGCCTCATGACAGGTACTTAATATGAACCTACTGGATTTCATCTTATTGTCGATAGCCTTGGCTATGGATTGCTTTGCGGTTTCTATCGTGAGTGGGGTTATCATGCGCAAAGCTCAATGGGACGTTATCCTCCGCATTGCCTTCTTGTTTGGTTTTTTCCAAGCCATGATGCCACTCTTGGGATGGTTGGGATTCAGGTATTTTGCCTCTTACGTGGAGGCCTTCGACCATTGGATAGCGTTTGGCTTATTGGCAACGATAGGTGGCAAGATGATACACGACTCGTTTGCACCGCCAGAGGAACATCATTTCAATCCCTCTCATCTGCTCACCCAACTCACGTTGGCAGTAGCCACGAGCATTGACGCATTGGCAGTGGGAATATCGTTTGCGTGTATGAAGGAATATGGCAACATCCACTCTCTTACATGCCCTCTCGCGATTATCTTCATGGGCTCTTTCCTGTTCGCACTATTAGGACATCTATTGGGCATTGGTTTCGGGAAAGGTATTGAGAGCAAACTGAGACCTGAACTGTTAGGGGGAATAATCCTCATATTGATTGGCTTGAAAATCCTGATTACCCACCTCTTTCTCTAAAGTCCTTAAAAGACCCTATATTTTTTATAATCTCATAAACTCAAACCATGAAACGATTACTTTTCTTAGCTTGCACACTTATTGTCACTATCAATGCCGTGGCTCAAGTGTCTTTCGGCAAACCGCAATTGTTTAACGATGATTGGCTCTTCGTGCAAAAAGACGACGATAATGCCAAGAATGCCGACTTTAACGACAAGCAGTGGAGACATCTGAACTTGCCCCACGACTATTCCATTGAGGGAATCATGTCGCCTCACTTAGCTTCGTGTACGGGCTACCTACCTGGCGGAACTGCTTGGTATAGGAAACACTTCTTTTTGGAAGATGGAAGATTGAAGGGGGATGGAGGAAGCACCTCATCATCTACTGCCGATGAAAAACTTCAAAACCAAACCACCAACCATCAGCCTTTATATTATATCTATTTTGAAGGTATCTACAATCGCGCAGAAGTGTACCTGAACGGACATCTGTTGGGAAAACGACCCAATGGCTACGTGTCGTTCATGTACGACATGACACCTTATTTAAATAATAATGGCGAAAACGTGCTTGCCGTAAAGGTTGACCACAGCAAATATGCCGACTCTCGATGGTACACGGGAAGTGGTATCTATCGTGACGTATGGATTGTCTCGGCTCCCAAGACTCACTTGGCTCAATGGGGTTCCACATATCGACTGACAAAAATCAATGCCAAGCAAGCAGAGGTGGAGGTTGACGTGCAAACGGAGAGTGCTGACAAAGACTTGGCAAACATTTCGCTCTCTGCCGAAATAGAGGTCATTGATGCCAATGGCAAGCAAGTGGCTCGTACCACAACGAAGATGGGGGCAGCAGAGAAAAAGACGGTCAAGGTGAAGGTGCCTCAACCACATAGATGGAATCTTGACGACCCGTATCTATATACCATCGTGACCAAGCTCATGAGAGACGGTAATGAGATTGACCGTAGTGAGATGCGGGCAGGATTGCGCACGTTGCAGTTTGATGCCAACAAGGGATTTGCCCTGAATGGCAAATGGATGAAGGTGAAAGGTGTTTGCCTGCACCATGATGCAGGTGCGCTGGGAGCAGTGGTTCCGAGAGACGTGTGGAAGCGTAGGTTAGAGAATCTCAAGAAGATTGGGGTGAATGCCATCAGGATGAGCCATAACCCACAGGCTCCCGTGCTTTACGACCTATGCGACGAGATGGGGTTGTTGGTAAAAGATGAGGCGTTTGATGAATGGGAATTTCCTAAACGCAAGTGGTTGAAGGGATGGAACAGGGGTGAGCCTGGCTATGATGGTTCGTTTGACTTCTTCAAGGAGTGGATGGAGCAAGACGTGAAGGATATGGTACGCCGTGACCGCAATCATCCTTCTATCTTCTTGTGGAGCATTGGCAACGAGGTGGATTATCCCAACGATCCATATTCGCACCCCGTGCTCGATGGTTCGTCTATCAGCCAGCCTATGTATGGAGGATATAAACCCGACCAGCCCAATGCTGAGAGATTAGGGGTGATAGCACAGAAATTGGCTGCCGCCGTTAGAAGCATCGACCCATCACGTGCCGTGACAGGTGCATTGGCAGGTGTGGTGATGAGTAACGAGACTGCTTATCCCACTGCTTTGGACGTGGTGGGGTACAACTATACGGAAGACCGTTATCAGAAAGATCACCAAACGTATCCTAAACGTGTAATATACGGATCGGAAAACAGGCACGACTTACCCGCATGGAAAGCGGTGAAAGATAATCCGTTTATCTTCGGACAATTCCTTTGGACGGGTGCAGATTATCTCGGCGAGAGCGGAGCATGGCCAGCACGTGGCTCATCGGCGGGATTGATCGACTATGGCGGATTCATCAAACCACGTGGCTGGTATAGGGCATCATTGTGGAGCGACAAGCCTGTATGCTACCTTGGCACTTATCCCATCATGGGCAGGAGAAACGGTGGCAGAAGGGGCAACTGGGTATCAACGGATGCACCCGACGTATGGAATTATCGTGATGGACAAACGGTAAGGGTGGTATGTTACACCAACGAACCATCTGTGACCTTATCGCTCAATGGCACTCCCGTAACTGAACCGGCAAAGGTTGACTCTACTACTGGCGTGATGTATTGGGACATTCCTTACCAAGCGGGTACATTGAGAGCAGAGGGCAACAAAGGACATGCTGCCTACGAAATCAAGACAAGCAATCGCCCATACGCCTTGCGACTGACATCAGACAAACAGACACTGAAGGAAAAGGGGGAGGTAGCACATATCACCATCGAGATAGTGGACGAGAATGGTACGGTAGTGAAACTGGGCGACAACGACATTACTTGTATGGTGACTGGGGCAGGCAAACTATTGGCTCTCGAAAACAGCAATATGCAAGACACATCTAACCTGCGTGACCTCCATCAGCGGGCTTACCAAGGCAAACTCTTGGCTTACGTACAAGCCACTGGCGAAAAAGGCAAGATCACCATCAGAGTTTCCTCACCTTTATTACAAGAGGGAACGATTGAGCTAAATTAGAAGGAAGATGGTGGAAGGAGGAAGGAGGAAGTATTTCGCCGTTGGCGAGGTAAGAAGGATGAAGGTATAAAGTCATTTCACCCTCCAAATTCCTCCCTCTTACTTCCTTTCCATCTTCTTCGCCAATGGCAAAATACATCCTCCCTCTTACTTCCTTTCTATCTTCTTCGCCAATGGCAAAATACATCCTCCCTCCAAATTCCTCCCTCTTACTTCCCTTCCTTCTTCCTCGCCTACGGCGAAATACATCGTCATCCATCCCTCATCCATCAAACATCTGTATTGTGTTCGCACACAATACCCTTGATGTACGTCAAGAAGGATGGCTTTTTTGTGGAAAAAGGGAGTGGAAATGTTTCAAGAAAACGAAAAACCAATTACCTTTGCATCGTCAAAAGTACAGAAAGCATAGTTAGATAATTGTTTTAAAACAGAGCTTTAGAAAAGGAAAAAGATTGTGAGTAGGGATTACTCAAAGGTAAAAAGATTAAGAAAGTAGATAGGTAAAGAAAAGGTAAAGATTACAATCAGGATAACAGAGTAGAAGTAAGGTCTTAGTGAAGGCTAAAAAGATTGAGAGTTTTAGGATAACAAAATGTTTCATAAAAATGACGAATAGGTGACCGCCGTGAGGCGCGAACCTAATGTCGGAAAGGAGAAAATAGTTATGCAGACAACATTAATCATCACTTGGGTGGCAGCCCTTACTGCTGCAACAAGTCTCTTCATAGAAAGCGGTTTTCGCAAATGATACCGCACAACAATAAGGATTTCGAATTCGATATATAACGGACGTGCAACTGAGGCAGACAGTTGCACGTCTTTTTTGTGTTTAAGATTCAAGCTATGAGGGCGGAAAAATAGGCGCAGTAGATATTTCATAGGGGTAATAGATTTTTGAATAGAACATTTCAGCTATTGAGACCTATGACGCTGAAAGCGTCACCGCTTGCTAACCGGGGGTACGAGCATAGCGAGCACCCTCGGATGGTAAAGTGACATAACATCATCGACCCCGAAGGGTGTCGCCCAATTCAAAGGGCATCATATATCATGGGGCACCACCTTCGGGGTGCAGATTCCCATGATTGTCCACTTTCCGCAGGTCCTTCGGACACTACGGTTAATAAGTGGTGACCGCGTTGCGGTCATCAAGAGAACACATCATAATACAAGAAGAAGGTGACCACATTGCGGTTATCAAGAGACTCGATGCCTTTGCCTTCATAGAAGTTATTGCAGTAGCGGTCGATAACTTCCTCCCAATCCCAAAGGTCTGCAAATTTGTCTAACAAGTCGTACGATAAGGACACTTCTACATTTGAAGACAGCTTATGCCAGTTCCACTTGTCCTTGAACGTTTCCAGAATGTTTTCCGGCAGTGCCTCCTCACC
>AUXO016037495.1_pt1 | contig 24279 bp, 19 predicted proteins | sample 768731 | NCBI WGS metagenome assembly AUXO01 (sample SAMN02715735, study PRJNA202380) | gut metagenome | biome: sheep rumen | host: Ovis aries | place: New Zealand: Palmerston North | reverse complement strand
AAAGCCCATGCATCAAGATGCTGACACATCATGATGGCGAAGAGGCGGCAGCACCACAACATAAAAAACGGAGGAAACAAGATATGACAAGAATAATTAAGAAAGGTATGAATTGTGTTATCGCCCAGGATGCAATGCTCGGTGAGAATATTACTCTGGGGCATAATTGTATAATAGAGAGTGGTGCTGTTATTGGTGACAATACATTTATTGACAGCAATACGATTATTCGCAGCGGGGTGTCGATTGGCGCTGATTCTTTCATAGGATCGAATTGCATCATTGGTGAATACTGGATGGACTTCTGCTCTGATCATCAGTACCATGATCATCCTTTGTCAATTGGTAACAACTCGCTTATACGCAGCGGATCCATCATCTATGCCGGTTCGGTTATTGGCGATAACTTTCAGACGGGCCACCAGGTGACGATACGTGAGAAGTCTGTGATTGGGAACAATGTTAGTATTGGGACACTATCAGATATCCAGGGAAGTTGTTCTATCGGGAATTATGTACGGCTTCATAGCAATGTTCATATAGGACAGCTGTCAAGAATTGATAACTTTGTATGGATATTCCCTTATGTTATTCTTACGAATGACCCTACGCCTCCGTCTGAAAATCTAATTGGTGTTCATGTTCATCCTTTTGCCATAATTGCCACTGGAACAGTTGTGGTGCCTGGCATTGACATCGGGCAGGACAGTCTGATCGGAGCCGGAGCTGTAGTCACCAGATCGGTTGAGCCGTATGCCGTTGCTGTAGGCAATCCCGCGAAGAAAATAGCGGATGTGAGAACGGTTAAGAACAAGATTACCGGTGAGTCGGTATATCCATGGAGAGAGCATTTCAGTAATTATATGCCATGGGAAGGTATTGGCTTTGATGCCTGGTATGCATCTCTTGATCTGGAAGATAAGAAGCGGTATTCCATCACGAGCATATAGAATTGAGGTGTAGTATGCTGAAGATTAAGACTATCACTGTCATAGGTGTGACAGGAACGATGGGTGCTAATATAGCCGGTATTTTTGCTTCATTCGGTGATGCCAGGGTTTATTGTGTCGGGAGAGATATTGGGAAAGTCAGGAAGACAATTCCGAGAATTGTCAGGTCTGTAAAGGCGGACTCGATTGCACAGAATTTGGTTCCGGCTGACTTCTCTATGCTTGAGAAATGTGTAGCTGAGAGCGACCTGATCTTTGAAAGCTGCAAGGAAGATATTAACGTAAAGATTGATATCAATTCCCGAATCGGGAGAGTGATGAAGCCTGCGGCGATAGCTGGCACCGGCTCATCAGGTTTGTCTATTACCGCCATTGCGGGGCAATATCCTGAAGAACTGCGGGGACATTTCTTTGGCATACATATGTTTAATCCGCCATATACACTTCAGCTTTGTGAACTGACTCCTACAAAGTATTCTGATCCTGAATTAAAGGAAGAGCTTGCAATGTATCTGAGGGATGTCCTCTACAGAACGGTGGTGGAAGTAAAGGACTCCCCGGCTTTTCTTGGGAATCGTATCGGTTTTCAGTTTATTAATGAAGCACTTCAATATGCCTGGAAGTATCGGGATAATGGAGGAATTGACTATATCGATGCATTGCTGGGATCTTTTACCGGACGCGTTATGGCTCCTCTTGTGACTTCAGATTTTGTTGGACTGGATGTCCATAAGGCTATTGTTGACAACATCTTTGAAAATACGCATGACTATGCCCATGAGACTTTTGTGCTTCCGGAGTTTGTGTCAAGACTGGTTGATTCAGGAAAACTTGGCCGTAAGAGCGGCGCCGGGCTATATCAGACAATCAGTTATGATAATGGGATCTCGCGGCGTACAGTATATGATATTAATACGGGAATATACCGCGATGTTATTCCCTACGTGTTCCCGTTTGCGGATAAGATGAAAAGGCTGATTTCAGAAGGGGACTACGTCAGAGCTTTTGAGTGTCTCGTGAATAATCATAGCCTGGAGGCTGAGATATGTTTGTCGTTCCTGTTAAAGTATATTGTTTACAGTCTGTATGCTGCCAGAGAGGTGGGTTATAGTGTCGAAGCTGCTGACGATGTGATGGCAGCCGGATTCAACTGGTGCCCGCCGATGGCAATGTATCAGGCGTTGTCAACTGCGGCAGATGTTCATAAACTGGCAGAGAATTACATTAGTGAGATCTGTGGCTGTGTTGATGTTTGCAGCCTTCTGTCCGATATAAGACCCTCAAAGTATGACTATAGGAAATACTTCAAATCCGGGAGAAAAACTGTATGAGTAAAGTGTATATTCTTGGCGGTGCCCAGACCGATTTTGAGAGGAACTGGACAAAAGAAGGAAAGGGTATGGTTGCTGTTCTGAAAGAGGCGGTTGCGGATGGCCTTAGCGGTGCAGGGCTTTCCTTCGACGATGTCAGGAACTTGAATGAGGATAATCGTGTAGCCTGCTTTGTCGGAAACTTTATTGCTGAGAAATATGTTGATCAGGGACATCTTGGCGCTTTTTTGACAGAGGTTGATTCGGCGTTTTATGGGGTTCCGAGTGCGCGTTATGAGGCGGCATGCGCATCGAGCTCGGTTGCTGTTGACGCGGCTGCCGCGAAGATCAGGTGTGGGGATTATGACGTTGCTGTTGTAGTCGGATGGGAACTGATGAAGACTGTTGAGTCTAGAATAGGCGGAGAGTACTTAGGACGCGCAGCATATTTTGCGAAAGAAGGGAGAGGAGTTGACCTTCCTTTTCCGAAGCTGTTTGGAAGGCTGGCCGATGAAACTCTTAAAAAGTATCCGAGCCTTGATGAGAAGCGGTATATGGACGCATTGGCGAGGATATCTGTCATTAATTACAGTAATGCCAAGAGGAATCCGCTGGCGCAGACTCGTAAATGGTTTATGAGCTATGAGCAGGCTTGCTCAAGAGGTACAGAGACCAATCCGCTGGTAGGAGGCCGGCTCGCAGTCTCTGACTGCTCTCAGGTGACTGACGGAGCGGCAGTTGTGGTTCTTGCTTCTGAGAAGTATATGGCGGAGCATATGATAGAGGACAAACCAGTCATCAAAGGGTATGGGCACAGAACCGCCCCGATGCTTTTTGAGAAGAAGATGAGAGAGAATCAGGGCAGTTTATATCTGCTTCCATGGACAAGACAGGCATGCGTGGACGCGTACAGAAGAGCCGGATTGACAGTTGACGATATTGATGTGTTTGAGACTCATGACTGTTTTACAAGCTCTGAGTATGCAGCCATCAGCGCTTTTGGCCTCACTGCGCCTGGTGAAGAGTATGGAGCTGTTGAAAGCGGTCTGATCGCTTTCGATGGGAAGAAGCCGGTCAATCCAAGCGGCGGCCTTATCGGGTGCGGACATCCGGTAGGAGCGTCAGGGGCGAGAATGCTGTTGGATCTGTATAAGCAGGTTACAGGAACAGCCGGAGGATATCAGATAGGGAATGCCGTAAACGGTATGATGTTGAATATTGGCGGAAGCGCTACGACAAATTATGTGTTCATAGTTGGCAGAGAATAAGAAGAGTTGAAGTATTATTTCATTTCTGCTAAGATGAACCGAATCATCGACTGATGATTAGTATTACTTGTGAGGGGAGCCTTGTACCTATGAATCCATATATTATTGATGATGATCGTGAGATAGATCTTTTGGACCTGGTTAAGTATCTCCTGCATCGAATTGTCTGGATACTGCTGGTGGGCGTTGCGTGCGCCGGCTTGCTTTGCGCTTTCAAGTATCGGAGCATGAAGACTGCGATGTCTGATTCGGGGGCTGTAGCTAAGGCTGAGACCGAATACGAGGAAGATCTGGAGAAGTACGAGCGGGAATCTGAGCTCATTGCGACTTCAAATAAGAATACAAAAGATCTTGTCCGTACTCAGGAGGAGTATTTGAGGACTTCACCGCTCATGCAGATGGATCCATATCATGTTTGGAAGACCAGAACAATGGTTCGGGTTGAGAGCGTGAGCAAGGGTAATACTCCGTTCTTCTTTGAGAATCTGTACAGAATGGAACTGAAGCAGTCAGAAGCTGTGGAGAAGCTGGCTGATGAGCTGGGGACAGAGCGCGCGTATGTGAGTGAGCTGTTCAGCATCGATTCTATAGATATTCAGCAGATGTATCTGGAGAATGTTTCAGCTGAGGCGTATAAAGAGCCTCTGGAATCTATGACGGTCCAGCGCGGTGAAGATGATACGGATAAAAGGTATTTCTTTATAACTGTTTTTGGCAGCACACGCGAAGACGCCCAGAGTCTTATGGATCTTCTGCTGAAAGAACTTGATAAGATTCATGACAAGTATGCGGAGGAATACCCGCATGAGATTAAGTCATACACGACTTCCTGCGTACAGACGGTAGATACAGGCATACGGTCGAAGCAGAAGGATACACTGACTCATACTCAGAGCCTTTTGTATCAGATGAAGGATAATGTTGACAAGGGTACGGCTCTGCTGACCAAGCCCGCGCAGAGTACGCAGACGTCAGGAAGTGTGTCGAAGCGCAGCCTTCTTAAGTACGGATTGATCGGATTCATTATCGGTTTCTTCATAATGTGCGTATTCTTTATAGTACGCTACAACATGAACAACAAGCTCATTGATTTTAAGGATACCGGACGTAAGGGCTTTATCCTCAGGGATCTTGGATGTATCACAGATCAGGGTGTATCTATGGCCGCCGCGAACATCAGAAATTTTGCGAAAGGCAAGAAGAGCCTCTTCCTTACCGGTATGGCGAAAGAGCCGGAGTTTGAGGATGCGTGCGGCAGCCTGAAGGAATACCTCTCCGAGTTCGAGATTATATATTCCAGGGACGTCGTGCACGATCCGAAGTCAAGGGAGAAGCTGCTGAACTGTGACGCTGCAGTGCTCGTTGAACAGAAGGGCGTAACGTGCTATCCTGAGATGGAAGACGAAGTGACATTTGTTGTCAACGCAGGTAAGGACATCGTAGGAATTGTTATTGTATAAAGATTTCAGCGCATGCACCTGAGAAATAAGGAAGCTGAAGAAAACGATGAATCAGGTTTTGATCATAATACCGGCTTATAATGAGGCACAGAACATTGAGCGGCTTGTGGATAATCTCATATGTAATTATCATCAGTACGACTATGTTGTTATCAATGACGGTTCAACGGATGATACCAGGAAGATCTGCGCCAGTCATGGCTATAACATGATGGATCTGCCGGTTAATGTCGGGCTGTCAGGAGCGATAATGAGCGGCATGCGCTACGCCAATTATTATGGTTACGACTATGTGGTTCAGGTGGACGGAGACGGCCAGCATGAACCGGGGTATATTGCCTCAATGTTGGATGAGATGATATCCTCTGGCTGTGACATAGTTATAGGCTCAAGGTTTAAGACTAAGAAGAAGCCTTTCACCGCCCGTATGATTGGAAGCCATCTGCTCTCAGGTGCGATTGCCTTGACGACACACCACCATATCCAGGATGTAACGTCAGGCATGAGACTCTTTAACAAGAGGATGATCAAACAGTTTGGATATGACATACATTACAGCCCTGAGCCGGATACACTGGCATATCTTCTGAATAACGGTGTTGAGATACATGAGGTTCAGGTGGAGATGTATGAACGGACGGCCGGATCAAGTTATCTGACTCTCTGGAACTCCGTGTGGTATATGATGAAGATGATGTTCTCAATTCTGCTGTTTCAGTGGGTGAGAAAAAGACCGGAGAAGTCAGCATAATACTGTGGAGGCATGGGATGAACCATACGTTTGTTGTCTGCGCATATGGAGAGAGCCCGTTTCTAACCGAATGCCTTGAATCACTTGTGAATCAGACCGTAAAGAGCAGGATTCTGGTTGCGACGTCTACACCTAATGATACAATACGATCTGCTGCCGGACGTTTCGGGGCAAGGCTTCTGATCAATCAGGGTGAATCCGGAATAGCCGGAGACTGGAACTTTGCCATGAAGCAGGGAGGGACTCCACTTGTAACTCTTGCTCATCAAGATGATGTCTACATGCCGGATTATACGAGGCAGATACAGCGGGCGTACAGGAAGAATCCCGATGCTGTTATTCTTTTTACGGATTATATGGAGCTGAGAGAAGACCCGGCGTCTTTTGCCGGGTCTGGATGGAAAGAAACAGAGAGCAGGCTGGTCATAGTTAAAAGGATGATGCTGTTTCCTCTAAGGGTGAGATTGCTTCAGAAAATCAGATGGGTGAGACGGCGTGTTCTGTCATTTGGCAATGCGATCTGTTGCCCCTCTGTGACTTATGTAAGAAAACAGATACCGGAGCCGCTGTTTGTCGGGAATATGAAGAGCAATATAGACTGGCAGGCATGGGAGCTGCTTTCGAGAAGAAAGGGCTCTTTTGTTTATATTCCGAATAAGCTGATGCTGCATAGGATACATAAGTCTTCGACTACTTCTGCGCTGGTAGAGGATCATGGGAGGCGCCAGGAAGATCTGCATATTCTGCGCAGATTCTGGCCGGGTAAGATTCCGGAACTGATATGGAGAGCATACGGAAATAATGAGAAGTATCAATAGACGGTCTGTTTCCGTTAATGACGATAGGGGGAAGTGGGTATGTCAAATACGCTTCGATACCTGCTGCTTGCCGCAGCGATTATCACAGCTATATGGATTCTGAGAAAGATCAGAAAGCATCAGGTAAAACTGGAGGATGCTATATTTTGGATCATATTCGCTGTATTCTTGGCTATTTTGGGCTTATTCCCAGGGCTGACATATTGGGCTACAGGCAAGATCGGTCTGATGTCTCCGGCGAATCTAATTTTCCTGGTTGTGATCTTTTTGCTGATAGAGAAGGTTTTTACTCTGTCTCTTGTTGTATCACAGATGGAGGAGAAGGTGACGACGCTGTCTGCTGAGCTTGCGCTGCGTACGCATGCTGCAGGGACTGATATATCGGGCTGCTCAGAAATACAGAAAGAGGAAGATCCTGGCAATAGAGATACAATTAATTCGGAAGGAGACAGCTAACAGCTTTTATGAGTAATTCTTCAAATATGACTGTATCTGTAATCATTCCGGTATACAATCTTGAAAGGTATATAGAGCGGTGTGTGCATTCTGTAATGAATCAGTCATATCATGATCTGCAGATTATTGTTATTGATGACGGAAGTACGGATGACAGCCTGATGATTCTGAAAAGACTTGCTTCCGCAGACAGCAGGATCACTCTGATCTCACGTGGAAACGCAGGAGTGGGCGCGGCCAGAAACGTTGGCATTGACGCGGCAGAAGGCAGATATCTGACGTTTGTTGACGGAGATGATTATATAAGTCCTAACTATATACGCCGTTATGTTCGCTGTATGCGTGAGACAGGGGCACAGATGGTTATTGGAGGTCTTGATTATGTATCAGAGGATGGTAGAGTTTTAAAGCGCCTGGTTCCGGGAAGATATGAGCGATTCAGGCATGAGGAGTGGCCTCAGTTGATATCGTGTGTCTGTTCTCATTTCTATCTGCGTGAACTGTGGGTAAGAAGCGGGCTCAGGTTTTCAGAAGGCAGGGAACGGGGCGAAGATGTTCCGGTTTCTATATATTTTGCGGCGTCGGTAGAGAAGATCAGTATGTTGAGCAGCAGCGGATATTATTATGTGCAGAGGCAATCATCCGCTACACATAGTTTTCGCGGGTTAAAAAAAATCCGCCTTCCGTATCATGCACTTGAAGAGGTTATTCAGAGACTCAAAGCTGAAGGAGTTGCGAACAGCAGACAGTTTCATGAAGTATTTGTGCTGCGCATGCTTGCGATGTGCGCATTTGATATGGCTCGCGGAGCAGACAGGGAGAAGAAGACAGAACTGTGTGATTATATATACAGGGTTGTAGATGGATATTATCCGGATTATGGAAGGAATCCCATGGTTCGTATCAGTGCGGACACAGAGTATCCGCTGGCACATAAGGTAGCGGTACGGGTTCTGGTAGAGTTGGTAAAGCATCATATGCTGTATCAGGCTATACGTTTCATATAGAGATATATAAGATGAGAGAGATAGAGCCATTAAACTGCATATGTTTTGTGATACTGCATTATGGTGACCCCGGTGTGACTGATAAGTGTGTACGCTCAATCAAAAAGCTTGACAGGAAAGACAGAATTCAGATTGTAATAGTTGATAATGATGACAGGTTGGCGAGGCGAGGGAGACCTTCTTTTTCGCTGCGGTACAGCAGTGGACTTAATGTGACTGTGCTACGTGCAGGGGAGGGGAGCGGATTCTCAAGAGCCAATAATCTGGGATATGCATATGCCAGAGAGAAACTCAATGCAGATTGTGTGATAATATGCAACAACGATATTGAATTCGTACAGAGAGACTTCATCTGCAGACTTGAGAGATCTGTATCAATGATGCAGTGTCATGTTCTTGGACCTTGTGTTATCAGACGCTCATGCGGCGAGCCTCAGAATCCTATGGATACCAGACTTCGTACTGAGAATGAAGCGCGTTATACGATTCGTATGAACAGGCTGGCATTAAAAATCCTTCCCGCTGCTTATCCATTGCTAAGAATCAGTCAGATTCATCAGGATAGGGGACGGATTCGGAAAAAGAGAGCAGAGAAAGCATATTACAAAACACAGCATAAACATATAATTCCTTTTGGAGCTTGCCTTATTTTTACACCTGGTTTTGTCAGGAACGAAGAGAAGGCGTTTGATCCGGAAACTCAGTTTTACTATGAGGAATATATACTTGCCTGCAGATGCTTCCGAAAAGGTTATGAGACAGGCTATGATCCGTCTATGAAGGTACTCCATGAGAGCGGAAACGCGACAAAGCAAAACGCCGGGAGCAGGTACAGGCAGATGAAGCGGCTTCTGGAGCATACAGCTTCAGCCTGTTCGGTATATATAGATATGCTTGCCGGTGTTCAGGATCATGGCAGCTCCGATTGAGGAGATATAAAGGGACAGCTTGACGATATGGATCTGACAAAAAAACAGATTAAGACTAAGGCGGCAGTGGTTTTTACATTCGCAGTGGAGGACTTCAGAAATAAGTATGCTGGTTCTCTTGCGGGTGCTCTTTGGGCATTTGTGAATCCTCTTATGACTATTGTCATTTACTGGTTTATCTTCCAGGTTGGATTCAAGTCAGCGCCGGTACAAGACTATCCGTTTGTTCTGTGGCTTATCTCGGGACTTCTCCCATGGTTTCTTATTAGTGATGTGCTTCCGGGAGCGACATCATGTCTGGGGCAGTATAGTTTTCTGGTCAAAAAGATAGCATTTGATGTGAAGCTGCTTCCGATGATTAAGATAGCTTCTTCTATGATAGTGCATGTGTTCCTGATTTTGATTACGCTGGTAATATTTGCGCTGTGCGGTCACGCACCCGATCTGTTTACGCTGCAGCTGATTCCGTATATTCTTTATACTTGTCTGCTTTTGATCGGTGTTGGGTATATCGGAGCAGCATTGTATGCGTTCTTTAAAGATATTCTTCAGATTGTTTCTCTTGCTCTTCAGGTATTGTTTTGGCTTACGCCGATCGTATGGAACCATGAGATTATGCCTGATTCCATTCAGAATATTCTTATTCTCAACCCTGTATACTACGCTGTTGCGGGCTATAGAAACGCATTGATTTATAAAGAGGGATTTTTCAGGACTGGCCCAATGCTATATTATTACTGGGGGCTGGCAGTTGCTCTGGCTCTGCTTGGCTGGTTTATATATCGGCGAATGGAAGAACACTTTGCGGATGTTCTTTGAGTGAAACTATTTGATATATTTTTGGCCGGTATAGGCAGAACAGCGGGAAATGGTATGAATGACGACAAGATTATCCGTATAACGGATCTAAAAAAGGAATACAGACTGTATGCGAGCCCGTTTGACCGTCTGAGAGAAGCGCTAAGTCTGACCAGAAAAAAATACAGTAAGCTGTTTCTGGCTCTGGATGGGGTAACGCTGGATGTGATACAGGGTGAAACAGTTGGCATAATTGGAGAAAACGGTGCCGGTAAGTCAACACTGCTTAAGCTGTTGACGGGAGTTCTTCATAAAACTTCCGGCGAGATGCAGATCAATGGAAAGATTGCCGCGCTACTTGAACTTGGAGCAGGTTTTAATCCTGAGTATAGTGGTATACGGAATATCTATCTGAATGGCAGAATGATGGGATATTCAAGACACCAGATGGACGAAAGACTTGATGCAATAACAGAGTTTGCTGATATTGGAGATTATATATACCAGCCTGTGAAGATGTACTCAAGCGGAATGTTCGCGAGGCTTGCTTTCGCTGTCGCGATCAATGTGGAGCCTGATATTCTGATTGTAGACGAAGCCCTCAGTGTTGGGGACATCTTTTTTCAGAACAAATGCTTCAGAAAATTTGAAGAACTTAGAGAAAAAGGCGTAACTGTGCTGTTTGTATCTCATGATATTGCCAGTGTCAGACAGATGTGTTCTCGGGTTTTATGGCTGGATTCCGGGAAACAGAAGATGTTTGATCAGTGCGATCTAGTGTGTGATGCGTACATGGACGAGAAGCGCAGCAGGATGAATCTTATAAGTACATCCGGGAATACTGCTACGCAGGAACTTGATAAGACGGAGATTTCAGGGATACCCGAGTTTCCGGAGCTGAATTACAAGAGCAGCAGGATCTCGTCGAAAAGATGTACTGTGCGAAGCTTTTTTATAAAGGATTCGGAAGGATCTCTTACAGATCAGCTGATTGTTGACCGTGAATATGAGGTTCATATTGTTATTGATTTCCATGAGACGATAGATCACCTTATTATAGGTTTTATTCTGGAGAATAATAAAGGGCTTCCGTTGTTTGATCTCAACAACTATATCAGTCAGGACAAGACATGGACCGGTGAGAAAGATAAGTCAGTTGAGGTGATCTTTCGTTTTATGATGCCAAGGCTGATGAAGGGCAGTTATGTAGTAAGCATCGGCCTCTCAAGGGGAACTCAGCAGGATCCGGAGACTCTTACATGGCTTCATGGTGTCATGGATGTTGAGATCGTTAATACGGGATATAATTCTTCATATATTGAGATACCAAGTGATGTTATAGTCAATCAGTATAGTCCTGAATGAAGGGGAGAGGCAGATGAGACTGGATATAGTATATGTGACGTATAATTCGGGGAGATGGGTGCTTCCCTGCTTTGAGTCATTTTTGACGCAGGAATACCCACTGAAGTTGATTAATATCTACGTTGTCGACAATGCTTCGTCTGACGATACGGCAGCGAAACTTAAGCGGTTCAAGATGCAGCATGGACGAAAATTCGGTAAGTATAAGATCCTTCGCCTGAAGAAAAACTATGGGTTTGGCAGAGGAAATAATGCGGGTTTTTTAAAAGGGGAGTCGGACATCGTCTGCTTCTTCAACATTGATACTCAGCTTCTGCCGGACACACTGACGAAACTGGTTGATGAGATCAACACAGGAGATCAGAAGACGGCAATATGGGAACTAAGGCAGTTTCCTTATGAGCATCCGAAGCTCTATGATCCAGTCACAATGGAGACAACCTGGAGCAGCGGAGCGGCTTTTGCTGTCAGAAGAACGGTGTTTTCATCAGTACATGGGTTTGATAAGAAGCTGTTTATGTATGCGGAAGATGTGGATCTAAGCTGGAGAATACGGTCATTCGGATATAAGATAAGATATGTTCCGCGATCTGTTATCATGCATTATTCTTATGAGAATGCCGGAGAGGTTAAACCTGCCCAGCATGTATACGGAGTGATTCATAATCTGTATCTTCGATATAGGTATGGCAATATGAAGGAGTGCGTGAGAGGCCAGTTGAAGTTCTGGTTTTTAATTCTATGCACTCCAAGTGCGTTTCCAGACTCAAAGAAACAGCTTCTCAGAGAGTATTCTAAGCATTTCAGGAATATCGGATATTTTCTGAACAGAAGTGTGCTGGGTGATGGCAGATCGTCGATTTCTTATTTTAAGAACTGGGATTATTCAATCAACAGAGATGGCGGTTATTACAGAAATACTGTACTGTCTGAGATGCCAAAGGTATCGGTGATTGTCAGGACGTGCGGAAGACCTGATGTTTTGCGTGAAACTATGATAAGCCTCAGGAATCAGACGTATCAGAACCTTGAGATCGTGGTAGTTGAGGATGGAGAGGAGATCTCGGGACAGATGCTGAGAGAGGAATTCGGCGATCTGAATCTGGTATATTTTCCGACAGTGAAAAAGGTCGGAAGATCACGGGCTGGGAATATGGCAATAGAGAAGGCATCGGGAGATTATATTAACTTCCTGGATGATGATGATCTGTTCTTTGCGGATCATGTTGAAGTGCTGGCAGGTGAGTTGTCCAGGACTGACAACAAGGCAGTGTATGCTTTCGCTTATGAAACCCCTGTTGATGTTATCAGGACATCACCGTATCAGTATAAAATCAAAGGCTGGATAAAGAGACATACACAGACATTTAATCGTGCGCTGCTCTGCTATCATAATTATATTCCGATCCAGGCTATCATGTTCGAAAAAGAATTGTTTGAAAAGTATGGCGGGCTGGATGAAAGCCTCGACGCGTTGGAGGACTGGGATCTGTGGGTTCGTTATTCCATGCACACGGATTTTTCCTGTGTAGAGAAAACCACTTCCGTATACAGAGTGCCTGCAAATGTCCTGAAGAATATCAGGCGCCAGAAGGCGCTTGATGACGCGCTGATTAAGGTAAGGGAAAAACACAAGGGTTACCAGCAGAGCGTAAGCGCATATGATATTGCGGCTGCAATTGAGAACACTAAGAAAAGATGATGTGGCTTGACACTCTGAGGCTTTGGGATGAGGTGTGAGGAACGTGAATATATTGGGTAAAGAAAAAGATCTTTGGGAGGAGTATCTTGCCTGGGGATTTGCGTTTGCTGCTATTCTCTCACTCATAGACTCCTATAGAGACGGGTTCGCAAGCGCTGTCATTGTACTGATTTTTTTCCTGATTACGGATATAAGGGAAAACATACGTATACTGGTTATCTTCGCGAAGAGCCATAAGCTCTTTGCACTGTGTATTTTGTTTTCATCCCTGTATTTTTTCTTTGCGAAACCGGTGAATCTGTCTTACAGACTGCCTGTCACACTGTTCATGATAACCTTTGCCGGCTATCGCACTGTGGTTTGCCGGAAAAAAATATCTGTCAATGCCATAAAGAGAATGGGGACTATCGTGGTGATAACGATGGTGCTTGGGCTTCTATGGTACATAAGGGGTGTTCATCCTGTTGTTCCGTACTTTGCGGCTGCTAATTCACAATACTGGGTTGATCTTACCAGGCTTCCGAGTGTGTATGTGCATCCTCTGATTGCTGCGGGTATTTTCATGACAACATCTCTTCTTCTATTGGGGATTTTGCGGAAGCCGATATATAAGATCACGTTGGTTCTTTTGAGCTCTGCTGCCATTATCTGTACTTCTACCAGAATGGCGATTATTGTTTACGCGCTCTGCCTTATACTGTATATGATCGTTTCCGGGGAATACAGGGAAATTATACCTTGGTTGAGGAAGAAATATAATAAGACCCTCGTATTGGTTTTTATACTTCTGTTAATAATATTATTGATCCTGATCTGGGTGAAAAGAGCGGGGCTGATTAATATGCTCTCAACAGTTGCGATAAGAATCAGGAACATTGCAGATGGAGGCAATGTATACCGGTGGGAGGCATGGGTAACTGTAGCTAAAAACTTTATGAAACGACCCTTGCCGCAGATTTTGGGCGGAAGCGGATTGAATGCCGGGTATCTGTTTCTTGATACGAATGAGTGGATGATAGCGCGCCATGGTGACTGGTCAGGGCCGGTAGACAACATGTTCATCTCTTTTGCATATGATTATGGTATACCGGCGATCATATGCTTAATATATATTGTAGTATCTTCTGTCAGAACGTTTTTCACAACCAGGGACAGGATAAGAAGAGCTGTCGCCTTGTCCCTGATGGCAGTTCTCATGCAGAGCATTACTGCTGATTTTCAGTATTGGCCGAATATAGCGTTTCTTATGTATGCTTTGAGCGGGATACATCTGGGGTTGAAAGATGGAACAGCTTATAGAGAAGATGTAGATTCTGCAATCAGTCAGGAGCATATAGAATCAAACGGAAGAAATGAATGAGGCGTTTATGAAAAAGAGAATTAACAAATATCTGGCTTTTTTTTGCGCCAATCCAGTATTAATCTTGCTCATATTGATATTGCTGACGGACATCATAATACTGTTCCCTTTTTTGTCACAGCATTATGTGTATATGTGGAATGCGTGGGGGTCCGATACTTATCAGTCGTATGTTCCGACATTAGAGTATATTGCCAGATCTGTGAAGATGGGAAGGCTTGAATCTATGTCATTTATCCTCGGACAGGGTAGTGATGTGGCAGGCTACGGGTTATTTCTTGGCAATCCAGTTTTCTGGATAATCATATTATTGGCTCTTTTAATCAAGGATGAGACGATAATACCTGAATTGATGGTGCTTGTTCCGATATTAGTGAGCGTATTTGGTGGAAGTGCTTGCTGGTTGTTCCTGAAGAACAAGTATCGGAGTGTATGGGCAAAGCTGCTTTCCTCATATATGTATGCGTTATGCGGATACCTGTTTTGCACCGGGACTCACTATTTTTTCGCTGTTGGTCTCATCTATGCTCCTATTCTTCTTGTTGCGGTAGATACTGCGTTTGAGAAGGAAAGGACAGCTTTCCTTATTGTGATGGTTTTTCTGACAGGCCTGCTGACGGTATACTTTGTGTTGCCATTTTGTTTGATGACAGGTTTCTATGTTCTGTATCGTTTTTGTACAGAGCACGAGAACAGGGGCCGGAAGCTGATCCGCATAATAGTGAGTGCTGCGCTGGGAATAATGTGCTCGGCGGTTCTGCTTATCCCAAACATGCATGAGATTCTTGCTGTATCCGGACGAGTAGCTTCTAAGGGGACCAGCTTTACTGCTGTATTGAATTCTTTTCGTCCTATTACTGTGAACGAGTTTGTTATTGCATTGTCACGCATGCTCTCGAATAATCTTTTTGGTGGAACGGAGATATGGGCTGGAGGAGTATTACAATTGTGGCAGCCATGGTTTTCAGCATTTCCGTTTTTTTTCTCTAGTCTGTTTCCTCTTCTGGTAGCTCAATATATTGTGGTGACAGTTGCAGACAGAGATAATAAGAGTCGTGTAAGGAGAATTGTAATTCTACTTCTGTTCATTTTGGCATTGTTCACTAACTGTGTGTCGGAACTGACAAATATGTATTCATATAATCACTGGAGAATGATATTTGTGCTTCTGCCGTTCTTTGCATTGATGAGCGCCGATGTTATAGAGAACATTCTGGTCAGAGAGAGGTTTTCCCAGTTGGCGAATTGTTGCGCTGGAATAATGCTGCTTATATTTTTGGCAGGACTGTATCAGAAAGGACTCTTACACGGCAGAAGAGTGATTTTCTATACGGGAGTGCTGCTTGTTGCTTGCGTGTTTATACTGGGATATTCTGGATATTTAGTGAAACGTAAGAAAGATCGTACCCGGATATATATTGTGATGACATGTCTGATACTTACAGTTTTTCTAGATTATATTTGTGATCATAGATACTCGCTCGTTAATGGAGCTAAGCCGATATTGTATTCTGCAGAGCACGATTACTATCAGGACAAGGCATTGTTAGATGTAGTTGGGAAACAGAATAAGGATGATTTTGTCAGGATAGAGAAGACATATTATGCTGGAAATGCCAATGCATTGTGGTCGATGACGGATTATTGCCGTTCTGCCAGCAGTTATAATTCGGTGATGAATAAAAACACTCAGGAATACATGACCAAGATTGTTAAGTGGGGACTTCAGGGAGTTGAGGCTCCTATATTTCTTATGTATTCGTCAGGACAGTATGGGACTTTGTTTGATGCTTCAAGAGCAGCGCTTATGGGTGTTAATTACATGATGTCCAACCGAAAACGGAATTTGGATGAATGGGAGGAGATTAGTAGTGATGATAACATTTACTGTTACAGAAACATGACAATGCAGACCGGGGCACTACTGTTTAGTAAAGCAATAACAACTGATGAGTATGAGTCACTTGATGTGGTGGGTAAGGCAGCAGTCGAGAGTCAGACTGTGATATTGGATGAAGAACTCCCGGAATTTCATGATAATACTCTGGAGGTGGAAGAGACTCTTGTAAATCTGGCTGGTATATGTGGTGATCAGCAGGTAATAAGCGGAACTGATGAAAGAGGCATTATGGTTCACCTGGAGCAGAAGAGCAGTCTTGTTATACCGCTTCAGAAAGATTGGTTCCATAAGAACAAAAGACATGTGCTGCTACTTAACATAGAAGTCGGGGAAGAAGCAGTGCTGCCATCTGTTTCAATAAGTCAGGTGTTTCCTCAGGAACAGAATACTGTTGTTGGAAAATCCGGAAAGATAGAGAAGGGACGTACGAATATACAGAACTGGATGCTTTCGCCTGGGGAGAATACTGTTGTGTATCTGGTGGATGAAGACAGTGATTCACTGGAGATTACTTCAGTGGAGCCGTTGGATATGACGGTTACAGGCGCCTCATTCGAGGAGAGTCCGATACTATACAAGGACAGCTGCTATCTGAAAAACAAGGATGCGGGTGGCACTCTGGAAGGAACAGTGTATACAGATGAAGATGCCGTTATGTATATTTCCGTACCTTATCTGAGCGGTTGGGAGGCTTGGGTAGACGACAGTAAGGTGCCGATAATGAGAGCGAATTACGGCTTCAGCGCAATACCGATTAGCGTCGGAGAACATCAGATTAGGATGGAGTATCATAATCCTGTTTTAAAATTGAGTATGGTGATTACTGGAAGTGGTATAATATTATCTGCTCTATGGATGACAGTTGAAAGGCTGCGTTTGAGGAGCGCGGCTATGCAGGGTATGAAAGATGAGAGGGCTTGATTATGAATGTCATACAATCAGTACAGATGTTAGATTTTCAGCAGAAGGGGGATGACCGGGGACATCTTGTTATAGTGGAAGGAAGTGAAGACATTCCCTTTGCTATTAAACGGATATTTTACATCTATGGCTCAGATCATGATGTTGTGCGCGGACAGCACGCAAATAAGAATACAGAGTTTGTTCTTATTAATGTTGCCGGTACGAGTAAGGTAAGGGTTAGAGACGGGAGAGGGAATGAGGCTATATATTCTTTGAACAGGCCCCATACTGGAATTTATCTTCCAAGGATGGTTTGGAAGGATATGTATGATTTTTCGGAGGATTCTGTTCTGCTTTGTCTTGCCAGTACTCATTATGACGGAAAAGAGTACATCAGGGATTATGAGGAGTATGTAGAAATCGTGAACGGAGCACCAGAAGCATGAAGGTATCAATTGTAATACCAGTATATTTCAACGAAGATAACTTAAGACCTCTCTATAAAGATCTACAGGAGAAGTTTATCCAGCTGATTGATTATGATTATGAGATCGTAATGGTGAACGATGGATCGGCGGATAGAAGCTATGAGGTCATGAAGGAAATCGCAGATTCCGACAAGCATGTTAAGATTATCAGCTTGTCAAGAAACTTTGGGTCACATGCTGCGATTCTGTGTGGAATATCGAACTGTACGGGTGACTGTGCTATTATCAAGGCGGCTGATCTGCAGGAACCGACAGAACTTATCCTTGAAATGGTGAAGGAATGGAGAGCAGGCGCTAACGTAGTACTTGCTGTCAGAGATGGGAGAGACGAGTCGCGTTCACAGACGTTTTTGGCAAATGCATATTATAAACTTGTGCAGAAGACCGCTCTGCCTGAGATGCCGGATCAGGGCTTTGATGTATATCTTATCGACAGGAAAGTCATTACTGTTCTTGAGAACATGGACGAGAAGAACAGTGCTCTGACCGGGCAGATTCTCTGGAGCGGATTCAAGACGAAAAAAATATACTATAGGAGGCTTGCCAGAGAAATAGGAAAAAGCAGGTGGACATTAAAAAAGAAAATACGCCTGGTAATGGATACACTATTCAGCTTTACATCATTACCGATCACTATTGTAATTGATGTGGGGGCATTGTCAATAATCGGCGCGGTCATCTGGGCAATTGTAGTTCTTGTGTGGAAACTGTTTGGTAAGATTGCTGTAAGCGGATGGACAACCCTCTTTATATTTAATCTATTTAGTTTCGGTATTATTATGATGACTCTGGGAATATTGGGAGAATATCTTTGGAGAACCTTTGACGCGTCAAGAAACAGGCCGCCGTATATTATCGAAGATTCTAACCTGGATGATGCGGATGAATCTGAACAAAGAGAATAAAACCAATAGCGGATTGCGGATATGAAAGAATTAATATGTTTGGCGGTAATGTGAGCCGGAGGATGGAAACGTGGAAAGAATAATGCCGAATCGTATGGACCGGGGATTTTATCAGTATCAGTCAGAATTTGAAGAAAAGGCCTTGGAAGTGCTTCGCTCAGGCTGGTATATCATGGGAAGCGAGCTAAAGCATTTTGAGGATGAATTTGCTTCTTTTCTGGGTGAGAGTTATTGTGTTGGTCTGGCAAGCGGCCTTGATGCCCTGTGGATTGCGTTCCGACTGCTTGGGATCGGATCAGGAGATGAGGTGATCGTTCAGGGCAATACATATATCGCATCAGTAATGGGAATTACAATGAATGGTGCGACTCCTGTTTTTGTTGAACCTGATGAGTATTACAATATTGACGCGGATAAGATTGAAGAGAAGATAACAGACCGCACTAAGGCAGTGCTTGCTGTTCATCTGTACGGGCAGGCTTCCAATATGGACCGTATAGTAGCGATATGCAGGAAGCATGGTTTAAGACTTGTTGAGGATTGTGCTCAATCCCATGGTGCAATGTTTAACGGAAAGATGACTGGAACATTCGGAGACATAGGATGTTTTTCATTTTATCCATCTAAAAATCTCGGTGCGTTTGGTGATGCAGGAGCAATCGTCACAAACGATAAAAGAATTGCGGAAGACGCGAGAGTTTTCAGGAACTATGGATCTGAAAAAAGGTATTATAACAAAGTTGTGGGGGCTAATTCACGACTTGATGAGATTCAGGCTGGTTTGCTTCGCGTCAGACTGAAGCATTTGGATGAATTGATGGAAGAAAAGAAGAGGATTTGTGAGAGGTATTTAAATGGTCTAAATAATAATAAGCTTGAGCTTCCTCATATAAGGGAAGGAGCTACACATATATGGCATCAGTTTGTTGTCAGATCTCCATATCGGGATCAACTGATGAATTATCTGAATGATAACGGTATAGGCACGATCATCCACTACCCGATTCCACCGCATCTTTCCGAGGCGTATGAATATCTCGGAATGAAAAAAGGAGATCTGCCGATTACAGAACAATATGCGGATTCTGTTCTTTCGATTCCTCTGTATAATGGGATGACGGATGAGGAGCAGAGATACATAATTGATAAGATTAATGCATTTTGATATGAGAAGTTTTTTGGAGCAATTAGCTGATGATTAAAACGCTGAATTCTAAGAGCCGGTATATGCTATGGATTATTATTGCTGTTCTATTTGCATGCAGCATAATAGCGGCGAGACTTATCAATGTCCAGTCATACATCTATGATTCGTTCTATTATTGGACAACAGCGGATCCAACTATTGCTTCAGGTCATTTTAACCTCCTTGATTACCCGGAGACTTTTAGGGGGTGCCTGCTTCCACTGGCACTGTTATTCTTGAAGCAGCTTTTCAGAGGAATATGGGGATGGAGAGTATGCTCATCCTTAATGGTTTCTCTTATGATTGCTGCGGAGATCCCTTTTGTCTTTGGTAAGAAAGCTGATTCAGTAAAGGATCTGCTAAGGATTTTCGCGGCATATGCTGTTTTTTTGTATATATGGGGAGACTTTATTCAGTATCCGCTCTCTGATCTCCCGGCCTTTTTTGCTATGCTCTCAGGAGTATGTATCTGTAAAAAACTGGTTTCAAACAGCGAGAATAAACCGGAACAGAAGCAGACCATATTCGCTGGAGTGACACGAATTGTTTTATGGGTCGTATGCGGAATCCTGTATTATATTGCATATAATACGAGAGCTGCATACTTGTATGCCATCATTATCGAGGTTATATATATTTGCTTCAGACTGAAGAACGTCCGGAAGATGTTATGTGCTCTGTGCGGGGTTTTGATAGGAGTGCTGTTGATGTCGGTTCCACAGTGTGCTGTAAATAAGAAGTATACGGGAACATGGTCACCGAAGGTATATACGGAGCAGTATAGTGGATATTCCAATAACCTTCAAAATCTTCAGGTTTACTGGGGACTGGAATGTGAGCGATATGAGACGTACGCAGGTGATCCGGATGTTTTTCCAACTCCATCCGTTAATTTTAGGGATGGTATAGGCAGTGAGATACTGTCACGAAATCATATAGCTCCTGAAAATTTTACGCTTATTGACATTGCGAAGCTTGTAGTTAAGTATCCGTTAGATATGATTGGACTATACGCAAGACATTTAATCGCATTAATGACACCTGCATGGAACCAGACTTATATATATGATATTGCTGTCAACAGAACCTTGTTGGTTAGCTTTATTATAATAATCTGGATTATTGCTGCTATTGCTTTCTTCTCTGAGATTGCTGAAAGAAACGGACGTCTTAGGAATGGAGTGCTGGTATTTATTCTTATTATACCTGCTTTGCTGCAACTGTTCGGTGCTCCGGAAGTGAGATTTTTTATTTCTGTCCATATGCTGCTGTATGTATATGCTTTCGGCATAGCTGATTATAAAGGGGTACGGAGGTATGTACATGGAAGATGGATTCAGGTACTGATTGCGGCTGTATTTGTATTTGTTTTGTGGATAACAGTTTTCGGTATGACATTGTCTGATAATAGTGAGAGAGTATTTCTGATAAATGATCGTTACGCACATATGAGTAATGTAAATAAATAATGTGTGTTGCCGCAGTAAATATGGAGCGGCACAGTGTTTTAATATGATTGGGGGAACAAGTGCGATCAGAGTTGATGATGATCCTGGGGCTGAGCTCATTATTGGGCGTCGGTATGGGTTATTATACATTTCTCCGTGTAAGAGGTGAGCTTGCAATGGCTTATTCAGCGCTTACACTGATTGCCATACTGCATGTGTGCGGATATACTTGCGGATTATCAGCAGGAACCTGGGCTTTTTGCTTGCTTTCTATAGCTGGGCTGACAGCTTTTATTATTGTTGGTGGAAACCGCGGAGGATTCTTTTCATTTGGAGTTGTCGCGCTTGCAGTCATGTTTGTGGTCATGCTGTTTGCGTTTCATGGAGATTTTATTCAGACATATGATGATTTCCATCAGTGGGCTGCTGAAGCAAAGTATATGCTTCAGCACAATTATATCCCGACAGGTTCAGACTTTGTTGGAGTGGCATCGGTTCCTCCAGAATCCAGTCTGTTTGCCGCATTCTTTCAGATTTTAGGCGGCTATAATGAAGGGCATATGTACACTTCATCATTTCTGTTTACAGCAATGGCTGTGGTAATTCCGCTTATATATATCAGGTGGAAGGATTGGTACAAAGGATTATTGTATATTATTCTTGTGTATGCAGGATTCTTCTCACTTTATAATCAGCCATATAAGAGTATGTATGTGGACTTGCCTGCAGCGGTCTGGGCAGGCAGCACATGCATATTGTGGTCTGCCCTAAATGATATGGCTGGAAGAGAAGAACTGTCTTTCAGGAAAAGATGCATGATGGTTCTGCCAATTCTCATATTTGTTACTCGCATAAAATGGGGCGTCAGCATTCTTATGTGGGTGTTTACGCTTGGATACATATTGGTAGACATTTTGTCTGTGATTCCAACCGAACGCGTCCGTTCTTTTTGGAATAGGCGCTGGATATATATTGTAGGAATATTTGCAGCGATAGTGTTCATGATGTCTGCTTTCTGGTTCATTCTTGGTGAAGCATTTATCCCTGCAAGCCTTGAGGGAATTAAAGAAGCTCTGTCTCTTTCTTCTGAAAAAGCAAGGCTGACTGCAAGTACTATGCTGCACAATGTTTTTAAAACCGCTTTGACGTCAAATCCCAACATGAAGTTTCAGACGGTACAGACGACAATATGTATGGTGGTGATTCTTCTCGTTCTGTCGACATGGAGTCGGGGAGAGAGGAAAAAGACTCTTGCCATGCAGGCAGTTTATTATCCTGTCTGTGTGATAATGTACGTTATCGGAATGTATATCTGCTACGTCAGTGTTTTTTCATATGAAGAAAGCGTCAGGAATTCTACTGGTTACAGATACCTTTCAATAGTTATTGTATTTGGTTTCATCATTTTGAGCGGACAGCTGTTGATAAGTATGTGTTCATGTAGCCCCAAAACAATAAAGGCAGTATCTTATTCACAATCCGAAGGCGTTGGCAAGGCTTCAGTTTCCAGATTAGCAGGATGCAGATCAGTGATTCTGTGCGGATTGCTGTGTTTGCTTATGATATGCAATTTTAATTCTAAACTAATATATAAAGCGTCAGCGTTTCATTTCTGGGAAAATAAAACCTATAAGATAATTAAAGAGACTAAGGATCAGATCGCAAAGATTGAAGATGTTATTACAGATGAAGATCGCGTCTACATGCTGTCCAATGAGTATTCTCTGGAGGATATGAATGAATATCCTCTATGTGTCGCGCTGTATTATTTGGATAACCAGGTAAGCAACTATCTTGAACAACCCTGGAAATACATGGAGGATGGCAGTGTGGCTTTTCTCCACAAAACGACGGAAGGGATAGATCATTTTCCTGATGTATTGCGCAGCGGGAATTATACTTATATATGGATTCACTCTTACGATGAATTCCTGAAGAAAAAGTTCAGAGATATGTTTGATTGTGAGATCAGGGATACAGGGCTGTATGAGATTATCTATAATGAGTCTGGCGATATAAAGCTGAAACTGAAAGAGGTAATATAAGAGAATCTGGTTGGATTGATTGTTCGTAATGAGGTTTGATTGTAAATGTATGTGTTTGCTCAAAAAATATGGCATGGCTGTAAGGCCGTTATAATGTGGTTTTTTCGGCTGTTTCATATCAAACTGAATGATAAACAGATGGAGAGCTTCTTTCAGTTTGTGAAGTTTGGTATTATTGGATTGAGCAATACTATAGTATCCTATGTAGTTTATCTTGGTGTGCTGCTGTTACTTCAGAAACTCCAGTTGTTCACAAAAGTGGACTACCTTATCGCAAATGCTTTCGGATTCGTTATTAGTGTCCTCTGGTCCTTTTACTGGAATCGGAAGTTTGTGTTTCGTGCAGAAGAGGGAAAAGAAATTCCAGTATTGCAGTCTCTTTTAAAAACTTTTATTTCTTATGCTTTTACGGGATTGTTTCTGAATAGTGTTCTGTCGATACTATGGATAGAAGTCTTGGGAGTTTCAAAGATGGTTGCGCCTATTGTGAACCTTATTATCAGCGTGCCATTGAATTTCCTGATGAATAAGTTTTGGGCATTCAGGTCTAAGTGAACGGAGTGAAAATATGAGACTATTGGAAAGCGACATATATCAGGCGGATCTTGACAAGGTATGCGGCCTTGATCTTCCCTGGGAGAAGCTGAGCGGAAAGAGTATCATGATCTCGGGCGCTACAGGGATGATCGGAAGCACTCTTATAGATGTGCTGATGAAGAAAAACACAGGCTGCAGGATCATAGCGCTGGGACGCAGCGTGGAGAAGGCGAAGGCGCGTTTCTCTGAGTACTGGGATGATGAGCACTTTTCTTTTGTACGGTGCGATATAAACGACAGAGGATCCCTGGAGAAGAGCGTCTTATCAACTCTGGCAGTGTGTGCAGGCAGTGTTCACTACGTTTTTCATGCTGCGAGCAACACTCACCCTGTCGCTTACGCAAATGATCCGATAGGAACGGTTGTCACGAACATCATCGGACTTGACAATCTTCTGAACTTTGCGTCGGAGCATGGATGCAGCAGGTTCCTCTTTGCCTCGTCAAATGAGATCTACGGTGAGAACCGAGGCGACGTTGAGTTCTTTGACGAGAAGTACTGCGGATATATCGACTGCAATACCATGAGGGCGGGATATCCGGAGAGCAAGAGGGCCGGCGAAGCTCTTTGCCAGGCTTATATCAGGCAGAAGGGGCTGGATGTTGTGGTTCCGAGGTTCACGAGGTCATTTGG
>AUXO012855499.1_pt1 | contig 24280 bp, 22 predicted proteins | sample 768731 | NCBI WGS metagenome assembly AUXO01 (sample SAMN02715735, study PRJNA202380) | gut metagenome | biome: sheep rumen | host: Ovis aries | place: New Zealand: Palmerston North | reverse complement strand
TCCTTTCAGATTTTAAAAAGATTATATATAAACCTTAGTGTTTATACAAATAAATATTATATAATTGATTAATAGTTTCTTAATGAACCACCACATTAAGCATTAATCTTCGTTGTCAGTAATTTCCGTATTTTCAATTTCGTCTTCGATTTCTTTTCTTGTTCTTTTTGGATACTTTTTTAGTATTTTATTTCTTATCTTTGATTCCAGTTCAATTCTAAAACTAGAATCAACCATATTGATGTAGTTATTTACAAAATTTCCAGTTATTAAAAATTCATCAAACTTTTCTTCTACATATTCTGTTTCAAGACAATTACTGTTAGACTTTATTAAATCGAAGAAATCATCAACAGAGAAGTCTTGATTTAAAATATAAGAAACAACCGAACCTAGATTAGATATAATTGTGATATCATTTTCATTTTCAATTTCACCTTTAAAATTGAGAGTTGTAACATCTCTCTTCTTAGGACAAATTTCATCATCATTAACCAGTTCTTCCAGGTTTTGATCAATATAATTAAAAATGAGATAAACAAAATTCTTCTTTATATTTTTTATGAAGAAACGATATGTTTGTAGAATAAGTTCATGTGCTTCTTCATCATCCATATCTTCTAATTCTGGAAATCCTATCCCTAAATAAACATCAAATATTTTTGTTATGAATGATAAGAACCTGGCATTCATTTGCTCTAGTTCTTCAGCCTCATCACCTTCAAGATTTTGTTTTGAAAAATCATATTTTGTTATATATGTCTGGATATAATCCCTCTTTCTATTTTCGAGTGGGTCTTGAAATTGTGTTTCAATAGATTTTTGTAATAGATTAAGAGGTACCTCAGACAAAAAGAGCTCGTCTTCAATATCAGTTGGCTCATACGAATACTCATCATTTAACATTATGGATCACACTTACCTTTCTTAAATATTTTTTTAATCACTTAAAACGTGGTCCATTTGAAGCTTTAATATGTAGTTTATTAAGATATTGAAATTCACAGCCAGTGTTCTTACAACACTCACAATTACAATCGCATTTAGTATGTTTATCAGTATCAGGATTTGTTTTATGAGGAGGTCTTGAACCATAAAGTCCGCAGTTTTTATGAGGACAATATTGTTCAAATATACATTTCTGCTTTCCAGCAATAAACTTACCATTCATAAAGTCAATTATTGGAATATTAGATTTTTCTGTTATACCGTAATAATTAGGGTCAATGAAAGTTACTATTCTTCCACAGGCACAGCATCTAAGCGTGTGACCAGCAATTTTACCAGTTTGTTTATCAATTATATCAGTATAAAGTTTATTTTTACAACCACAATAATGACATTTTTCTCTCATATGTTCAGAACGTGCAAATTCTCTCATATACTCACCATCTTTCAAAAAAAAAATACTTAAATATTTGTCATTATAAAAAATGAGAATATGATATAGCGTGATGTTACACTACCATTAATGAATATAAACATATATCCTCCAATATGTTTAGATTTTATATTAATATAAAAAATACCCACAATATAATAAACATTTTATAAAAGGAGGATTTCTTATGGCTAAGAAAAATAGAAATAATAAGTCACAAAATTTATATAAAGCTCCAGATAATATCATTGATAATGAAGTTGTAAATGATGTGACCGAAACTAATGAAATTTCATTTGAAAATGTTCCTTTATCAGTTAATGAAGAATCTGATTATCAGGTACAGACTGTAATGGATAACAACAATAATGATTCAGATGTATCAGATAATAAAGAAGTAAAAGAAGAACCAGTTATTGAAAATACTGTTTCATCTCCATCTATTTCAGAAACCAAGAAGCCTGTATCTAAAAGAGCTCATAATGGTAGAACTACTACACATAAGACTGAAAGGTATCAGCTAGTATTTGCAGTAAATGCGTCACCTCTTCAGTTAGCTAAGATAACAAATAGGCTTAGAGATTTAAATGTAAGTTATGAATATGATGGAAAAGATATACTCGGACAGATATTCCTTTCTGAATCTGATGCAATTGGATTTAAAAAGCTGTATGCTGGTCAAGGTCTTAAACCAACAATACGAAAAATATAAAAAAAGAAGAGAGTGATAATATATCACTCTCTTCTTTTCTATGTTCCTTATTTTTAAAAGGAAAACTCTCTTGTCATTTCAATAAAGTTTCACCACTATCATCAGTGTCATCATCACTTTAGTAAGCAGGTCAGACTTTTGCATGTGATAATAAAGAAGCAACAGACTCTGTTTCTAAGCAACATCGTTTACCATAAAGTGTATTATAGACATTTTTCAATACCTCTTTTTTCTCTTCTGCACTTTCGATATCGACACTCAACAACTCATTGCCGTTTGGTTTGATAGCCATGAAAAACTGTTCAAGTACATATTGAATTGCTTTCAGATCATTTAACACTATATCTGAGAATTCGATGTTAGAAATAGATATTTTAAATCGGCTCATACACATTATGAACGATTTGTAGTAAAACCAATAATCTTCCTTGCTACAAATAAGGCAGGCTTTAATCAGATCTCGTAATATTCTATTATTTCTAATATAAACTAAGTCTTCACGTTCTTTTTCATTAAGCACATCCATGTTATATTCAAACGGTTTATGCTCATCAGGCTCCTTGTATTTTTCCTCATCACTATTTCTCACATCATGATTTTTTGATAAGGTGGTAATGATATTGACCGAGTCTGGTATTCTTATAGTTAATCTAAAATAACCGTCAATAATAGTATATTTAATATACTTATTATCAAATTCATATTCATTACCTAAAAATTTATTTACTTTTTTAATAAGTTTAATCATGTGTAAATGATCAAACTCATTTACAAGATTACATTTAAATCTAGTACTGATATATGTATTATCCTTATAATGATGAATATCACAAGAAAGAAAATGTACATAATCACCCGAAATAGCATATTCAAAGCAAATTGTATATAATATACTAGATAATAGATTTTCGTCGATTTTATCTACATATTCGTTAACATTACATATAGCTGACATCAATGCTGTGTGTAAAGGAGTATATTTTTTCTCCAAGTCATACAACTCATTTGTCAGTCTATTTATATCGTCTGAATTATTATCAGATTTTTTTAAGTTTAATATCTTTTCATATAGTTCAGTCCATTCTTTTTTGAAATTTATTATATCGTCTAGACTTACTGTATTATCAAAATAATATGGAGAATTTTTAAAGATTTTTATAAGAGTGAATACACTATCACTTCTTACAACATTACTCAGCATTTCCATCTTAGCAGACAGTAAAGGGGCATTAGTTTTTTCTTTTATTTTTGTATATAATTCACTATTAGTCATTTTTTTACCTCCAAATAAATATTAATAAAAAATACACATGAGTGATTTTTTAATTTATCACTCATGTGTATTATTATTTTTAATCTATAGAACCAGTAAGATAGTCCCGTCTCTCAAGTTCCTCGTCGATCATTTTTTCTAATTCTTCTTCAGCCAACATGGCATTCTCTGAAAGAATTTCTTCACGTATTTCAGCTCTTCTTTTAATAAGAAGGAACTGATAATCTGTACAGAAATACTCAACTCCGTTAAGTTCATGATTAGTCAGAGTTGTATCATCATATGAATAAATAACATTATCTTCATCTACAAACTCTAAATCAATAGAGAGAGACTTAAGATACACATTAAATATCTCAGCAACACGAGATGTATATGATGAATCAATTTTCTGTATAGAATCTCCATCAGATGGCTGGAATAATAACTTAACAAGGTCTTTTCTTCCCTTAATTGATGTTCTATACATAGCATTGAATAACGCTATATCATCAGGAAGTATTCCTATTGTAAAGTTAAGAGTCTCGAATTCACCAAAACGAATTGCATTTCCTGAGTACTGCTCAAGGTGTGATCTTGACTTATAACTTTTAGTAGGAAGACCTTTAGTATCTATTGCACCAGTACTTCGTACTATAAATCCTTTTCTATCAGTCTGCTTGAGTTTAAGAACATACATATCGCCTATCCAATAATTATTAAGAATCTTCATCTTACGACCCCATTTATTGATATAGACATTATCTGGTTTAAGCCAATCATACTTTTGAAGTATGCCCTGTATTCTATGGAAAATAGGTTTTGTTTCCCACAGAGGTGGCTGATGAAGATAAATTCCAGTTTCTATAGCATCATCTATAAAATCTTTCTTTTCATCAGCACTCATATCACAATAAAGTTTCCACATCCTTTCATATTCAACTTCATTGTACTGTTTGATGAAATCAAAAAGAAGTTCTTCTTTTTCATTATAAGTGGTTAACTCCTTCATTCTATTACGTACCTTGTATGCAATAGATGTTGAAATGATTTCATACATTGGAAATGATGTTGTACGGTTTATCAAAGCTAACAAATTGAGAAGTAAATCAACCCGTCTACCATCTTCAGTAAACGGCATATCTTCATCTTCCCGTATTTCCGAAATAACTGATTTGTTTCCATAACGACCGGTTATTTTCTGGCCTTTAGCAAGAGGAACAACTTTCTTAACTTGTATTTCGATTACCATGTTAGAAAACGCGTTCTCACCTTCTCGCCACTTTTTCTTATTATCAAGCATATCTTTTGCACGTTTATAGAGATAGTCTATTTCATGACTATATTCAAATCCTGATTTTATTATCTCTTCGCATGTTTCAAGAATTTCCTGATAATACTTATTCTGTCCGTTGAGATATTTATTAATCTGCTCTGTAAAAGCATTATCAACAACATTCTCATTGTTATTATATATAGTATAATCAATTACTTCATTACCATTACCAATATAATAAACAAGGTCACCCTCATGAATCTGATTAAGACTGTCAGCATTGAAATCAAATAAAAGCTGATTATTAAACTGACGTCTTATTGCGGCAAGATGACCACTAACAACTTCTCCTATATCAGGAAGAGGTTTATACTTTCCTTTCTTTCCGGGAATAAGAGAATATTTTTCTCCTTGTAAATTAACAAAGTAATCATTATCATTAAGACCGATACTGATTACTTCTGTTTCGATAGATGTCATTGATTCAGCAAGACTTCTACTTACAACAGCAGCATCTTCTGATGTGTAAGGGTCGAGAGTATACATCATAGTAACATTTTTACCATATGCATAGTTCATGTCTTCATCATACGATGTTGACTTATAAAGTACTGTGCCTTTATTAATTGTATCACCCTCGTCAAACGAGTCAATAACATCGTTGTTGTATTCAAAACCGAAATGTTCTGTTAAATCTTCAACAGATTTACGTGTGATAACATCATAACACTTCTTTTCAGTATCGAATACAAACAGCTTGTAAATATTGGGTGTATCCAATATCTCATCGTATTTGGCTACCTTTCTATACACTTTTAACTTATTTTTTGCTTTCTTATATCCAGAACTATGTCTTCCTACAACATTTTCAGCATTGGTGAAAACAAAAGGAAACTCTGGATTCTGAAGATTCAAGAACTGCTTAAGGTGAGCAGTAAACATTACTGAACGCATCGAATTTATATATCCTGGAGTTGTTAAAACCGACATACCAAGTAATGCCGCAGACCCCTGATACTTTTCGTTTGCTTTCAGTAATTCGTCTGTTAATGAATACTTTTGAACTTCTGGCATAATTTTTATCTTCCTTTCATGTTTAATCAATTTATGCAAAAAAATAATATATAACCAAATCAACATTTTATTGATGTGTGGTAAAAAATATAAAAAAATAAAAGATGGATGATTTATAAATCATCCATCTTTTATTTTTATGTTATCCTATCTCCCTCCTTTTCAATTCTTTTTTCACAGTGTCAAAGATCTTGAACAACTGTGACGATTTTTGACCAGTTTCGATTTCGAGTTTCTCTCTATCGCTTGTAAAAAGCTTAGAGAAACGCTCCAAATCTGTTTTCTCCCAGAATTCCGGTTTTGAACCAAATTTTTGGAACTTTTCTGAGAATTTCTGAGGAGTCCTCAGATCTATCTCCTCAGAAATTCTTTTCATTTTCTGCCTTATTGCACTGTGGCTGTTACAGTGCATTTCTTTTGCACACCATTCAGCGTCGCCAGATTTCAGAATGACGAGGGCTCTTTCAAGCTGCTCGTCAGTGTACTCCGAGATAAGCCGTGGGTACCATGGTGTTATTTCCTCCTTTTTACTTTCTTCTTTGACTTTCTTTTCATCTTTATCAGATGAAGAAATCTTAGAAGATTCTGCAGATGAGGAAGAAGCTACAGAAACCGGGTCTTCCTCATCTACAGAAGTTAGAGGAGACTTGTTCTTCTGTGGGGTCGATATATCTATCAACCCCAGTTCCCTTTTCAATACTGGATACTCCTCTAAAGGCAGTAGACCCACTCGTATTAGAAAAACTTTTAACAGCTTTTCTACTATCGGTAGATCTATGGACCCCTTAAATCTATTTAAGTTTACTTCCTGGGGTCTAAAGAAGTAAACCTTCGTTGTGTCAACAAAACACCTATAGCCATTTGACATGACTATAGGCATCATGTCATGAAAACAATTCGTCGGTGATGCGTTCCGACACGATGTTATCCCCATGCACATCACTTTAGAGCATGGGATATTATCATCACCAATATTGATGATGATATAATTGTGCGCGGCAATATCCCCCGTAGGATTGTGATCCTCTACTGTGAAAATTGAGCCTTTCGATATTTTTGTTACTTTTACTTCCATTTTAAGTACCTCCTATGTACTTTTTTCATTTCTTTTGACTACGGGTAATGAAATCCACTTGACATGTGGTAAAGAACCGTATATGTTTTTTTATAACATATAGATGTTTTTTACTCACCTATATATTACATTAAAAATAATGTATATATTTATCTTTTTAATATACGTATATTGAAAGATAGTATTATTATTCCTTATTTCTATCTAATTCTTGTTGTATCGTACGTATTATACATTCTTGCTCATCAGTATTCAATTCTTCTAAATATTCTAAGCAGTATTTCACAAATGTATCATCATCACGTATAATTCCATGTGTTTTAGGAGGATCATCATATCTCCATATTTCATTACCAGGTCCTGCAATTATATGATATGAATTATCATCTCGTGAATCTTTAAGTATAATATTGTCTTCTTTACATTCGCCATTTTCATGTATCCCGTATTCCTTTACAACAGGAATATCTGGATTAGATAGCCCAACATTTATTGCCGATTTAATCACCTGACCATCAGCAACAGTCTTTAGTAGTTTACTTGCTGTTTCAGTTTCATTAATAATATTAGATTGCATAATTGCATCACTATTTATAACTTTTGCTGCATTTTTTTCGTTATTTTTTGAAAAAGGATTAATTACATCTGATGAATTAATTTTAGATAATATATTTCCCATTTATTTATCATCCTTTCAATAAAAAAAGAGGGATGAAAATCTATAATCACCCCTCAATTAAAATTACTTAACTTTCATTGTGCTGCCGAAATGAAAAATAAAATATTGTAACTGATCAATTTCGATACATGGCTTCAATGGTCTGCTTTCATCATAAAACGAAACAAGTGATAATTCCATTGAAGATGAAAATGCCATCAAATCGAAATAATATAATTTATCAAGGGCATCCTTTAATTCATCATTAAAATACCCTGACCAAAAATTAGTATGCTTACCTATCTCAACATATACATCATCTGTTCTTAAGCACACAACCTCTTCTTCATGTTGTGTAATAACCATCGGTATTCTTCTTATATCATTATAAGAATCACCGTTAGTAATAAGAGCCGTCTCTATCAGCTCTTTACCACGACTGTGTAAACTTTGAGTATAAACATTATATTCATTTTTGGATATATTTTCAGTTTTTTCAATGAATAAATCCATATTTCTCATTTGGCAGAATTTTTTTGCCAATTCTTTATGAGATGTGTAGGCATATATAACTGGTTTGTTATATATGCCTACATCGTCTCCTATCTTATAAAACAAAAATATCTTCATTTTATTTTCAATCAATTGATGAATATATTGGGGGAATAACTTTACCGTCCATTCCATCATAATATTCAGTCAATAGTTTTACAAATAGTGGATGACCAGGCTGTCCACCTGCAGCACCAGCATGACCGCCCCCACCAAACGTTTCTTTTGCTATAATCCCAACATTTACATCGGGTTTGGAAGTCCTCAATGAGATTGTTCTTTTTCTCGGACCAAGTCCGATAATAAAGTCCAGTTCAGGCTGCTGTTCATAAGCAGAAGTCATCTCTGCATTGAAAAATTCTTCATGTGGGATGATTATTCCCACATTATATGATTTATTATTTTTGTCATAAAATACAGTTCGTACTGTATTATCCATGACATGATTGAGACATTCTTCTCTTCTATATTTGAATGCCTCCACTATATCTTTGAAGTATTCAGGTAACACAAACTTAGTACAATTATTTTCACTAATCATGTTTTTGAAGACCGACGATGCTTCGGTCACATGAAACATTCTGAACAGTATATTCAGATCTTCTTCCGATCCATCTTTGAAATTTCTTTTCCATTCCCACGTGTCATATCTTGACACTGATTTTGCGAAATCCATCAAAGATGGATAGTGATCTCCAATAACATCTTTGAAATAATTGTATACTGCCCATGTAGCAGACACAAGTTCCGTTCCATCACGAACAACTACCTGTGCCCATTCATATATTTCAGGAAGATGATTCGTCATATGATGGTCAAGCATCACTAATTCAATACCGTTTGAATTAGCTATATTGTCCAATCTTGATGCCGTATCATCGTTGACAGATATATCAGTTATTAAAATCATATCTGTCTTTAATTCACCATCAACAATCCTATCTAAAAGTTCGTTGACGATATCGTTTACTTCGCTTACATTTGCGAAGTTTGTTTCGATTATGTTGATTCTATCATCGACATTGGATGCAAGTTCGGCTATGACATCACAACCAACTGCATCGAGATCATTATGAGTTATATGAGCTATTCTCAGCTCTTCTGTTCCATTTCTAAAATTAAAAGTTTTATACATAACTATTTTCCTTTCTGTTTGAATTGAATTAGACTAACTGCGGATATATAAATACAATATTACTTTTATTCAAAGCAATTAATGTGTCTATATTATTTTTACTAGCTCGGGATTCCCCGTTCCAGATTGCGATTGCTTCATCGCAATCCGATGACATTAACATGTCTTTTACCCTAAAGTATTCGCTTTCGGATTCATAATCCTCGGGCTTGACTTTGGCAGCCTTCACAGACCATCGCTTATCAGCTATATGCCTAGGCATATAGCCACTTGTATATATCGTGACGAAAGGGTAGTTACGTTCAAATAAAAATTTTTGAACACTGTAATCAACCCCAATACAGTCACCTATCAATATTTTATCGCCACGATACATATGAGCGAATAATAACGCTCTTACTTCGTCTGTCAAGAAGTTTATACTTCTTGAACCGAAAATCATTATTTTTTTAGATGACGACTCATTCATTTTTTTAATCACTCCTCTTTAAAATCTAAATCTATAACCATCAGTACCAGAATTGCTGTTACCTTGTTCGATAATCCATTCATGTACCAAACTCTTTATAGATTTTTTAACATCTTTTGTGTCCATATCAAGAGTTTTTGCAATCCTCTTGAAATCTATGACTTTAAAGTTTTTCGGGTCAGAACCACCATTTATTGGTTCCGACCAACCATCCAGTTCCGTAAGAAGAAACAAGACGATTCTTAGTTCTTTCTTACCTAAATTTGTATTAAGAACTACATTTTCCATCAGTTCTTGTTTAGGTACAGAAACAACCGTTTTCTGCTGGTAGACATTCCTCGATGCTGCCATATTTATCACTCCTTTACAAAAATAATATATAAATATTTACTTATTCAGTACAATAACTATCTGTTTAGCAGCTCTTGTTATAGCTGTATAATTTAATCGTCTTCTATCAAGTTCTGTTCTCATCATATTTTCCATGAAATATAAAACTTTATCCCATTGACTACCTTGAGAGCTATGAACAGTGATAGCATATGCGTACTCCATTTTATCATTAAATTTATCAATAAATGAGTCTTCATCATTTTGTGTTCCTGGAATTTCATACATATGCTTATAGCTAAATGTAACATTTTTAAAACACTTTTTAGAAAAGTCTGGACGGAAATCCATACACATAGTTTTACCATTAAAACTATCCTTATATATATTCTCAACATACCCTGTTGTACCATTAGTCATGTATAATGTATCATCAATACATTTATCCCAATTATTCTTTCTACAAATAACTTTTTCACCAATGTGAGGGTATTCCAATTTGATTATTTTTTTTATATCAGAACGACAAAAATTATTAATATTAAATCTTGTTTTATTAGTACCACAAAGAATTATATCAGACTTAGTAAAATAATTAATATTGATATCGCTTCTGTTTATTACTGCAGAATTTCCATATATACCAGGATGTAATTCTTTACCGTTCAAAATATCATCAGCAAGTCTTACTATAGGGTCATCTTCTGCTTGTCTCATTATTTGTGTTAATTCATAATCGGGATTTTGTAAAAAATATGGATTACCATACACAGGTGGTAACTGATTTAAGTCGCCTAAAACAATAATTGGTAAACCAAAACTTTCAATATCCTTAGCTATTTTTTCATCTACCATAGAACCTTCGTCTATTAAAATGAGTTTTACCTTTTTAGGTAGATGGTCTTTTAAAAAGAATTTTGATATCATTTTTGGTTTACCATTTGAATTAAATATAATTTTTTTATTTTCATCTCTAGCTAAAACTTTTTCATAGTCATAAATAGCAGAATGAATAGTTCTAGCTTTTAATCCTTGTTTTGATAATTGTAAAGCAGCTTTACCCATAAATGCCATAGCTAATACTTCATCTTGTTTTAACCCTATTCTATCTATTAAATACTTAGCTACTGTTGTTTTACCACATCCAGCTTTTGAGGTTATTTCAAATCTCTGTTTAGTGCCATTCTTCCACCATTGTTCCATTTTATAAGTACAATCAATTTGTTGATTATTTAAATCAATACCCATTGAATATCACCTCATAAATAAATTATTTTGTATATCATATTGTCAAAATAAACATAAAAACCAAAACGTATATATATATTTATTTATTATTAAGAAAAATGGATAAAAAAGATAGAAGGAGTACCAATCTCCTTCTATCATCATATTTTATTTTTTAAGTTATTCAGGGGTTTTCCTTTCTCTTTCTTATTCTATATATTTTCTTTTATCTTTCTTTTTTCTTTTTTATTTTCTCTTTCTTCCTTTTTCTTTCTCTTTTTTTTATTTTTTTTTATCCCCCATTTGTGGGCTCGCTTTTCGCTCCCCCAGCCGGTAGGGGTTCCCCCTTAATAGAATGTTATAAAAAAATAAAATTTAATTTATATCAATTTTTCCAGAATCAAAATCTCGTTGATATATTCTTTCAATTTATCAGGGTTATATGCTTTTATAACAACTGGATTAAATTCAATAGTAGAAAAGCAATTATTTAATATAAGTATATCATTCCATAATTCTGTAGTTCCATATAAATCGTATGAAACTAATTTTGGTCTCTGTTTATATCTAGCCTGTAATTTATCATCCAATGTTGTAGTTCTAACGATTTTGCTTAAAAAATGTCTGTATTTATTAGTTAATGATGAAAACGGAATTTCTATGTTCCTAGAACTAAATTCATCTTTTAGTATTGCAGATGGGTGTAGTGTTCTGTAAGATATTTCCCATTTTTCAGCATTATTAATTTGCTCGGTTATAGTAACAGGTATAGACATAGATGATTAAACCTCCTTATTTTAAAAATTTATATTTGTATTAAATCTTAAATCGGATATTTTAGAATGAATAAATTCAGACTGTACTTTAGTACCTTTTTTAATATATCGATTACCCTTTTCATCAATTGAAATAATATGGTTAATATCACTATTTAAATTAAGTTTAGCAGTCAAATAATTCTGTTGTTTTAATATTGTAGAAATATGGGGTTTACATGATTGTGCATTTTTAAAAATACTATTTCCATATGTTTTTGCAATAGATATTGACGGGTTACTATTTTCTATATTACACATAAAAAGAGGTATATATAATGGTATACCTTGATTTATATTTGATACCGGAATATCACTCATGACAATACCTATCATATTAGAATCAATATTAACATCAGTACTTAATCTAGTAATCATAATAATCACCTCGTTAGTTCATTGTTTTCTGTTGATAATAATACTTTAAATTTACTTTAATATATTGAATAGAACTTTCACATAACTTCAAAATATAAAGGAGTACCAAATAAATGCTAAAAAATACTAAAAAGACTATCGAAAAAATCTTACGAATAGTATTATTATTACTGATATTAGCAGTTGAGGTATTCGCAATAATAGAAATGTTGATATCTGAGATTATATTGTAATAATATATAATGAATTTGATAACGTATATAAAGGAGAGATAAGAATGGGCAAAAATATAAAACATAAGGATATAAGTATTCATAGTACGATCGAAGATGAGATGATGTGTTCACTTGATAAAATCAGTAAACGTATTGATGAAAATATGAATATACATAAAGGTGTTCATGATGAATTAAAAAAATCAATAGATCAAAATTTTTCTTTCATACATGAAACTGCGTTATTATGTAAAGAACAGGGTGAAATGATTGAGTGTTTATCACATGATTTGGATGAGCTTGTTGATACTATTACTAAAATCAAATACTTTCAGTTTTTATCATTCTTTCTAAATATAGTAACGATAGCACTGTGCATAATTTTATTTTATATAATATAAAAAAGGAGTAATTAAAAATGGGAAAAAATTTTTTAGTTGAAGCACTTAGAAGTACTGGAAAGAAAACAAATTATTTTGACTGTAATGCATCCGTAATTTCGTATAAGACGGGATTTCCAGTCCTTGATTATTACCTTGGATATAAAGTGAATGTTTTTAATGATGATAACTCATTGATTGACACATATCCATCAATAGGTATTACAGCAGGATCTTATATCGAATTTATCGGTAAGCCGTCAACCTCTAAGACAACAACTGCTATTCAGATAGCAGCTAATATAGTAAGAGGTTTTGATAATGGTATAGTTATTCATTTTGACCTTGAACAGGCATTAAACTATACGCGTATTCAAGCTCTTACAAGATTTAACATGTCTGAGATGGCTCAGGGTAAATATATTCTCAGGCAGGAAAAAACAACACTTGAAGATATGAAAAAAACAATAATGGATGTATATATGGAGAAAACAAGTAATCCTGATAAATATAAGTATAAAACAGGTAAACTTAATGAGTTTGGTGAAGAGATAACACTATATGAACCAACTGTTATTATACTTGATTCCATAGCAACCATTACCATGAGTCTTAATGAAAATGATAAAAAAGAATTAGCCAAACTTGAAGAGATAGGAACTCAGACTGATAGAATGAGACTTACTGGTGAGATAGGAAGATTTTTTAATGAAATTCTTCCATATATAAGAACCGCAAATATTACGCTCATAGCCATTAATCAGATAAAGACAAATCCTGGAATGGGTATTACTAAAACACCGTCTGAAATGCTTTATTTAAAACAAGACGAGGCTTTACCGGGTAAAAATATCTGCCCCAATGTAGCGTAAGCTACTGGACAAACTCCTTTAATTGCTGGAAATCTTTGTGTGAGACAATCAGCAGCCAATGTAGTATATATTGAATACTTCCTTTTTAAAACATACACATAAAAAGGAGGTTATAAAAATGAGTAAAAAACATGATAAGACTATTACTGATCTTATAAAGAAATGTGATACAATTGAGTTCAAAGATATAAAATTATTAGATGGTGAGGAATTTAAAGATTTAATCACACCATTATATCCTGAAATTAAAGAAGGATATAAGATAAGTAATAAGAATCGTGTTTACAGTACTGAAACAAAAAAGCTTTTATCTGTAAAAATAAAAAAGAATGGTACGGGATATCATACAGTATCATTGCAAACTGTTTATGAAAATTGCCCATATAAAATTAGTAAAGTTTATAATATGCATAGATTAATGATGGCTATATTTTATCCTATTGAAAATATGGATAAAATGATGGTTAATCATATAGATGGAGATAAATCGAACAATGATCTATCTAATCTTGAATGGTGTACACCTTCAGAAAATACGAAACACGCATTAATACGTGGTTTATATATTCCAAAAAAAGGTGAGGAATGTAGTTTTTCTACAGTAACTGAAAAAATTGTTAGAAAGATATGCAAAAAATGGCTTAGTGGAAAATATACCAAAAAAGAAATTGCCGAATTATATGGCGTAAATCCATCTTTAGTATGGGACATTACGAATGGCAACAGTTGGTGTCATATAACAAAAGAATTTGATTTTACTAAGCGACCAGTATATAGAAAATCTAAATATTTTACACCAGATGATATTCATAAATTTTGCAAATATTTTCAAGAAAATAAAATTCATGAGAATGAATCAATACGACATTATATGATTCGTACAGTACTTGATACAAAATATACAACAGATAAATCAGCTTTAACTGAAAATTTACTTTATTCAGTACGTAGCATTTATTTAAAAAAACATTATAAAACTATTAACTCATTATATATATACTAAAAGGTTCAACGACTATCGAAAGGGTATCTATGATAGAAATATTATAGAGAGTAACTGAGTAGAGTAGTGCCTAAGTTATTGAGGTTAGTATTTAAGTGATATTAGCTTAAAGTAAATCTATTAAAACAAAATGGGGAGCTCTCCATATTTGGTAATAGAATATGGAGATGAAGATATAGTCTAAACTTCTATCGTAAGATAGAGAAGTTCATAAGAGAACTGTACGGAAATGATAGCGATTCCGTGCGAATATTTTTGGGAAAAACGCCGCAGTTTTTGGCTCATATCTTAATTAAGTTTGTAGCAGTAGGTAGTGAAAAATATACACTTGAAGATGATGGATTTGATGGTTTTGGTGTAAGGCTCGAAATAATAAAATCTAGAACTAATCAAGCCGGACAAACTGTACCTCTTATATATGATAAAGTGCGAGGAATAGATTCATTGAGGTCATCGGTAAATTATGCAAAAGAAATAGGTATTCTTGGTGGTAATAGAAACGGTTATTATTTTGCTGATAATAAAGATAATAAATTCACTCTTAAGGGTATGCATCAAGATTTTAAGGATAATAGAGAATTATATAATATTCTTTATTCTAATATTATACCAGTTCTTGAATCAAGACTCTCAGCTATAAGACCTGAAGAAATGGATGTTCCTGAAGAAGAATTTAATTATTAATTTTTATTTACAAATATACATTAAATTAATCAAAAAAAGTGAAAAACACTTTTTACTTTCAATTATATAATATATTATGGTAATAGTGAAAGAATATATTCTTTCATAAACCATCCCACACTATGAAAACAGTTCCTTCTAAAAAAATCATTATCGTTTTTCTACTGTTTTTGCTTAAGTGGGTTACAAAGTTTAAACTCATAAATCATATATCAATATATTGAAACTTCCTTCTTTAATAAATAAAATTATGAAAAAAAACTAGTTTCAATGCTTAAGATAAAAAAATATGATTTGTGAGTTTACAAACTATCATAAACTGGAGAATCCGTGCACAGGTTCTCCAGTTTATTTTTTATTTAAACAACAAACTATTTATTGACTTATAATTGTGTACAAGTCAGTAAGCTGATTTGAAAGGATGAAAAAAATGAAAAACACGACAAAGACAAACATGAGAACTAACGTTAACCTTAGCAGTCCATTTATCATGGACAAATTAAATGAGCATCTTATGAAAAGAAGATGTTCAGTTTTCTGGCCTATCACCCCTGAGAAGTCTGAAAACCCAGAAGTCAAAAATTCCGCTATTGAAGCGATTCTGGCAACTGCAAATGCAGAATTAATGAGAATGGGATACATTATAAATTCTGATGATAATAACTTTATCATCAGTGAATATAATGGAGCAAGTGAAAAGACACTTGCTGACATAGGCAGGGCTTTGAAATCCGTTGTAGAAACGGTTAGAAAAATAACAGGGGATGATAAAGTTTACATCCCGATGTACCCTGGTTTTCCGTACGAAGTTATGGAAATGTCTGATGATGAATTACTGTTCAACGCATTAATTCATTATATGACAGATGGGATTTTTCAGCCTAGATATGCTGAGAGACTCAGTTATCTTGTGGCTGAGAAAGAAAAACGCTCCCCGGATTTTGAAACTATCATTAAAAATTCTCTTAATTCTCTTAAGAGAATTTCATTGGTAAAATCTCTGACAGAGATCGACGATATGTTCATAAACATATCAACGTCTCCGGTTTCATTGTCTGAGGATGATAAGAGGTTCATTGCCTTTTATATTGAACATTTGTATGTTCCGATGGTATTACCAGAGATGCCATTCAAAGAAAATGGAATGTTCGTCCTTGCTCAACTCAGTAAAAATAATAAAATTAATTTTGCTGAGGTTGAGAAAAATCTTGGAACTGCGACAGATATTCTTCGTTTTTATGTCGCGCTTTCAGGAGGAGACGTAAGTCTTGCTAAGAAGACAAGGTTTGTAAACCTCAAAAATCGAGAATATCGATTTTTGATGAATGCATTGAATAATCTTTGTCAAAAGAATATATATAACGTCATAGATGATATGTGGCGTTACCCAGAAATCTGGAAACGTGTGGGTGAGAAAATTCACCCAGGTAAATATATCAATATCTACACGGGTGCGGTGAGGGCTTTCTCATCAATTAGAAATGGTGAGAGACCTGAAAGCTTTAATTCTCAAATTGAGAAGCTCATCAATAACGGTCAGATTATTGATGCGGCTAATAAGCTCAAGACCAGACCTGGCATGCTTGGAAGGTCTTTAGACAGGCTTCTTTCAAAGCTTTCGAATTCTTCTATCGAAGAAAAAAGAGAAGTGTTGTCGATTTATCGAGATATTATTGAAGACTTGCCCAGTCTGATGTTATATCAGATAACAGATCATTTTAAAGATCGTATCGAAAATAAACCCATGAGAGATTTTATCATAAAAGGAAATACCTCAAAGGTATTTTCAATAGAGAATACAATGGCTCCAATAGATTCTAGTATATGTAAGGACATAATTAGAATCAATACATTGGTTCTTAGAATGAGAAATATGGGTAAACCATATATAGGTGGCATCTATATAGATCCCAATTTTGAAGGGTATGTTGCGCCCTTCAGTCAGAGATCTGCTAACGATAGCATGCGACCTTGTACTAGAGGAAGCAAAAGAAAACTTGGGGAGGAGACAAACGTTATACGGGCGTTCTGCTGGTGGACGAACTATAACGATGATAGAGGATGTGAAGTGAGAGTTGATGAAGATTTATCTGCAATCTTCATTGACAGTCTTGAAAATACAAAGAAAATGCAGTATGTAAACTATACTCAGCTTCGATGGTCTGATATATGTATCCACAGCGGAGACATTGTTAACGGAGGACCAGAAGATGGTCTTGGATCGACGGAATTTGTTGATATTAATATCGACAAGGCCGTAATGGCAGGTTTCCGATACTGTATTATAACAGTTCACTCGTTCACTAGTGAAGAATTTAGTCAGTTCAATTCACGAGCTGGGTATATGGAAATGACCGACGATGACATTAATACAAATAATTTAACCGATGATGATGAAGTTTATCAGAAATCTATTTTCATTCCCGAAAAGGTTGAAATGAACATGGACATAAACTCAGAATCGACTTCGGTTATACCAGTTGTCATAGACCTGGTTGATAGAGAAGTATACTGGGTTGATATGACCGCAGATGTTCAGGGTGCATGTAGAAATATAAATTCAACTCACAGTACTATCCGAAATGCTGTGAGATCGGTGCTGATGAGAAATCGCACCAGTATGGCAGATATCATTAGGTACAATACTCCCGCATGCGGAAGTATCGTAGATACAGCTGAAGAAGCTGATCTCATCTGTACTGATCAGCCGGATAAATATCCTGCTGATAAAAAGATATTAACCCCATTCATGCTGGATGAGTTTACCAGCAAATTTATGTAATTCTTTTAAGCTGGCACTGTTAAAATATAACAGTGCCAGCTTCTTTTTTATTATTATATATTATTTTTTATGTAATTATACTTATCAAAAAAATTTTTGAAAGGAGTTTTAGTATGTATATTTTTGACAAACTGCAGAAACTTGAAAGTGAGGTTTCGATTCATCCGGAAAAATTAAGTGATCTTATTGATTTAATGAAATCAACTGAGGTACGTGAAGAGATTGAAAAAACACTTGAATTTGAGGAGATACCTCATGAAGACGTGAGCAATGTGAAAGTACTGGTTGACTGCGCTCAGACGATTTACAATTATTCAGGTGAAGAAACAGGTATGACAGATTCGGAGTATGACAAGATTTATGAAATGTTATCACAGGTTGATGATACGCTTGGTATAACTGTTCCCATTGTTACAAATGGAAAAGTTGGATATCATAAGTATCCATCACTTAGAGGTACGCTTGACAAGGTATATGCGTTGACCGATGAAGATAATCTTGAGAATAAAAGTAGAAGAACTCTTGATGACTGGATTAAATCATCTGAAGCAAAGATATTCTCAAAAACTGGTAAACAGATAAATCTTTCAGATGAAGAAATTTACTGTTTTCCTAAGTTTGACGGTGTGTCTGCTATATTTGAATATTCAAAGGATGGTTATCTCCAGAGAGTATTAACAAGAGGATTCACTGAGACAAATGAAGCTCAAGATATAACGCATATATTTAATTGGGTTGGCAAAGGTCCTGAAATGGATACTGAATATGGCATTAAAACAGAGATAATGATGTCAGATGAAGACTTTGAAAGATATAACAAAGAATATCATACTGACTATAAACAGTCACGGTCGATAGTATCGAGTATACTAAATTCTGACGAAGTTGATGACCGAGTTAATTATTTACAAATAATGCAACTCAGATTTTCCAAGCTTGTACCTGATGAAAAATATGGTAAAGTTGAATCGTTACAGGAGTTGGCTCCCGGAGCATTTAATACTCCATATTTAAGATGCAGACTTTCTGATAGAGAGGCTATGCGAAAGTTTGCATTTGATCACAAATACACCAATGGTTTAAGATGTGATGGTATGGTAATATATATCATTAATCCTGAAATTCAGAAGATACTTGGTAGGTCTGATAATAAACAAAAATTTGAAGTCGCCTACAAGTTTACTGAAGAAGTTGGATATTCAAAAATAAAGAATATAAAATTCACAGCTGGGCTATTTGGTAGAATAAATCCTGTTGCTGAAATTAAACCTATTAAGCTTAAAGGTAACACAATAGAAAATGTATCTCTCGGTTCTATGGGAAGATTTAAAGATCTCGGTCTTGCTAAAGGTGATAAGGTAAAAGTATTATATGATATAATACCGTATATTGTATTCGACCCGAATGACCCTAAGTGTAAAAAATCAGGAAATGAACCAATAGAGTTACCGTGGTGTTGCCCAGAGTGTATGGAACCACTTGAAACATCTGAGAGTGGTGACATTATGTTTTGTAATAATCCAAAATGTCCCTGTAAGATAAAAGGGAGAATTCTCAATTATTTTAATAAAATGCATATAGATGGTATATCATACGCGACAGTAGATGCTCTTTATGAACAAGGGTATCTTGAAAAAATTGAGGATATCTATAAGCTTGAAAAGCACAGAAAGAAAATTGAAAAACTGGATGGGTTTGGCAGTAGGAGTGTTGATTTGTTTATCAATGAAATCAATGCACATAAAGAAGTACCAAATTCTCAGATGTTAGGTTCTCTTGGTATTGAAGGAGTATCTACTAAAACATTTGAGAAAGTATTTAGTATGATTTCATTTGATGAACTGTTAGAGTTATCTCTTGATGACAAACCGGAAAAAGCTGTAGCGGTTCTTACCGTTATACCAGGTATAAAAGATAAAACGGCTCGAAAAATAATTGAGGGTATTAAAGATAATGAGAAACTGATAGAGTTTCTTGAAAATGAACTGATATTACTAGAGGACAAAAAGTCTGGTTCAAGATTTTCAGTAGTTTTTACTAAGGTAAGAGATAAAGAACTTGAGCAGTGGACTGTTGAAAATGGTGGAGAGGTTAAAGACAGTCTTACTAAAGACACATCAGTTCTGGTAGTTCCAGTCATTGGTGTAGAGTCTTCTAAAGTTGAAAAAGCTAAGAAATATAATATTCCAATAGTTGGAGTTAATGACTATAAAGAATATATAAAGAAGACTTTTATACAATAAAAAGAATGTAAAAAACTGAATTAAAGAAATGGTGGTGTGTAAGATTTAATCTTACACACCACCATTATTTTTTATAATATTATTTTTTTTAGACTTATTTCTTGTCTTGGAACTCCTATATCTTTTCCAGCCAAATTATAATACACGTTTACTTGTCCATACAAGTGTTTATAATTCTTAAGCAGATTCCTATAGTATTCTATAGTTGTTGGATTATTATTTTTTTTATTATACATCTCATCATTATCTGAAAATATATTTATTGTGATATTACTACCAACTAAACCCATATCTATTAAATATAGTAATAATCTATCATAATACTTTCCAGACACAGAGATATTCATAGTGTTAGAATCATTAAATCCTAAATTATAGCAAGCAGATAGTGTATCCAACACTCCTTCAGCTAGATTTATTGTTAACTGTTCAGTACTCATAACATCAATGGAAGCTTCCATTGAATAGAATAATCTATTGTCTTTACTTTCTTCAGTTATAGGATATTTTATCCATTTTATATGTTCCTTATCGGTTATATCTCTAAATAGTATATGAGAATTACCAAAAGATAAAAATCCTACGTAATGGTCTTCTAACATATATGCTATTTGATTTTTACATGTAAGTTTTTTAATTCTGTTCAAAATTAAAAAATCCCTTAATGAAGTCACCAACTTCATTTTTTTGAATTGTTCTTCATTAAATTTAAGCCCAAGTCTTTTTTCTATATACTCAGTTTTCTTTCCTCTTTTTATTTCTGGAAGTTGATAATCAAAATATTTGTTTCTAGTACCACTTGATATATTTTTATTGTCAACTTTTTTTGATGTTTTATTAAGAGTTGAAAGATTTGCTTTAAGATTAACATCATCTATATCAAATGTAGATAAATTATCGGCATTAATAATACCAGATTCCTCACATTTAAAACAGTGAAAAACTGGATTAAAATTATCATCTGGATTAATTCTTATATACAGATGTCCAGTCCATTTTTTATCAGAATCACCACAAAAAGGGCATCTAGTTCTATATTCAACATCATTTACTTGTTTAAAATATACATCCCTATTAGCAAGGGCGTGAATTAAATCAAGTTTAGTTTCTTTATTTGTCATTGTTATTCACCTATTTAAAAAATTTTAAAGAAGTGTATTAGATAATTTTCATATTTATACACAAAAAAAACAATTTAATAATGATGAAACTGACATGATGAATAAGTCATCATGTCAGTTTTTTATGTTTGTAAAGGAGTGGATTGTAATGTACGATTTAACAGATTTAATATTTGAAAAATATAATGAAGGTAAATTAAGTGAAGAGAAGATGATATTATTACTAGAAGCATCTAGTAAAATAACAGTTTATGATAAAGCATCATGGCATATTGATAATGGAGAAAATAAAAATGAAGTTCTAAAAAAAATGAAAATAATTTTCGATTTTTTAAATAAGAATTCATTATTAAACTCTGATGGAAAGGAATTATTTGATTTAGGAATTAATGAAGATTCATCACTACATGATGGGCTTGTGACCAATGAAGGAAAAGAATTTTTAGATAAGAATATTGATAAGATTATTTCTAAATCATCAAAAGAAATTGAAAAAACATTGAAAAATCTTTATAAAAATAAAACACTTAAAGCCATACCAAATGTATCTGTTGGAGGAATAAAGTTTGGTATGAATAGAGATGCTGTACGAAAAATTATTAATAATGAATACTCTGAATTCAAAAAACACCAAAAAGTAAAAAATACAACAGATGATTTCGGTTTTTGTCATGTATATTATGATGAAAATAATAAATGTGAAGCAATTGAATTTTTTGATGATGTTGAGATTTTACTCGGCAATAAAACCATTTTTCCAAGTACTTTAAGCAATGTGAAGCAAATGATTAACGATATTGAAAAAGATGGATCATTAATGTATATTTCAAAGGCTAAGTCCATTGGAATTACCGTAAATGAAAAAGGAAAAATAAAATCTATTTTATTTGGTTGTAAAAAATATTACACAAATCAAGTATTTGAATCATATAGAATTTCTTTAGTAGAGCATGAACTTCCATTATCATACAAAGGTGTTAAACTGCGTTATTATAATGATGCAATAAACGAAAAAACTGATATGCCTTATATTAAAAATGCTCTCAAAATTTTAAACAGTTCAAAATGCCAATCAATGATTGAAGCAACTATTTCACAGCTTGATGAATATGCTGACGAATGGGGATGCCCTGATTATCGAAAATATATGAAACTTGATTATGTTACAGTTGATAGATATGGTGATAAAATTACATTTAATATCAACTGGAATTCAATACGTTCAAATGGTACAACAAAATTTTTTGGAGGGCATTTTTACAGTGTGGATGTAACTATTGACGGTAATAATATTACAAAAGTTTATGGTTGTTTAAACGGTTAAATAATAATACGTGGTACTTAATAAAGTACCACGTATTATTATTTTTTTTCTTATTTTATACACGTTAGATACATTCTTGGTTATGATAAAAAACAAAATATTAAAATTATTATAATGAAAGAAGGTCTAATAATATGTATGATTTAATAGATTTAATATTTGAGAAGTATTCGGAAGGTAAATTCAGTGAAGATAAATTATTACTCTTATTAGAAGCAAACAAAACTACTGATAATAAGAATAATGATAAAGAAGAACTTGCTAAGAAGAAGAAAGCTGTTGCTAAAAAGATTGCAGCAACACTCTTGCTTATAGCAGGTATTTCAGCAATTATTGTTCTTTGTAGAAAAAGTGGTGATACTGATGGTGAGAAGAAACTGTCTGATATACAGAAAAATCTTAATAAAGATGTAAAAGAGGCTAAAAGTGATTTATCAAATGCTAAGACAGTTTCTGAAGTTAAAGCAATAGAAGCTAAGGTTAACAACGTTGAAAAGAAAGCAACTAGTGTTAAAAGATATAAAGTAATAGGGGATAAAAAATTACCTAATACAGGTGATTATAAACAAGCTGAATATAAAACGAAAGATATTGAATCAAAACTTAAACCCGATTATTCGAGAGTGTCACGTACTGAGAGGGGTAAATTAAGTAAAGATACTAAAAAACTGATAAGACAATATAACAGAATACAAAGTGGTATTGATTTATATAACGATTTGATCAGTAAAAATAAACAAAAAATTGAAGAATTCGAAGAAGAGATCAAAAGAGGAGATATAAAACCAGAGGATGCTCATGATTGGTATTCAGATTTGAGCAGAAGTCATTATAATGAGCTTTTAAGGCGTAAAGAGGAATATGCTGATAAATTAAAAGAATATAAAGATGAATTAAAACAAACGCCTGAAATGAGAACAATTGCTAAGCATATTAATAAAAAGATAGATATGATTAGTGATAAAAATGAAAAATATAATAAAAAACTGATATCGCAAAACAAAGAATGGAGACAAAAATGGGACGGAAAAAAACTTCATTTAGTAAGAAATTCTGTTGATGATATTATTAGTGATTCATATAAATATCTATATATGATTGAATCAGTTGTAGAAAGATATGATAGAGATATTATTAGTTATGAATCTACTATGAATTTAATTGATACCATTTGTGTGTTTGAAGCAAGTAATACGAATAAAGAGGAAATAAAAAGAATAAAAGAAAAGATAAAGAAGAAGGAGAAACTTACTGAAGCCGAGAAAAAGAAATATGAAATGTATAAAAAGTCAAGAAATGAAAAGATAGGTATAGGTGTTGGT
>AUXO013727637.1_pt1 | contig 24283 bp, 24 predicted proteins | sample 768731 | NCBI WGS metagenome assembly AUXO01 (sample SAMN02715735, study PRJNA202380) | gut metagenome | biome: sheep rumen | host: Ovis aries | place: New Zealand: Palmerston North | reverse complement strand
CACCCAGAAGCATTAGAAGAAGTACAAACTTTAATTAAAGCAACTGGATTTGATGAACTTATCGGTTACGACTGGGCTAGTGGTGACCTTAAAGAATAAATATTTTATTAGGGAGGATATAATATGGCATATGCTTATTTCTTAGGATGTATAATGAATAACAGATACCCAGGAGTAGAAAAATCTACAAGAGTACTCATGGATAAATTAGGCGTTGAATTAGCAGAAATGGAAGGAGCTTCCTGTTGTCCTGCACCAGGTGTATTCGGATCTTTCGATAAAGAAACCTGGGCAACCATTGCAGCAAGAAACATAACCATTGCTGAAGATATGGGTGCAGATATATTAACCGAATGTAACGGATGTTTTGGTTCACTCCATGAAGCAAACCTTTTATTAAAAGAAGATGATGAATTCAAATCCAAAGTAAACGGATCATTATCTGAAGTAAACCGTGAATTTAAAGGTTCAAGTAATGTAAGACACTTCGCTGAAGTATTATACAACGAAGTAGGTTTAGAAAAAATTTCTGAAGTATTAGAAAAAGACTTAAACTTAAACATTGCTGTACACTACGGATGTCACTTCTTAAAACCTAGTGATGAATTACAAATAGACAACCCAAAAAGACCTAAAATTTTAGATGAACTTGTAGAACTTACAGGAGCTAAAAGTGTAGACTACACAGATAAAATGATGTGTTGTGGAGCAGGTGGAGGTTTAAGAGCAAGAGATAAAGCTGTAACCACAAGTTTCACCAAAGAAAAACTCGACAACATGACCGCTGCTGGTGTAGACGCTATTGTGGACGTATGTCCATTCTGTCACATGCAATTTGATGTAGGTCAAAAAGAAGTTAACGAACAATACGGTACAGACTACGCTATACCTGTATTACACTTAGCTCAATTATACGGATTAGCTATGGGATTAAGTCCTGAAGAATTAACTTTAGACAAACAAGTCGTTGACCCTACCGAGTTAATTGAAAAAATGAACACACCTAAAGAAGAAGCTGCAGAATAAGTTCTAAGCTTTTTATAAGAATATGATTCTTCATATTCTTCTTTTAACCACCTTTTAATTTTAAGTTTAATCACCTTTTTTATCATAATCATTTAAATTTTCTTTCACGTCGTGCAAATTTCTTTTTATTTCCATAAATCATTTTCACAAAAAATCAATACTTTTATTAAATTCAAAGTTTAAAATATGTATAACAGAAATTGATTGATATACATAAAAAAATTATTATCATTACATATCATAAAGGAGTGTTTCAAATGGAAAAGTTTATAGTAGAGTTAATAGGAGTATTTACAAAAAAGGATTTGCCTGAAGATTACCAACAATTTTTAGACTTCAGAGTAAACATTGAAAATAAGGAATTAACTGATAAGGACAAAATAGCAGTATTAAGAATTAAAAACACAACATCCTATCATATCTTATTCCTGGACAGTTACTCTTCAATGGATGAAATCGATAAGGAAATAGAAGAATCATTAGACGGTAAAATATACAACTTCAACACTAGAAAAATATTAGAAGGTCATATAAATGCAGAATAAGGATGAAGTAAATCCTTTGGATCAACGATGGTTGGTTTTAGATCATTTATTAAGGGAATTATTTCACAATCATGAAATACCTCATGATGTAATTCAAAATTTACAACATTCCAGAGCCTTGACAAATTATTATAATGATGATCCTACAGCTCCTGAAAGAATGAAGGAATTGCCTAAAATCGATGCACTGTTAAATGATGTAGAACAGAAATTGATGATTATGGCAGAGGATGAAGGCCCTGAATTTGTCGATGAGTGGACACAAAAATTAGTGGATGCAAGTCAAGCCAAAGAAGTATATAAAGATCACAAGATACAATCAAAATTCATTCCAGGAATGCCTGCCAACTTTGACTTTGTAAGATTCAATTTCAAGGAAGAAATACAGGTGGAACGTTTCTATGAGGTATGTGAATATGAAAATGTCATAATCGAATTTGACGATAATGATACTTCAGTATTCATATTCGGTGAAAAGCCTAACATAACCAATGCACTTAAGGAAATGGCTTCATTTTTCCAAGAACAGGTTAATGCATAAATTAGATTAACTTTCTTTTTTCACTTTTTATTTTTGAATTATTTTCATTTTTCAAATTATTTTTAATAATAATTTTTTATATTTTTTATTTTTTTCTATATTTTTTAGAAAAATAACAATTCTTATTAATATTAAAAAAGATATGTATAATTATACTTTAATAATGGGAGTTATTGATAATGAAATTTTTAGTAATTACAGATATTCATAGTAACCCGGATAAAATCTACTCTTATCTAGATGAAAATCCAGTAGATGAAATAATAATAACAGGTGACGTAACGGAATTCGGTCCAGAAGAATTATTTATAGATACATTAAATAAATTTTCACAATATGCTAATGTACATGCATTACACGGTAACTGCGACCCGAAAAATGCACCAGAATTATTAGAACAATCTGATATAACAAGTATACATGACAACGTTTCAAGTATTGGCAACATCAAATTAGTGGGATTTGGAGGTTCTAATCCTACACCATTTGACACTCCTAACGAGTACACTGATGAGCAACTATATGAAAATTTAAACAAGTACTCTGACCAGCTAAAATCAGATGACTTTTCAATATTGGTTACCCATGCACCTCCATTGGATACAAACGCTGATAAGATTGAATCAGGGGCTCATGTTGGAAGCTGTGCAGTAAGAAAAATAATAGAGGAATGTCAGCCAACATTAAATATCTGTGGTCATGTTCATGAATCAATAGGACAAGATAAGATAGGCGACACCATAATCATTAATCCAGGTGATGCAGCAACAGGACATGCATGCATAATTGAACTGTCGCAGGATGATATCGACAATAAAATAATCAATAATATAGAACTAATAACAATAGGCGAATAATATGAATAAATTCAAACTAGATGATGTCTACATTTTCAATCCAGAAAGAGAATGTATGGATCGTCAAGAATTAAAGAAACTGCAATTGGAACGATTGAAAAAAGTTGTCAAATATGCATATGACAACGTTGACTTCTACAAGAAATTATATGATGAAGCCGGCGTAAAACCGGAGGACATTAAAACTCTGGATGACATTCAGAAGTTACCATTTATAACAAAGGATGACTTGAGAAACACATACCCATTTGACTTGCAGGCAGCACCCAAAGAGGATTGGGTTGAAGTGCATTCAACAAGTGGAACAACAGGTATACCTACAGTAGCGGCTTATACACAAAACGATTTGGACATATGGTCTGAATGTACCGCTCGTGGACTGGCAAGTGTCGGTGTTCATAAGAACGATATAGTAAACGTTGCATATGGATTCGGACTCTTCACAGGTGGACATGGAGCACAATACGGGGCACAGAAAATCGGTGCACTTGCAGTTCCAATGTCATCAGGTAACACTCAAAAACAGATGAATTTCCTAAAGGATTTTCCAGCAGATTTCCTATGCTGCACACCATCATATGCATTATACTTGGCAGAGTCCTTTGAAAAGGAAGGAATAGACCCAAAAAGCATACCATTACGTGGAGGATTATATGGTGCTGAAATGTGGACCGAAGAAATCAGACAAAAGCTAGAAAGTAAATTCGGCATATCAGCACAGAACATCTATGGACTGACCGAGGTAATAGGTCCTGGTGTGGCAACGGAATGTCACATCAAGGATGGAATGCACATAGCTGAAGACCATTTCTATCCTGAAATTATAGATCCTGATACATTGGAGGTACTGCCGGAAGGAAGTGAAGGAGAAATTGTATTCACGTCACTTACAAAAACGGGTATGCCTGTAATACGTTACAGAACAAAAGATTTGACCTCACTATGCTATGATAAGTGTAAATGTGGAAGGACAAACGTTCGTATGAGCAGAATCAAAGGAAGAAGCGATGACATGCTTAAGGTAAAAGGAGTAATCGTATTCCCTAAACAGATTGAAGAAGTTCTCATGAAGATGGATGAATTATCACCTGCATATCAGATTGTTGTTTCACGTCCAGGAACGATGGACCTTATAGAAGTTCAGGTGGAAATAGATCAAAGCAACTTCCAGGATTCAATACCTAACCTGGAGGCATTCAAGTCTGTTATCGCCAAGAAGGTAAGGGAAGCAATTGGTATAGGCGTAAAGGTAACTCTGGCAGAACCATACTCAATACCTAGAAGTGAAGGAAAAGCAGTAAGAGTAATTGATAAACGTAATTTTGATTAAAAGGTGGTTTATATGACTTTAAAACAAGTATCAATCTTTTTAGAAAATAAACAAGGCAGATTATGGAAATCATTAAATATCCTAAAAAATGAGAATATAGATATCAGGGCATTATCCATTGCAGACACATCCGAATTTGGAATATTAAGGATGATAGTATCAGATCCTGATAAGGCAAAGCAGGCATTGGAGGCTGAACAGTTCGCAGTTAGCTTTGCACAGGTACTTGCCATTGAGGTGGATGACCAGCCTGGTGGATTGGAAAAAGCTCTTGGTTTACTTAATGATGAAAACATAAACGTCGAATATATCTATGCATTCGTTGAAAAGAAAACATCAAAGGCATTGGTTGTACTTAGAACAGATAATAATGAATTGGCATTAAGTATTCTTGAAGAAAATAACTTTTCCATAATTGATGATGAAGCATATACCATTTAGGTATTTTCTTCAAACTCTTTTTTTTATTTTAATTTATGTATAACTATTTTTTCTGTGTTGCTTTTAGTAATCTTTATATTTTATCAGACAATTTTTTCTAATAAATCTGGTTTTTTTCCATAATTATATATGTCTAATCGAAGGAAGTTGATTTGATAACATTTTAAAAAAAGTAATGGGGAAGTGATTTAATATTTCTCGTAGAATTGGTATGGGGCCTTATTGAATCCATGTCTTATGGCTTCCTGGATGAATTTGTTGGCTTTAATGCAGGAATCCTTCAATGTCTCTTGTTTAATCAGGTTTGAAGTTATGGCACTTGAGTATGTACATCCGGTTCCATGTGTATTGTCGCTGTCGATTAGGTTACCCTTTATGATATGAACATTTCCATCTTCAACAAGGATGTCATTTCCGTTAAGATGGCCTCCTGTAATTACAACATTGTTATCATAACGTAGTTTTTCTGCAACCTTAATCATATCTTCTTCATCTTCTATTTTCATATTTGATAATTGTTCCGCTTCATGTATATTTGGTGTTATTAAAAATGATTTTTTAACCAAATACCTGTTCATGTACATTGCAAAGTCATCCATAGTCAAGTTCTTTCCTGACTCACTTATCATCACGGGGTCCACAACGGCCTTCAACTGGTACTCCCTGATTTTATCGGATACCATTCGGACTATACTCCTATCATACAGCATTCCCGTCTTGATATATTCGATAGGATAAATGTCAAGAACAGTATCAATCTGGCTGGCTATTACGTCAACATCAATTTTTTGAATGGCATTGACCTCAAATGGATTCTGGGCGGTAATTGCCGTGACTACTCCCGTTGCGTAAATAGAATGTGCATGGAATGTCTTGATATCCGCTATGATACCCGCTCCCCCTGAAGGGTCAACTCCTGCTATGCTCATTGAACATCCTTCATTCATCAATTCTTTTAACATCCAATCTCTCCTGGCCATGTTTGCTTTTGACTGTAATATTTAAACCGGTCAAATAATCATAAGTGTTCGTGCCGATTGCATGAAGCAATATTTCACCCAAATCCTGGGGCGTATTCACGTCTATCGACAGATAAAATGATTCGATTACATTGACAGTCATATCCTTGGCATATGCTTCCTGGATATGTCTGAAGTAACTCATATCCCCAAAGAATGTCTCATAGTCAAAATCACTGTTGAAGCATAACAGATTTGTGCCACCACCATGTGACGGGCTGATGACCAAATCGGAAGCGGCCGATTTAACGCTAATGATATGTTCCTTTTTAATCATTGGAATATCACCCGGAAGAACTAGAATATCGACATTCCCATAATTTTCCTTAACGCTAACAACAGCATCCATAATGGCACGGTTTAACTTATTATTCTCATGTTCCGATTCCCTGACAAAGCTAATACCCAATTCCTGTGCGTACTCATAAACCTCATCATCCCCGCTAACCAGTATAATCTCCTCGACATTATCCCTGATGGCAGTAACTATATCCTTCAGCATGGACTTCATCAGTTCTACACGTTCATCATCAGATAAGAAATTCGAAAGCCTGCTTTTGGATTTATCGAAACAACAGATGGGTATGATACATATTAAATCTTTCATAATACTAGTATGTTGATTAAGATATAAAAAGAAGTACTAAAAATCCTCAATTAAATAAAGGTCCATGATGAAAAAATAGAAAAAAAATAGGATAAAAAATAGAATATCGTTTGACTGTATGGAATTAGATGAATTTCACTGCAGTTCCATAACAATGAACTTCAGATGAGTTTTCGACAATGGAACTTGTATTATATCTGACCATGATGATGGCGTCAGCACCCAGTTGTTTTGCCTGTTCAATCATACGTTGGGTGGCGATATTACGTGATTCTATCATCATATCGGTATATGCCTTTAGTTCTCCACCAGTAATGTTTCTTAAACTTTGTGTAAAGTCACGAAATGCATTTGTTGATTGAATGTTGTTTCCGTTAACTAATCCGATTACCTCATAGTCTTTTCCAGGTATATTCTCTGTTGTTGTAATTAACATTTTTCCACCTCATTTAATAATTATACTTTGTACCCGTAGTATATAAATATGTTTTTTTCACGTCTTCGAGTTTTAAAAATATGAATCCATGATAAAATTTATTATTTCTAAAAAACAAAGATAAATAATATATTACTAATCAGGATGAATAACTAATTTTAATAATTTATAATAAACAAATAATTTTTTAGGTGAATATATGAAGAATTTCAGTCAATGGTTTCATGACATATTAGAAGAAGCAGAATTAATGGATGCACGATACCCAATCAAGGGTATGAGCGTGTGGTTACCAAGAGGTTTTCAAATAAGAAAATATACCTTAAATGCATTACAGGAATTGTTGGATAAGGATCATGAAGAAGTACTATTTCCAATGTTAATACCTGAAAGTGAACTTGCCAAGGAAGCAATACACGTAAAAGGTTTTGAAGAAGAAGTATACTGGGTAACGAAAGGAGGTTTACGTGAACTGAATGAACAACTGGCATTAAGACCAACAAGTGAAACATCCATGTATCCAATGTTTTCCCTATGGGTACGATCACATATGGACTTGCCAATCAAGGTTTATCAAACAGTAAATACATTCAGATACGAAACAAAACATACACGTCCACTAATAAGAGTACGTGAAATAACAACATTCAATGAAACTCACACAGTACATGCAACAGAACAGGAAGCAGAAGAGGAAGTACAGGAAGGAATAAAAATCTACAAGCAATTCTTCGACGAATTAGGAGTTCCATACTCAATAAGCAAAAGACCTGAATGGGACAAGTTCCCCGGATCAAAGTATACGATGGCATTCGACATGATTATGCCGGATGGAAAGACATTGCAAATAGCAACGGTACATAATCTGGGAACGACATTTGCAAAAACATTTGACATAACCTTCGAAAATGACGAATCAGAACATGAATACGCTCATCAGACATGCTATGGATTATCTGACCGTGTAATAGCAGCACTCATAGCAGCACATGGGGATGAGAAAGGATTACAACTACCTCCTATAGTTGCACCGGAACAGGTTATAATTATTCCTATAATCTTCAAGGAAAAAGAAGAAATTGTACTGAATTTCACAGACAAACTCGAACAGTTACTTAGGGATAACGGCATAAGAACAAAACAGGACAAACGTGACTTAAGACCTGGAAACAAATATTACTACTGGGAAAAACGTGGAGTGCCACTAAGAATAGAGGTAGGACCAAGAGATATTGAAAACAATTCCATTGTCGTAAACAGACGTGACACCGGTGATAAAGAGTTCATAGATTATGATGAAAACACAATCGTCGAGACCGTAAATAATATTCTTGATGACATAACCGAACAGATGAAGGAAAAATCAAACAAGTTCCAGGAAGAAAAAACATACTCCGTCGATAAATTGGAACAAGTCAAGAAGACCATAAACAAGAAGGGTGGAATAATAACCTGTAACTGGTGTGGTGATACTGACTGTGGTAAGGATATGGAAGAGAAATTCGACATAGATATACTGGGAACACAAGAATCCGAAGTAGAAGGAGAATGTATAAACTGTCAACAAAAGGCACAGTATAAGGTACTGATTTCAAAAACATACTAGAAAAGTGATGAAGATGGATGAAAAACAAAAAATGAACATATTCAAAATACTATGGTTAATAACGGATATAATAATACTACTTGCTGCATTATATCTCTTAATAATGGGAAGTGGCTCCGATAAGATAATAGGAGTTATTGGAATTATCCTAATAATCGTTGAGGCAATACTCTACAAACAAAAACGAATATTGCATTAAATTCATCCATCACATAATCAGCATCATAACCTCCCCTTTTTTCTATTTTATGTAATTATGCTATTTTTTCTAAAAAAAAACATATCAAAGATTTATATGTTATAAAGAATTAATTAAAATATAGGAATAAAATAAAATATTTTAGTGATAATATGACAATTATTGAAACAGATGTTCTCGTAGTAGGAGCAGGTCCTGCAGGGTCACTTGCAGCTAGAGAAGCATCAAAAAATGGTGTCGATGTTTTATTAATTGATAAGAAAGCAGAAATAGGGACACCTAAACGATGTGCAGAGGGAATAATAACAAGAACATTAAAAGAAGCCGATATTGAATTGGATTCCCGGTGGATAGCTCGAGAAATAGATGCTATACGAATAATTGCACCAAATTCAAAGGAATTAATCTTGGACAACAACATACATAAATTGCCGGATACAGGTTATATACTTGAAAGGAAAATATTCGATAAGCATATGGCAATGGATGCTATCCGTAACGGTACAAGAGTAATGTTAAGGACACAGGCAAAAACGGCCAGAAGAAAAGATGGTCAAGTTATAGTAACGGCAAAATCCATGAATGGAACAATCGAAATTCACTCAAAAATCATAATCGCCGCAGATGGTCCGGAATCTCTAATCGGCAGACAGTTGGGATTAAAGTCAAACACAGATATGAAAAATATGGCATCATGTGTTCAATATGAAATGGTCGGCATAGAAAAAGACAATTCCCGGCAGATAGACATATTCACTGGAAGCATTGCACCGGCAGGTTACGTATGGATATTTCCTAAGGCAAGTGATGTTGCAAATGTAGGATTAGGCGTATTGAAACAGTATACGGATAAAACATCTATTGATATACTGAATGGATTCATCAAAACACATAAGGAAACAATAAATGCACAGGCCGTTGAGATGAATGTTGGTGGAGATCCACTGGGCGGTATTGTCGAAGAACGTTACGATGATAACATAATGGTCGTTGGAGATGCTGCGGGATTTGTGGATCCATTGACTGGTGACGGTATACGGGGCGCATTGCTTTCAGGATTATATGCCGGAAGAGTAGCTGCAGATGCAGTCAAATCAAATGATTACTCTAAGAAATCATTAAAGGAATATTATGACTTGACAGAAGAAAGGTTAAATAAAACCTATTCAAAATTCAATAAAATAAAGGATTTTTTAGTTACGCTTGATGATGAAGCCTTGAACAATATAGTTGATGAGCTGTCAAAAACCAATCTTGATGAAATATCAGTAAAGCTTCTGTTGAAGATTATCCTTAAGGCATCACCAAAGTCAATATTCCAATTAAGAAAAATGCTTTAATATTATTGATTCGGATTTTTAGGAAAATATTTATTCAATTAAAAATAGGAGTAAGAGTTATTCTACCACTTGATAGAATAATTCTTAATAATTTTATTCTTTATTCTTTTTTTGTTTATAGTCTTCTATTGCTGCCTGAAGTGCATCGGCTGCCAGGTTGGAACAGTGTAATTTGATTGGTGGCAGTCCGTCCAGTTCATCGGCGACGTCGTTTCTTGTGATTTTATATGCTTCATCCACGTTCATCCCAGTTGCCATTTCTGTTATCATACTGCTTGTTGCAATTGCTGCTCCACAACCAAATGTACTGAATTTCACTTCCTTCAATATCTCATTTTCATCAACATCGATGTATATGGTCATTATGTCTCCGCAGACTGGATTTCCAACGGTTCCTTCACCGCTTGGATTTTCTATAACTCCAGTATTTCTTGGATTTGTATAATGATCTTTAACCTTTTGACTGTATTCTTCCATATTATCACCTTTTATTATTTAATATCTGTCCAAATCTTCTTCATCCACTTCTTTTTCAAATTTATCTCCGATATATATGTCTTTTTTGTTGTCCCATAGTGGTGATAGGTTTCTTAGATAACTAACCACCTCTTTTAGTGATTCGACTATGTAATCCACATCTTCAATATTATTTTCAGGGCCTATGGATAGACGTAGGGAGCCGTGGCTTAATGCAGGTTTTATTCCTATTGCTGCTAGAACGTGGGAACCTTTCAAGTCATGGGTTGAACATGCAGAGCCTGTTGCTCCGTTGATTCCTTTGGCATCTAATCTTAGAATCAATGATTCTCCTTCAATACCTGAGAATCTGAAGTGTACATTGTTTGGCAGTCTTTTATCCAGACTTCCGTTAACGTAGGAATCCTTTATTTCTGTCGTTACTCTTTCTATCAGCAGGTCTCTTATCTCCTGGTTATGTTTCATATGTTCTTCCAGTTCGTCTTTGGCTATTTCTGCAGCCTTTCCTAAACCCACTATTCCGGCTACGTTTTCAGTACCTGATCTTAATCCCTTTTCCTGTCCGCCTCCATGGATAAGTACCTCGAATCTCACGCCTTTTTTGATGTAGATTGCTCCCACTCCTTTGGGGCCATTGATTTTATGTGCGGATAAACTTAATACGTCGATGTTTTGTTCTTTGACGTCAACAGGTATTTTTCCTGCACTCTGTACTGCATCAGAGTGGAATATTATGTTGTGTTTTCTTGCTATTGCGCCTATTTCCTTCGTCGGCTGTATGGTACCTATCTCATTGTTTGAGTGCATTATTGAAATTAGGATGGTGCTGTCTTTTATCTCTGATTCCAGTTGTTCAAGACTGATTAGTCCATCTTCATCCACGGGCAGGTAGGTTACTTCAAATCCGAATTTTTCCAGGAATCTACAGCTTTCCAGTACGGCGGGATGTTCTATTGAGGAGGTGATGATGTGGTTTCTTGGATTGTCTTCGGTAGCCTTTTGTATTTCCTTGAGTGCTACTCCCTTGATTACCATGTTGTCTGATTCTGAACCTCCACTGGTAAATGTTATTTCGTCTGCATCAGCATTTATCAGGTCTGCTACTTGTTGTCTTGCTTTATCTACCGCTTTTTTTGCTTCTACTCCTAATGTGTATAATGTTGATGCGTTTCCATAGTTTTGGTTGAAGTATGGTATCATTTCATCCAGTACTCTCTGGTCTACCGGACTTGTTGCTGAGTTATCCATATATATTAATTTTGATGACATTTTCTTTCCTCTGATTCATTTTTTTATTCTTTAATTATTCTATTATTTTTTTTTACAAATTTTTTTATAACACTGTTATATCACAATGTTATATTTTTTTGAAGTAGTATTTAAATGTACTCTTTTTTTGATTTGCCAAATAAAAAATTTTTATATTATTTTATGTTAAGGGTAACAAACTATAAATATAACAATGTTAATATAATTCTTTAAGGGATTCTAAGTAAAAATATGAAAATCTTTCAAAAATGCAATGGGATTAATTACTTTTTACAATAGCAAAATTATAATAATTAGCGAAATCTATTTATAATTATATAATAAAAGCTAATATAAAAATTATAGGAGCTGTAATAATGGATAAAAAAATTATAGGAATTATTGCAGCAGTCATTATACTAATAGCTGCAATAGCAGCATTTGGGTCATTTGGTGGAAGTGGAGAAAAAGTATCCATAGGATATTTACCATCCGACCACGATTCAGCATTATTTGTTGCAAATGCATCAGGAATGTATAAAGACGCTGGAATAGACGTAGAACTACATGAATATAATAACGGTGGAGACCTGATGAGTGCTATGGCCAGTGGTAAAGTAGATGTAGGATATGTAGGAATAACACCAGTATTATCCTCAATATCCAAAGGAGTACCAGTAAAAATAGTGGCAGGAGCACAAACAGAAGGAAGTGGATTAATATCATCAAACGCTAACGTTCATTCAATAACGGATTTACAGGGAAAAACAATAGCAACACCTGGTGAAGCATCCATACAAAATATGTTACTCAAATATGAATTGAAAAACAATGGAATGGACCCATCAAGCGTAAAAAGTCCTGGAATGAAAGTGGCATCAATGAATGATGCACTAAAAACAGGAAGTTTAGATGCAGCATTAACATATGAACCATTCGTATCAATAGCCACAGAATTAAACAATGCAACGATGGTTAAAAAATCAGGAGAAATATATCCTAACCATCCATGCTGTGTAGTGGCAGTAAGCGACAAATTCATAAATGAAAAACCGGAAACTGTACAAAAAATAGTGGATATCCACAAAAAAGCTACAGAAAAACTAAGATCAAGCCCTGAAGAATGTGTAGATTACCTCCCTGATACAATAGTACCAAATAAAGAGGTGGAAAAAGGAGTACTCAAAGAATTAAATTGGGTATCTGACCTAAACGACACATACAAACAGGACATAAAAGACTTCATAACAGTCGAAAAAGACCTTGGTCTAATAAACACCACATTTACTGATGAACAACTGTTCTACAGTAAATAATTACCCTTTTTTCTTTTTTTATGTAATATTAAACTAAAAATTCTATTAACTACTTTTTAAACAAATCTAATAGGTAAACATTTATCAATATCCTCCTTTGAAAGAGTAATAAAGTATATTCGAGAATATTTTTTATATACCCAAGTAAACATACATGATTCAATGACAGTATAAACAAAATAATTATTAAGGAAATAAGATAAAACTATCAGTATTAGAAATCTAAAAAAATACTTAAGAGATGAATCAATGACTGACATAAAAGATAAAACATCAATTATAGATTTACTTATTTTGCCGGTAATACTGATTATCATATGGTATCTAATCTGTGATGTATTTATGATGGTTCCATCGTATATGTTTCCGGGACCAATTGAAGTATTCAATGCATTCATAAAATTAGTGGTATCCGGTAAATTATTTACTGATATAATTGCAACATTATACAAGGTATTAGTCGGTCTACTTCTGGCTGCTGTAGTTGGAATAACACTTGGACTAATACTAGGATGGTCTAAACGATTAGAGAGAATATCAACATTAATCGTAAGTATATTAAGACCTATTCCGCCAATAGCATGGATACCATTTTCAATATTATGGTTTGGTATCGGATCAAAACCGGCAATATTCATCATATTCATAGGATGTGTATTTCCAATATTAGTATCAACAATTGATGGTGTGCATAGAACTAAAGGGGTACTTATAGAAGCAGCCAAATCATTCGGTGCATCAAATATGCAGATATTAACAGAAGTTATTTTGCCTGCAACAATACCATACATAGTAACGGGTCTGAAAGTAGGTATCGGAATAGCATTGATGTGTACAATTGCAGGAGAAATGATTGGATCCAGTTCTGGTATAGGATATATGATATTGACTTCAACAAATCTTTTCGATACCGGTTCAACGGTAGTGGGAATGCTGGTAATTGGAGTACTTGGAATAATATTCGATTACATATTTACAAAAATACAAGAAAGGATATTCTGGTAAGGTGACAAGATGACATTCAGAATAGAAAATGTATCAAAAAAATTCGTATCTAAAGATAATGTGGAAGTATTAGCTTTAGATAACATTAACTTAAACATAGAAACTGGAAAATTCGTATGCTTTGTAGGTCCATCCGGTTGTGGAAAAACAACACTGCTTCGTTTGATGGAAGGATTTGAAACACCAACCGAAGGTCAGATATATGATGATGATGAACTTGTAACTCAGCCATCACGAGAAAGGGGCTTCATATTCCAGGATTACTCTCTATTTCCATGGCTTAATGTAATGGATAACGTGACTTTTGGATTAAAAATTGCTGGAAAACCCGAAGAAGAGAATAAAAAAAGAGCATTAGCATATCTTGATGCCGTAGGCTTAACAGAGTTTGCACAAAAGTATCCTCATGAGTTATCCGGTGGAATGAAACAGCGTGTTGCAATAATCAGATCAGTTATAAATCAATCAAAGTCATTGCTGATGGATGAACCCTTCAGTGCTTTGGATGTTCAGACAAGACATTCCCTGCAGAAACAATTTATCGGAACATGGGCCGATAAGAAAAGAACAACGATATTCGTAACCCACGATGTTGATGAGGCAGTATTTTTAGCCGATGAAATAGTCGTATTCTCAAGACGTCCCGGCAGGATAAAAAAAGTATTTGAAAATAATCTTCCAAGGCCACGTGTACGTGATAGTGAGGAATTTAGGAACCTTGCTAATCAAATTACCGAAGAAATAGATGAAACAGATGATTAATCTGATTCATATTTGTCTTTTTTTTTATTTATATTATTTTAAAGTAAATTAGTTATCGACAATACTTATTAATTGCATTATCTGTGCTGATTGCATACCTGATATGTTTAAGCTTTTTAAAGCCTTGACAACAGACATGTTAAGATTCAAGTTGGACACTACCAGCCCTTCTGTCGTTAGCTTTCTGAATTGGTTGTACTGTTCTTCATTATCAAACCATTGTCTTAACTGTGATTCAATCGGTTTTAACTTTTCATCAAGTACATCCGCCAATTCTTCTATGGCCTTATCATTTTCACGGACCATCTCTGTCTGCAAGACTCGTCCTATATCATTTTGCGTAAAGGTCTTTTCAAGTTCTTCCAGAATCAATTCATCTATAACCTCATTATCCTTTTGATTATCCTTTAATTTTTTGTTACGTTTGTTGTCCTTAACAAAATCCTTATAAAAATTGTCAATGGCAGTTTTATCATGGTCAAAAAGGCTTTCTACAGTACTTACTAAAACGGTACTAGCATATTTTTTAATTTTTTCTTCATTAATCATTAAATTCTTCTCCTAAACTCACAACTCTATTATATTATATTAAATCTGTAGTATTTATGGATATTGTAAAATATCTGTTAAAAGTAGGAGGGTGGATGAATTGGAGGCATCTTTCTTTAAATAAAGTATTCCCTGTTGAAAGTTATGCACTTGTCATTTCATTATTTTTTTATTTATTTTTTGTATATTTGAGATTATTTTATTTTTTGTTGCATTTTTTTATTCATATCCACTTTAATTTCTAAGGCTAATAATTACTTAAATAATATATATTCTTATTAACTTATTACTCCATTCTTATAAAAAAAGTGTTGTTTAACATACGGTATTTGTATGTCAAACACTTCCTTTACTCTTATTCTTCAGCAGGAGATAAGAAATCATATAAGTATACAGCGAATATTGCTCCTATAATAGGTGCGATTAAGTATGCTGGGAATAATTCCCAAGGTGCTGCGGTACCTACTAAGGTGTTCATTAACATAGGTGCGAATACCCTTGAAGGGTTAATTCCACAACCAGTGAAACCACCGATAGCTATTACGATACCAGCAAGTACTAAACCGATACTTAATGCTGCATCTTTAGCTTGTCCGTCTACAGCTGCTGCCATAATACAGTACATTAATAGTGCGGTACCTATGAATTCTGTAATGAAAATTCCTACGAAACCGATTCCAGCAACGTCTCCAACGCTACCTAAAGCACCGATACCTGATGCAATTTTTACACCAGCAATTAAGATTAATGCTGCGGATGCAATGATTGAACCAATGAATTGTGCTGCTAAGTATGGTACTAAGTCAGATGTAGGGAATTTTTTACCAGCCCATAAACCTATGGTTACAGCTGGGTTAAAGTGTGCACCAGAGATAGGACCTAAAGCATAAATTGCTACGGTTAAAGCTAAACCGAATGCTAATCCAATTCCAATCCAATCAGCCATTTGTATACCAGTTATTTTAAGACCATCATTGATTAGTAAGGTTACAACTACGGAAGCTGTACCGAAGAATACTAATATAAATGATCCGATTAATTCTGCTAAAAATTTTTGAATTGTGTCTGCCATTTTATTAGCCTCCAATTTTATCGCATTGTCGATGACTAAATTTTTATGTAAATGTTAATAAAATCATGTTTAGTCATGTTTTTTTTAGTTAATGTGCATTAAGAAAAATGATTTATTTTGTATTACTTGAATCGCTTTTAATTCCAAAATCATTTGAGTTAGGCACATTACTATACATTTCATTACTCTTCTTGTCATCTACTTAAAGTTTTATATCTATTTATATTTAAACTTGATTTATCAAAATTCACTTTACTTGATAAAAATATTTTTGACTTTATTGCAAAGACCTTTTTTTTAATTTTCATTGAATTTCTTTAATATTTAATTTATATTCTTTTAAAATCTAATTTATTTTTAGGACGTCCTAATTATTAGATTAGTTAACTTTAAATAGTTATTAATACATAAATCCACATAATATCTAAAAATAGTATTATTTCACGCTTATTTTATTATCCTTTTCATCATCAATACATAAAAATACAATATTAATTTATTGGAAAAAATTGCACAATCCTTTTTACATAATCTAATAAATAAGAATAAACATATAATAAATCATATGAATAATTTAATGAAATGGTTGTTATGCTAATGGATTTTCGAAATGTTCAATTACCACGAGAAATACATACTGGTCCGGGAATATTGGATGAAATAGGAGAAGTATGTGATACATTATTATCAAAAAAGAAAGTAACAATAGTAACAGGTCATACAACAAAAAAAATAGCTGGAAATCATGTAATGGAAGTACTTGAGGATGACGGTTATGAAATAGAAGAGATAATCATCAATCAGGCAACTGATGAAATAGTAAATCAGGTACAGGAATCATCAAATGATTCTTCTGCAATACTAGGAGTAGGTGGCGGAAAGGTAATAGATGTGGCAAAGATTGCATCTACAAGAAACAACATCCCATTTATCAGCGTACCTACAACAGCAGCACACGATGGAATAGCATCTCCAAGAGCATCAATAAAAAACAACAAGGGCAGTGCTTCATTGGAAGCAAATGCCCCATTTGCCATAATCGCAGATACCCAGATTATATCCCAAGCACCATACAAATTCACTGCTTCAGGGTATGCTGATATAATATCTAACCTTACGGCAGTAGAAGACTGGAAGTTGGCATATAAACTGATAAATGAGCCTTTCAGTGATTCGGCAGCGGCATTATCCGTAATGACTGCAAAGCTATTAATTCAAGAAGCAGATAATATCCGGCCAAGACATCCTGAAAGTACTGCCATTGTAGTTAAAGGATTGATAAGCAGCGGTATGGCAATGAGCATAGCAGGTACAAGCAGACCCGCTAGTGGATCAGAGCATAAATTCAGTCATGCATTAGATAAGATAGCACCAAAACCCGCACTTCATGGTGAGCAATGTGGAGTAGGAACAATAATGATGATGTACCTGCAGGGAGGAGATTGGAAAAATATTCAATCAGTTCTTAAAAAAATCAATGCACCGACAACGGCCAAGGAATTAGGAATAGATGATGAATATATCATAGAAGCATTAACGCAGGCACATAACATTCGAAAAAATAGATACACTATCCTAGGAGATAGAGGTATTACAAAAGAAGCTGCAGAAAATATAGCAATCAAAACAAATGTAATAGAATAAAAAGTAGGGGGTTAAAATTTTGATAACATTAATAGGAGAAAGTCTTGCAAAGAAAGGACTGGTATTCACATTCTATGGTGGAAGCGTAAAATGTGAAAATTGCAGATTTAAAAGAACATGTCTAAACCTGGAGAAAGGAAGAAAATACGCCATCACTGAGGTTAAAAAAGTAACACATAAATGTCCGTTACACAAGGATGGAACTGTCAGGACAATAGAAGTGGAACCCGCAACAATAAGGACAGTAATCGAGTCTAAAAAAGCATATAAAGGTTCTACGGTAATATTCCGAAATCCATCATGTGAAAGTGAATGTGAAAACTGGGATATATGTCATCCGGAAGGATTATACAATGATGACAAATGTAAAATAGAAGAAATTGGTCCTGCATTGTCATGTAAATGTGGAAATAATCTAACCGAAGTAATATTAAGTCATTAGGGGTGTTGAAAATGGATATGGATTTATTAAAACAAAATGTTGGAAAACAAGCATCAGAATTAATAGAAGATGGACAGGTAGTAGGATTAGGTACAGGTTCAACTACAGTACACTTTATCAAGTTTCTGGCTCAAAGAGTACAGGATGAAGGATTGGACATCATGGGAATACCTACATCATTCCAGTCACTTATTCTAGCAAGAGATCTTGGAATAAAAGTAACCAGTATAGATGAACATGATATCGACATAGCCGTCGATGGAGCAGATGAGGTAAGCTCCTCACTGGATTTGATTAAAGGAGGAGGAGCAGCACATACCAAAGAGAAGATAATAGATACAAGTGCAGATAAGTTTGTCGTTATAGTTGATGAAAGCAAGATGGTCGATAAGTTAGGAGCATTCCCACTTCCTATAGAGATAATACCTGAATCATTACGTTTAGTAAAAAACGCATTATCCGATATGAACGTTTATTCTCAATTACGTATGGGTATGCAGAAGGATGGACCTGTTATAACAGATAACGGTAATTTCATATTAGATGCCCATTTCAATATTATAGGTAATCCGGCCGAGTTGGAGGTTGAATTGAACTCCATACCCGGTGTAGTTGAAAATGGAATATTTGCCAATGTGGTGGATAAGGTTATAGTTGGACGTAAAACTGGTATAGAAGTAATTGATAAAGAGTAGATAATTTGGTGATAAAATGAAACAATGTATGGATTCTGATAATTTACATAGAAGATTACGTAAAATAGAAGGTCAGGTTAAGGCTATTGACAGGATGATAGAGGAAGATATTCCATGTGAAGATGTTCTGATGCAGGTTAATGCTGCAAAATCAGCATTGAATAAGGTGGGAAGCATAATCCTTGAAGGACATATGAATCATTGCGTAAAGGATGCTATAGATAAGGGAGATAGCAGTGAAGCTATCCAGGACTTATCAAAGATAATCGATTACTATTCAAGGATATAATTGAAAAGTTTTTTAATCATTTTTTTTCTCTTTTTACGTATTTTTCATAACTTTTTTATTAATTTATTGGAATATTTCGTTTTTTATAGCAATTTAAAGATTATTCTGTTGTTTTTTTATATTAAAAGTATTTCATTAAAAATTATTGAAAATAGATCATTCTTCTCATTTTTTCTATTTTTTTCAGATATTAATTACATCCAATGTATTTAAATAAATTATGAAATTTTTTTTTAATTATGTTGGTTTAAATAGATTTTTTTAATAAATAAACAATTATCTTTATTTAAAATATAATAATAATATGAAATGTCCTTTAATAATTATTTTTTATTAAATATTTTCAAAATATTAACTATAGTAATATATTTATCATCATAATTAAAAAATATATTATTGAATATTAACTATTTTTTATTTTTTTTATAAAATGTTAATATTCTTAAAAAGTAATTGGAGTTGAAAAAAAATGTTTGATAAAAAAATTTCTATATTTTTTATCATTACATTAGTAGTCTTGATACTTGGAGTAACAGCAATCAATGCTGAGGACATTAATGACACAACAACGGACATGACTACTTATGATGCGGGGGTATCAACGCAAACACAAAAAATAGTCGATACACCTGCAAGTGATGATAATAAAATAATTAAAGAAAAAGAAAATATCAAATCAAGTAACTTAAATGAAAAAGAAAAACCAATAAATAGGGTTATTCCAGTTTCTGTAAATTCTAACAATTTTGTGAATGTATTTACTAATGATGGGACTTATTCTAATAAAGTATATACTTTTTCAGGTAGTTTCACTAATTTTGGTTCATACACACTTAACTTAAATAACGTAGCATTTAGAGTTAATCAGAATAATCCCGCAACGTTTAGTGGAACATCTTTTACTTTGAAAGGAACAAATTATAATGTAACCGGATTTAAATTCGATAGTTGTGCTTCATCAAGTGATAGTGCAATAACTGTAAGGGACTCACATTATGCAAACCTTAAATTTAATGACATTACTTGCAATAAGGCATCTGGTGAGGTTCATGGAATTTCAGTTTTCAGTTCCGATTACATCAATGTTACAAATAATACTGTAAGTGTTACTGGTTGTCCTCAAAGTATGGGGTGGAATAACAATTCTGGAGTTTATTCAGGTTCAGTTGCGGTATCTGGGATAGTTGTAGGTAATTCTCCATATGTAAATGTAACCAATAATACTATCACAGTTCAAAACAATAGTGAAGGTTTAACGGGTTACACAACTAATGAAGGTTTAACTATTAAAAATCCTAATACTGCTCATGTAATGGCGATAAATAATACAATTAATGTAACTGGTGCACAATACAACTATGGTACCACTATTAGTGACTATTCCTCAGAGATCTTAATACATAACAATACATTCAATATGACCGGTGCAATATACAATTGTGGTATTCAATTTGATAACAGTGCTACATCCAATATAACTAATAACAATATATACTGTGTATCCGATGGTGTTATTAGTTATACATATACAGATGCATTGGCTTATGGTATAATAAATACATGTTGGTATAAACCATTAAATCAATATGTTGACATTAAAAATAATTACATCAATTTAACTGCAAATGTTAACTATGGTATTGAATTATACCTTACAGGACACAGTACAGTTAAAAATAATACAATCCGGATTGATGGTAAAAAATCTATGGGTATAGGTGCTTATCAAGTTGACAATACAGATATTATAGAAAATAATATACATGCTAAAGGAACAGCAGATGCAGTAAATAATATTGTTGAGGTTATCCCTCCAAATAATTATGGAATATTAACAAATGCTTCTACAACAACCAAAGTAAATGGTAATACAATTTGTGAACATAATTCTGGAAGTTTAACTGATATCTATGCTATTTATTCACCAACAGCTATAACTCAAATCAATAATAACGAAGTATGTGTATGTAATCCACAAGGTAAAAAAACATTGGTTAATTCAATATATGCTCCAGGTACTTCACAATCTGGAAACTCATTATATGATTGTCCAATATGTGATGGTGCTTGTACAGTACAACTTACACAACCACAAAGTTCAACTGCAGATTTATCTAAGAATGTTAAAAAATTAGTTAAAACTGATACACAGTCAATAGTTATCACTGCAGATAACTTTAAGGAATATGTTACTGGTGGAGTGTTAAATGATAATGTAAATGATGGTGATACATTAGATTTCCAAGGAATATTCTATGGACCAATGTTTGCATTAAATATAAATAAACCCGTAAATATCATATCATCAACTAATGATGCATATATCTGTTTAGATGGGGTGAATAAGGATTTCTTCGGAGTTGAAATTGGGGATTCATATACCATTTCACGTAATGGATCAGGAACAAATATTTCTGGAATATACTTCAATAATACCCAATTATTTATTAAAAATGCTGAAAATGTTACATTAAATAACATTACAGTTAATAATGAGGATTTACAGCTTGGTAGTGGTGTTGGCGTAACATCCATCAGAGACAACTCAAGCAATATACAGATATTGAACAGTTACTTCAGAACCAAAGACAATAATGGTCACAGTAGTCTTGTATGTGCATGGGCAAACAATGTACTGATAGAAAATTGTACAATAGAAACAGAAGGTATGGTTGGAAACATGTTCTATGCAACAACATACAATGTCAATGGAATAGAAGAAGCAGCTCCTTACATAAACAACAATATAACACTCAGAAACAATCATATCAACGGTTTAAAAGCAGATGTTGCAGAAATATGCTATGCAATATCACTCGAAGGTAAAGGACACATCATAGAAAACAACCTCATAGAATATTATGGAAGTTGTATCAAGTCACAATGGGGATATGGAAATGTATCCGACATAACAATCAAAAACAACACAATACCATATGGTACATGTCAGATAGGATACAGGAACTCCGTTGTAACAGATAATGTTATTAATTTCAGCACATTAGAAAGAGCAACCGTAAAAAACAATAAATTCGAATCAGTAAACATATTCAACAATGTAAACTTCACAGACAACATAGTAGGCATAATAAATGGAATTAATGAAAGAGAAAATGTTACAATTGTAAACAACTTCATAGACACATTAAATATCAGTGATAATGCCAAAAATTACTATGTGGCAAATAATACGATATATAGTCCAGAAAGTTATGCAGTAAACATTAAAAAAGGCTGTGAAAACATAACACTAGAAAACAACTTCATCGCAAGTAAAGACAAAAATTCAACCGAAGCAATAAACAACAAAACAGAATACACATCAATAAACAATGATGGACTAATAATATACAGATTAACTAGTGATGACATAGTTGCTACACATAATTATGCTGATTCAGAAGAAGTAAAAATCTTTGTAACAACTGAGGAGATATGGGGTGAAATGTTATATCAAGTTGAAATTTCTGGTATTAAAAGTAATTCCATTGTTTATGCTGATTTAGAGTTTAGTTTGGATACAGAGATGGAGTTATGGTCAATGTTTATATTTAATGAACAACCTTCTATTATCATATTCAATTCATCTAATTTGGTTGGTTTATCAGTAATTCCTGCCGCTGGAAAATATCAAAAAACAATGTTGATAACAGATTCTTATTTACCTATGACCATGTTGGCATTAGATTTCCAAAGTGAAGTTCCAATTGCATGTAAAATATCCGATACAATTTTTGGATATAGTGAAGAAACAAATGGTAATGCATTTGCTAACCATAGTGTGTATAATGTTACATTTACGGAAGATCAATCTGATATTCCAGTAACTGATGATATAATAAATACTAGTGTTGAAGTTAATGTTCCAAATATTGTAGGTATTGGGGATTATGTGACAATTGATTTAAGTGTTCTTGCTAATGATACTGTATTAGAATCTGGAAAAATTGTTTTATTTGGTAATTCGTCCAAGTATGGTGAATATGATATTAATGATGGAGTTGCATCATTTAATACTTCATTTGATAAAGAAGGTAATTATTCATTTATCGCATATTATGTGGGTGAAGGAAATTATAATAATAGTAATGTTAAATTCAATTTCACAGTAAAGGATATAAATACAGTTGTAAATATTGAACCTGTTGATATTGTTGTCGGAAACACAACTACTCTAATTGTAAACGTAACAAATGAACTCGGTGATAAGATAACCGGTGGAAAAGTAGTCTTTAGAGTCAACGGTAAAACAGTTAAGGATGAAAATGGCAAAACAATTTATGCAAAAGTAGTTAACGGAGTAGCAACAGTATCTGCGGTATTACCTGATTTATGTGATTGTGATGAAGCAAACATTAAAGTTTCATATTTCGGTACTAGTAAAATCAAATCTGCTGTAAATGTTACTACTGTAAATGTAACTAAAACAAATCCGATATTATCAACGGAAGACATAACAGCAACTGCTGGAAGTACAATCACATTAAATGCTACAATTTCTGATGGTGATAAAGTTATCAACACAGGAAAAATAGTATTTAAAATTAATGGAAAAACGCTTAAAGATTCAAATGGCAAAGTAATATATGTAAAAGTGGTTAATAATGTTGTAAGGTTAGAATACACTTTACCTATTGATATGAAAGCTAAAACTTACAATTTATCTGCGGTATTTATTTCATCAGACTATGATAAATTGGAAGACATAAAAACATTAACTATTAACTAAATTTAATAAGACAGTTGTTTTATTAAATTTTTATTTTTTTTATGAGTGTTTTACAAAAATTTTATTTTTCTCATTTTTTTTAAATAATGGCAATTTTTTATTTATTTA
>AUXO017529232.1_pt1 | contig 24289 bp, 9 predicted proteins | sample 768731 | NCBI WGS metagenome assembly AUXO01 (sample SAMN02715735, study PRJNA202380) | gut metagenome | biome: sheep rumen | host: Ovis aries | place: New Zealand: Palmerston North | reverse complement strand
GGAGGACCATAGGCATATACATCAACCTTAAAGCAGCTCAGTCACGCATGATGATGTTCATCAGGAAGGGATTCCAACCCTTGTGTTGGGTTTCTCACCACCAACTATAGTATATGTCCGGAGCCCAAGACTTTCGTCCCACGTGAGGCCGTCCTTATCACGTGTTGCCGCACAAAGCGACCATTTCTGAGAACGCAATGCCACACGTTCTCGCATCTCTTTCTTCTCTTGGAAGATGAGTAAAAATAAAGTATCTTTATTTTCTATTAATAGTATAATATAAATAAAGGCGGTTGTCAATAAAATTTTTAACAGCCGCCTTGTTGTTCTAAAGTTTTTCTACAACTGCTGGGAAGTTGTTAATAACACAACTACCGCTAATTGTTGTTGTTAAAACGCTGTCACAGTCACATCCGCAATTACGGACTAGTGCTTTAATTGGAAGAGCTATTGGAGTATTAAGTGCACCAGTAAGAGTAATAGAAGCTCCACGAACAGGTTTACCATCTTGGAAAAGTCTAGCTGTAATTGGGCCTGCGGCAGTAGGTGTAACAACCAATGTTTGATCTACATCAAAATATCCAGCACCACAACATTGAATTGAACCACCTTGTGATTGAACGCATTGACCAAATCGACGAACGATTGAGCCATAAGGTACTTGTACAGGAACATTATTAGTAACTGTAACACTGGTACCAGTATCATTTACAGTATAAATTGCGGATTTACAAGTCATTTTTGTAACTTCCTTCCTTGTCTAAACTGACATATAGGGGTAATGCTTTACATTACCCCTAAAACTATTTAATTAAATATTGCCGCAGCAACCGCCATAATTGCCACAACCGCAGAAGGGATTATTGCCTGCATTATATGCGAACATATTTGGATAACGAACAACTCCCTGCATAGCTTGGTCTAATTGTAGCTGATTAATCTGATTTTGCATATCGGCCATACGATTACCAGTAATCTGATCAGATACTCCTTGAATCTTATCACCAATTTTCTGAACTGCATCATTAACTTGCATAGCAACGTTATAATTGACACCGTCAATCGCGCGTTGGACGCTGCAGCAGCATTCATTTTCTTTTGCAAGAAGATTTGCTTGACCAACCGCAAGACCAGCAATATCACGTTGTAGTTCCTGATATTTATCACTTAACGCACTAATAGTATCATGGAATACTTGGTTTGTAGTCTGTATGCCTTGCATTGTACCAGCATTTACAGCCGCAAGAATTTCACGCTGATTCGCCATGCTGTTTTGATTATCGAAACCACGCTGTACTTCGTTAGAAGTTGCTAGATTTTCATAACCAATAGCATTAGCAAAACCATTGTTACCAAAGCCATTATTGCCCCAGCCAAAGATTAAAGCAAAAAGAACAATGACTCACCAGCAACCACCACCCCAATCATTATCATGATTAAGAGCAGCAATATCACTTAATGTCATATCAGCCATAAATATATCCTTCCATTCATTAACAATATTTTATATATCCACTGATTCGCGCGTTCTCAGTAGTTATCTTACCATATTTTTGAATGAGCTAAAATCAAATCCTCTCTCTTGGAAGGCTTGTTCGGGAGTCTTTCCCTTCATAGAATTAGCAAAATCTCTAAATTGCGGATTTGATTGATACATTTGATTAAACAACTGTTCCGCACCGCCACCTTTTAATTGATTGATAAGGCCAAAGATACCTTGATTACCAGGTTGCGGCTGATTATCAAATAAGGGATTGGGCATATTAATTCACTAATCCTTCCAACATATTCTTTAATTCAGAAATATTATTTTGTAATCCTTCTAAATCATCTTTAGTTACGAAATTTGAAGTATCAATTTGTTCAACAACAGGTTGAACTTCAGGAGTTTTTATTTCTTCAAAAGAAAAAGTTCTTAATGGTAGTGGAAAACCACCATCATCAGTAGTTTTTAAATAAAATACAGGATTATCTGCATCAAATAAAACAACAGAAGAATCACGACCGAGAGGATATGCTTTTGCACTTTCTGGTCCTGTTACTCTAAAAATATTGTTTATAGAATTTCTATTATTTAATTGCTGTTGTTGTTGATATGGTTGATTTCATTGTCAATTATTATTATTTGGCATTCAACCATTATATTGTCCCGCAGGCATAGCTATCACCTTCTATCCTTCTGCGTTCATAACGTATGCTTTGGCTAAAGCCATTTTGTCTATTTTAGCTTGTTCCATTTCTTCTCAAAGTTCCATTAACATTGGATCTACTTTTTCACCGAGTTTACTTTCAGCTAATTTTTTAGACATGTTATGTAATGATTGAGCATGTTCTAACTCTTGCTTAGCCATACTAACATACATTTTAGATAATTCTGGATGTTCACGACATGAATTAGCACAGTTAGAATATTCTATTACACCATCTAACTCCTCCATAGTTTGATCATAGAGTTTCCGCATAATCTTCATAGACGTTTCTCCTTTGATTTTCTTTTTATCTTCTATTATATATAATTTTTAAAGATAATAGTTTATGCACATTCGTTAAAAAATTTTTTAACGGCATAAAAAAAAGAGCACTATAAAAGTGCTCTTTTAATAAATTTTATTCACCGTCTGTTGGAGTTTCAGTATTCTCATTATCTGTTGGAGTTTCAGGGGTCTGTTCCGCAGTTTGCTTCGCATCACGAATAGTGCGAAGAGAAGTGACGATTGAATTTATATCAGCTACAGTGACTTCAGGACTACTTGCCCATTGATCTACAGTGTTGAGTAAACGAAGACGATTGATTTCTGCAATTCGCTCTTCTGTTGAAAGCCCCATGAAAAGACCAAGTGCTGTATTAGCACCTTCCATATCTCCAAAAGAACCATCATCTACAAGTAGACGAGCGCTATCTAAACGATCTACAAAAGTAGTCCGCATCCACTCTTCGGGGATTGAGTCTAGAAAATTATCAATGTATGTAAGTGCCATTTTAAATCCTTTCTTTAACAACATGTTGTTTTTTATCTTAAATAGGTGGTATAATTTTTATACCACCTAAATAATCACTATTTTTGCGCGGCTAATGCTTCCGCAACTTTTTGAGTAACCAATTCATCAAGAGATATTTTTTCTTCTGTTGGAAGTATCACATCTTCTTCTATTGGCTGTTCATATTTAAATTCTTTGCCATCTCAGCGATAGTCTCAAATGTCATGCTCAAAATTATGATCTGTTGCTACCACATATCAGTCATGTTCTTCAAATTGTCATTCCATTGGTTGTCCCATTGTAATGCCTAAAGATGCACGACATTTTCCTGTTTCATCTACTAAAACATAAAGCATTTTTTCTCCTTTTTAAATATTCGCATATGCTACTTGAGCAGTAATTGTAATATTGTCTTTTGAAGTAGTTCCCAAAGCTCTTCAATAACTGCGAACAGTAACATTATTAGTACCTGACACTTGATTTAAGTCAAAACCACGTAAAACATAATAACCAGATCCAGTTCCAGAAGCAGTAACAGCCAATACGCCAACGCATTTTGTAAATCCGCTAGGAGCAGCGATTGTTGTATCAATAGCAAAAGTGTTTCCATTTGCTCTTGCAGTTCCATCTTTTACTGATGCTGTTGGTCAGTTTGATTTAAAACTAAAATCAACACCTAAGTTAGTACGTGCGGCAGCTGCGGTCGTGGCGCCTGTACCGCCACCAGTTATTGCTAATGCTGTTCCTGAGCTAGTAGTTATAGATGTATTACCACTATCAGATGCATTAAGATAAAGTGCTGCGGTTTTACCTGATACTGGATTTTGTACCGCGAAAGAACGATATACAGTAGTAGGATGCCGCACTATTTCAGAATATCCTATACGAGCATCAGATTTTTCATAGTGATACATTCCAGCTAAAACAATATTTGAATTTGGAGCTTCGCTTGTAACGGCAGCTGCAAGTGAACGTTGTGTCGTATGACCATTCCAGTCGATAGTAAGAGCATTTGAACGTAAAACATCAGAGCTAGAATTACCAATAATAACAGCACTTGTGGTATCTATTGCATTAAATCTACCAAGAACGGTCTGATACTCGCCTTCAGCCACAGTTGAACCATTTTGTGCATGGCTACCATATCCACTAGCAATGGTATTATATCCCTCTGCATGACTATAATAAGCAGCTCTAGTGCAAAACCCCTCTGCATGGCCACAATATCCATTAGCAATAGTGCTTCATCCTTCAGCATGACTATAATCACTTTGAGCTTTAGTATTATATCCTTCAGCATGACTATAGTCACTTTGAGCTTTAGTATTATATCCTTCAGCATGGGTATAATCAGCAATAGCTCCAGTATTATTACCTTCAGCATGTGAACCTTTTCCATTAGCAATAGTGTAATAACCCTCAGCGTGAGAGTAAGAACCATTGGCTGTAGTATAAAAACCCTCAGCATGTGAACATTTTTCACTAGCTGTTACATTTATTCCTGCTCCTATTGAATACCCGCCTATCTTAAAACCAGATGCTCTTGTTCCAAATGTAAAACTCGGTGATGGCAAATCTTCATCATGAGATATTGAGATATACATTTTTCTAAAAGCAACACTAGATGTATTTTTTATTGTAAAACTATTTGTTCCATTGTAGGTAATAGTAAAAGTATAAACATCGGTATTAGTTGTAATCAGTGATATGTATTTTGTTACAGTTAGTGATGTACCTTTTTGAAAAGTTTCTTCAAATGTAGATAAATCACTTTCATGAACAGATACTACTACTTTAAAATAAAATGTATCTGCTGATGGAGAATGGTTATAAGTTTTTTGAGAATTAGCTTGAAAATTGAATATTGAAAAAGATGTTTCTATTTTTCTAGTTGTCTCTGCACCTGAGCTAGTCCCTATTTCAAATGCTACTGAATTATTAGCACCAAATAGTTTAATTGAATCATTGTCAATTTCAGCATTAGCAGAGTCTGATTCACCAATTCTCGCTATGGTTCCAAAGCTTGCCACGCTCGTAGAACCATCTGGACCAAATATATCTAAACCGTTGGCAGTAGTTGCAGCACGCTTAGAATTTTTTTGGTACATAGTTAAACCATTAGCATCAATTTTAGCGCCTAAACTTGATTCACCACTATTATCATAAAATAAAATTTTATCATCTTTAATTTGCATACGACCTTGGTTCGCATCAGTGGTATTACCCATAACCACGCCATCGGTTCCATTTAATTTTAGACGAGCTTTATTGCCACCATCAAAGAATGTCGCGGCTCCACTACTAATTACTAATCTTTCTTGATTAGTTGTACCACCTTTAATTGTTATACCGCCACTGTTAATAGCGATTCTTTCTGTTTGAGACTGATCATAAAGACTTATTCCATTACCGTTAGCTCAAAGCATATATTTACCGCTACTATTATATAATAAAATATCAGTTCCAAAATGAGCAGCTTTATTAGCTTTACTACTTACGGTAGTATAAACATCTAGACCAGATGAAGTAATTGAAGTATAAGACGTAGCATTTTGTTTAATATTAATACTAGACGAAGTAATTTGAACATGTGGATAAACTGATATAGATGGTGTTGATCGTGCTATAACAAGACCATTAGTTGAATCAAAATGCATATAATTGGTGATAATTTGTTCAACTAATTTTGATCCATCATATTTAAAAGTAGGATTACTGTCTGATAAATTTATTTGATATACGCCACCATTGGTATGTTTTGCACTGTGTGCTGCACCAATAAACACATAAGTTTTAGCAGTATCGTTTGGTGTTTGCGTCCATCAATTTGTTGCATCAAGGTAAAATAATCCATCAGTTTTTACAGTGCCAACCAAATATACAAATTTTCTTAATTGTAAAGTAGAAGCACTATCTAAAGCAATACCATTAGCTGAATATCTAAAATCAAGAGTATTACGTGATTCTCATATTTCACCACTGTTAGCATCTGCCGCATAATCAGCACCAGCTGCATGATACATTACTTTACCAAGTTGTAAACCGCCAGTATAACATGTTTTTCCACTCGCTGCTACATTATTTGCTTGATTAACTATACTTGTTCAATTGCCCGCTGAATCTTTCATGCATAAAGTATAACGTCTAATACCATTAAGACCAGCAACAACTGATGATGCATATCTATTAGCAACTGTATCTCCTGTTGTATAATTGTCACATTTCCAATAAGTACCATCGTAAGTCAATTTAAGAACTGAATATTGTGCATAATGTGTGGTTACATTTGAATTATTCAATCGAACATTTTTTGCACCAGTTGTTTTACCATCTGCTAATGTAAGATTGAGTGTTGCAGCAGAGCCTGTACCTGCGCTTGTCATATAAAAAGCAATTTGTTTACCTGTATAAAGAGCAGAATCACGTGTAACACCGGTTCATGCATTCGTTGCAGTAGAACCATGTGTTCCTACAATATATTCAATTGCTCCAGAAAGTGCGGTATTAGCAGTGTCTTGAGCAGCTTCTACTTGTGATGTAGTTGCTGCAGTATTATTACTACCTCAAGTCATCCCACTAGCACTAACTTCAAAATATTTAGTAGTACCAGTATATGCTCTTAAAGTAGTTGGACTAATTTCAAATCTTGATGATTTATCTTGACCAATCCTAGCAAAAGCTGTTGTTCCACTTGTTCCAACAGTAGAACCAAATAAAGCAACTTCTACAGGCGTACTGCTTGCATCAAAAACATGTAAACCAGAAGCGTCAACTGCAGTACGTTTTTTATTACTGCTATCATATATTGTAACACCAGTATCATTACGAGCAGTTACACGTCCACCAGATGGGTTACCAATAATAACTCCATTTGTTGCACCAGCTTCAAAACGTTGATTTCCACTTGCATCGTACATTCTAAGAACTTCTGATGTTAACTCTACTTTTGGATTAGCTCCTGATGCATTACTACCCCCATAGAGGATAATATTGCTAGAGTATTTAGCTTTAAGATAATTATTCTTATAAATATCTATATCTCCGTCATTGCCATTAATATTTACATATGTGTGATTTAATTTTCCAAATCTTGCCACATCTCCATTAATAGCACCAATACTAGTATTACTTGAATTATAAAAATCAATTCTACCTGATGTTAATTGAATACGCTGATTTTGAGTTGACGGATTAGCAGATGCAATTCGTAGACCATCCGTACTATCAAATGACATATAATTTGTTGCTGTAGTAGCTGCATTAGTAACATTAGTTTGAGTTTCTCTACGAGAAACTACAAAAGTGGATGAATTTACAGGCTGCGTTGTAGTTGGAGATACTGATTGAGCCGAATCAAAAGTATAGGTTTCTGTTTTAATTGATGGTGGAATTGGAGTATTTGCTTTATATGAATAAATACCACCACCTCTACAATACATCACTAATTTATCACTATGATTTAGTTCTTCGCTAAATGTGACAGGATATAATCCATCTGGCAATTGACCAAAATTATAAGAATCAATAAAACTACTTGAAGATGGTTTTCATCCTCATTGAGATGGATAATATGTTATATCGATGCTACAGGCTCAATGTTTACTATTATGATTCGATCAAGTAGGTGTTCCACCAGCACCATTAAATGTCATAACAACTTTAGTAGACCCACCTGATTTTGCTGGTGATAATATTATTGGATATCAAGTATCTTGACTATAAGTAGAAGATGAAAGATCAACAATATGATCATACATTTCTTTAATATTTTCACTATGGTCTATTTCACTAAAATGCTTAGGAGGATCAAAAAGTGTGGCACCAGTGATAGCAGCTTCACTTGATGCTTGCATATAACTAGCTAAAATAATATCTGTATTATCATTTCATGTTCAATCAGTCGCATTTGCATTACCAGCAGTTTGCGAAGAATTATAAGAGCGTGCTTTTCATTTAGCTGTAGAAGTATCTCAATAAACTCCATAAAAAACATTGTTAGAAGTACGTCTAACACAATAAGTTAATACATTGTAAGGAAAATATGTGTCAGGATTAATTCAATATCCTTTTGGAATTGTCACTTTTGAGCCATTTCAAATTACTCAACCATCACTATTCGCTGGTGCATAATTATCATCTAAACCACAGAAAAGGCATTCTCCATTATTTGATCCGACAGTTCCATTTCATGAAGTACAATTTACTTTCATACAAAGACCACCAGTTTTTGGTATCTCATTTTGTATATTAGTTAATTGTGTAGTAGTTGCAGCAATATTATTACCTCAACTTAATCCATTTGCAGAAACTTCAAAATATTTAGTATTAGAACTATTATATGCTTGAAGACTATCACTATTCATCAAAAATCTTGATGAATTATTTTTACCAACTCTAGCTGTTACTCCAAAATTAGCTACATCACTATTATCTTTATAAATAGTCATTCCATTGCTATTAATAGCAACACGATTATTTGTTGTGGATGAAGGGTGAATTGTAATACCAGCATTGTCAATATGTGTTATATAATTACTAGCAATTTTACTAGCATCATCAATAGCGGAATCTACGTCTTCTGGTGCGGGAGATCAGTCTGTAGGTTTATTACCTTTTTCAAGTTTAGGCTGTCTTACATAGAGAATTGCCTCTGTCCCACTAGTCTTTGACCCGTTATTGTCAAAGCGTGCAATCCATATAGCAGTTTCGTTTGTGCCACTCACCCACGTATCAGGCATAGTTACTGTTCAGGTATAATATTCCCAATCAATTGTAAGGGCACTGAAGTTTTTACTTTTTACTGTTTTTACTGCAGCATCATATAAAACCATTTCAACGCTTGAAACTTGACCATTTGTTTTCATTCATGCTGAAAACGTATATGTGGCTCCAAGTTCCAGAGGAACTGTCGTTTTGCCACTAATATATGATTCGCTAGTCGTTGTCGTTGAACGGGTATAGACGCCATCTGCGAATGTTGAATAAGATCAACCCCTTCCTGTCCCGGAATATGCAAGCAAATTTTTTCCACCAATTTCACCAGCTAAATCACCGATATTAATTTCACTTACTTTAATTTTATTAGCTGCAATACTATTTGTTATAATATTTCCACCGTCAATAACAGTCGTATTTTCATCTAATAACACTTTAGTACATTCTACTGTACCATCTAAACGTTTACGTTGTTCACAAGTGTAAAGACATGGATATTTAGTATACCCATTAGCACTACTATTAGTACCATTAGCTAAAGGTGGAATTTTAGTAGTTCATGCATTATAAACATTTGCAGTTGCTTCATTTACTCATGTTGTAGGTGCCGCAAGACTATTATTCGCTGCGGTAGTACGATAATAGATTCTATGAGTTGCTACTATCTCTGTAGGAGTAACCTGTCTAAATTTACCATCAATATATGCATACAAACTTTTTGAACTATTAAAATATAATTTATTTGTAGTAGTTGATGTATAGTCATTCGCGAGAATACCTATTGGAATATAAAAATTACCATCCTCGCTATTTGGTATTTTACAAGTTAAATAATTCGCTGAAGCACAAGTAAACGTATTTCCATTTACTTTACCGACAACATATACTATTTTATTGGCCGCAATTTCTGGAATGTTAGCCACAGCTAATGTTGTTGCAATATTTACAGAAGGATAGTTCTCATATGCGTTAGCATATTGCGATCCACTAGTTCATGCTCCTCCAGCTCAAAGAATTGGATAGGATAAATCAAATGCTACTGATGCAGCGACTTGCTTATAACCAGCAGAAGTTCCGCAGACAATAGCTCCAGATGTAACTGCCGCAGCTGCTTTGACATAATTATTATGTAGTGTACGATCATAGTTATTTGTATTATATCAACCAGCAGTACGTCAGTTTGATCCATCAAATGTCATTTGAATAATAGAGCCTGCGGGATAGTGTGATGTTACACGAGTAGTCATAGAATATACGGGGATATTACCACCAACATTATTGCCAGCTGAATCTTTAAGTTGTAATGATGCTCCACTACTATTGCCTGCATATGGTAATTTATAAGCAATTGTCTTACCTGCAACTAATGATGTTTCTTTAGTAATACCTGTTCAATTATTAGTTGCAGCAGTTTGAGTACCTGCAATATATTCAACACCAGCTGCTAAAGTAGCTGCTTCTGCATCTTCTGGTGCAGGAGATCAGTCAGTTGCTTTATTACCTTTTTCGAGCTTCATATTACGAATATATAATGTATAATCAGTACCAAGATTATATTTTGGGTATACACCAAAAACAGAGCCTTCTAAAGAGTTAGTTATAAAAGTAAATGAAATATGGGTTCATTTACCAATTGGGACATTAGTTGGTGTATAAATACGTTCTGAAGCGACATCTTCATGTGTTTTATCACTAGCTGTACTTGCATTATTACTAACTCCAAAATGACCAAGAGAAGTAAAATTTAAAGGAACTGAAGTTGTATTGGTTGTAGTAGTAAGATATACTCAAGCACTATAGGTATAAACAGTATTTGCTTCAAGCATTGGAGCCAAGTGAGTATTATCATATCACAATCGTATTGAAGTATTTGCTCCAGTTGCTTTATATGCTGAATATCCGCCAACAGAATCTATCACCACTGAAACACGTGAAGCTCCGATGGTTTCTAAATTTTCTTGGCTAATAGAACTTCTTTGAAGTAAATTTCTTCCACCGATTTGAAGATTATCTAAATTAGTTTGAACTGCTGCAGCCGCACCTTTAGTGTCATAATTATTAGTTAAATAATTCCCAAGAGTAGTTGTAGTATTATCGCTATTCTTAAAAGTTGCGGTTCCATCAATTTCAATATGTTTAGCCTGAATTTTGACACTATCTGCAGATTGATTAATAAGTGAAGCAACAGTATTACCATTATAATCTGTTGTAGAAACTTTTAATGCTATGTTATCTGCATTTTGAATAATTGCAGACTCTGCACTAGATACACGTTCTTCAATATCTTCAGGAGCAGGGGTCCAGTCGGTGGCTATCGTTCCTTGCTCTAACTTGGGCAAGCAAAATTCGAATGTTCCTGAGCCTTGTCCACCTATCGTTATATTGATAGTAGAGTAATTCTCGGCCGGTATCTCGGTTGCCAAATCGATTCTAGTCCATTCGGATGATGTGGCTCGTAATACAGGAAGATTTATATCCTTGTATTTCAATCCATTTGGAAACGTTCGATTATTGGTTAAGGTAAATCTAACAAATATTGAACTACCAGATATATCTCCATTAACCTTAACATATGCGCTGATTACAAATGTAGTGTCCTTGTTCAACGTATCAGGAATAGTTACATTTGTAACGTAAGCGGAGCCTATGCCGCAAAACACTCGACTAGAGCCTGTGTTGGTGCCTTTGTATCGAATCGAAGACGATCCGTTAAGACCTTCGGCAAACTCAAAGTACTGTTGATTACCGCTCGTTATGCCGACTAACGATAAATCAAATGACTTGGGCCACAGATTCTTCCCGCCGATTTCTAAATTATTAAACTCAGTCTTAGTAGTATAATTTGCAGCAACTGTACTGGTAATACTGTCACTAGCAGTTTTAATAGCAGCATTTCTATCAGTGACTTCTTTACTAATAAAACCATCTACACTAGCCTTATTATAAACGTCACTACTATTAGCTTTAAGAGCAATATTTGTAGCATTCTGCTCAATAGCAGTCTTAGCAGAATATACACGCTCCATTAAATCACTATCTTGTATTCTCCAATAGGTACCGTCATATGTAAGTGCTATAGCTGCACCATCCAACCATTCTCGTGCGGCTTTAGTTAATTCATTACCATTATAATCACGAATAGTTTTAGCACCTGTATTATTAACATTTAATGTTGGTGTAACCGCAGTATTTTTACTTGTGAATTTTACTGTCACAGTTGCACCCGTATAAAGAGTTCAACCAGAATCAGCTGGAACAATTGTAGCTACTTTTGCGGCTGTGCTTGCACCCGTGCTGCATGTAGCAAATTGTCCTTTAATCTGTGACAAAGTCGCATAGTTTTGTTTAGCATAACTGTTAAAACCACCAGTTGCTTCAAAACTAATTGAACCAGTTTGTGTACTCATTTTATCTCCTTATCTATCATGTGACAGTACAATTATATGTAGCATTTAAATCTGTTACGTCTAATGTCGAACCAGTCCCCAAAGAATCTGCACTAGTTCCTTTTGTTCATTTATATCCTGTCGGAGTAGTTATAACTCCATTAACTCTCAATGTCGCAGCTAAAGTTGCAGTTCCAGTGGCTCAATTTATAGTTGTGGGTGTGACAGTTACAATAGCTTCCGGACCAGTTGCACCAGTCTGACCAGGGTCACCCTTATCACCCTTATCACCTTTTTCTCCAACATACCTTGACCACGTATATGAATTTGCAGTGGTTGGCGCTGTAGCACTATTACCAACATATACACCAATATATGTGGTAGAGGCCGTCGGCGTTGCTGTCATGCCTGCGCCAGAAGAATTCGTACCATACCGCACATAAGTATAAGAGCTAGTACCATTAATACCAGTTTTACCACCAACTGTATAAGTAGTAGCCGTACTATTATCACTATAAGTTGTTATTGTACGTGTCCATGCATATTGTGTAGTAGTAGGTGCTTGCGGCGAGGTCTTCCATTCTCCCGTTGGAGGTGTTGTTCCACTCGTAGAAAGCTGATAAGCATATTCTGTACTTTTAACCGTAACAGAGCTGCCATTACTACCATTAGCTCCTTGTCGTGATGTTGTATAACTTACCGCTTTAGATGAATCTGAAAATGTTGTAGTAACTTTTGTTCATAGATATGAACCTTGAGCTACGCTTGGAACAGTTGATTGTCACCCAGAATTAGGAATCGTAGTACCATTTGTAGAACTCGTATACTCTGTGACATTAGATGAAATAGTTACACTGTCACCCTTTTCTCCTCTATCACCTTTTTGACCTTGAATTGCTAGTGTCCATGAAAATTTCTTCTCAAAGCTTTTACTATCTACTACTATTGGGATAGTAAGAACACCACTTCTAGTAGTTAATGTATTTGCCGCACTTACTGTAAAACCAGCTGAAGTACTATTGTTGTTAGTAATAGAAGTAGTTAAACCTGTAACTTCACCACTAATAGTTCCAATAGAAACGGGAACTTGTGTAGTACCTTTATAAGCTATAATGTTACAAGTTGTACTTGAAGCAAGTGCCGCACTTGTACCAGCTGGGAAATTGTGAGATTCATTCGTTAATGTGACAGTATAACCATCACTACCTGCCGCACCTGGAGCACCTGGCGGACCAGCTACACCTTGTCAATTTTCAACAATAGTTCATTCGGTAGCACCAGTTCCTTTATAATATAAATCATACTGACCATCACCATCATCAACAAGATAAGCATCAGCTTCATTTGCCGCGCTTATATTTGGTAGTTCAGATTCTAAATATACACCTGATTTAATATTTAAAATTTTACCATCTTCGCCCTGATAGCCGTCACTAATAATTGGTACTGTCTGTGTATCAATTAATGTTGTAGTACCTCCCGCAAGATATAATTCACATTTTACAAACTTAGTGTTTGCGGGAGCTATATATTGTTTAACACTTTCATCTGAAGAACTTGTATATCGAGAAGTCCAAGTTGTTCCATCTTCTGAAATTGAAATGACAAATCTTGCAGGGTAATCCGCAAGATTTCCTGTTCCTTGACTTCTCTTGGAAGTAAAAGTTATTTTAGGAGGTATATCTGTTAAATTAGCTTTTGCTATTGCAGAAGGGTCACACAATAATTCATAAACGTAGGAAGGGTCTCCAGGATCACCCTTATCACCTTTAATTAATGACCAGTTATAATCAGAAGGATCATCACTGTCCGCAAGATCAACACTATCATATACACCCATATATTTTTTATTGGTACTATTGGATGTATCAAAGCCAGTTGCTCGTACAACTAAACTACCATTTTCTTGCGTAATGGTAATTGTATCTGCTCAAGCTATATGAATATTTTTACCATTAGCACCTGGAACACCATTAGCGCCATCTTGACCATCTGCAATTTCTAAATTTGTTTCATTTCCATCACTATCAATTAATGTTACTGTTGTAACACCATTTTGTTTAGAAGAACTTTTAACAAAAACACTTGTACCATCTTGTCCATCAGTACCAATATAAGATTTTTGATATGTTACATCAGAACTAAAATCTGAATATTCTGTTGTAGTACGAACTCAAAGTCAACTACCTTTTTGAAGTGTTAATAAATCTTCTTCTATTGATGACTCATCAGCAGGTTCTTCATCAGTACCAGGTTCTTCTTCCTCACCAGTATCAGGTTCTTCTTCATCTTGTTCTAATTCATAAATATCATATCACTGGTCTATAGAACTCTTTCAAGCTTCATCTTCAGGAATAACATCCCCAGAATCGCTTATTGCATAAGCAATCTCAACAGAAAGAATACCAATACCTGTTAAACCTTGCGGCCCTTGCTCACCTTGCGGACCGATTGGCCCGGGTTGACCTTCCGCACCTTGAATACAAGTATATGTATATGTTTGTCCATTAGTAGTAGTTCGCATTCAAACATATTTACCAGGTTCTCATTCAGGAGTTTCAGTTGACCATCTTTCTACATCAGAATGATCTGTGCTTGAACTACTAACGCCATATTGGATAGAAGTAATTGCAGAGCCAAGGTCATTTAAAACTTGTGATAATGTCTTTTTACTTTCTCCAATAGTAACACCTGTTAGAATATCTACTCCATCGCCGCCAATGGTGATATGACCATTGCCATCAAATACTACATAAGCATTTTCATCACCAATATAAAACGGTGAATTTCTATCAAATTGAATGCCACCAGGACCATCTTCTGTTTCATTGTTAACTATTGACTGTTTAATTACACCATTAGGGTCTACAATAAATATACCTGGGGTATAATTTCCTGTACCAGTAGAAACCAATATCCTTCATCCAGAGATAGTAGATGCTACATAAAGGCCATCATCTGTTTGCGCAACATGAGAAGCAACATAGTTTTGAATTGTCTCATCTAATTCATATCACCCTTCTTCAGAAGGATTTTCACTTCCTCATGGACTAACTTTTGACATTGTTCCGGTAGAAGAATCATAAGTATAATAATTTTTATTAGGGTCTACTTCTGTATCTGTTGAAGCAGTTCTATGTTCTGAAAATCAATTTACTGTATCAATAACTGACTCAAGTGTTGAAAGTCCTGCAAGAGCACCATTAGCATAAGTATTAGCTCTTCTAGCATCCGTTTGTGCGGCGCTGGCGGCTTCACTTGCTAAATCTGCTTTATGGTTTGCTAGTTCAGCTGCTTCACTAGCATCCGTGGCTTTATTTCAAGCCAGCTCAGAAGCTTGTGTTGCACTATTTGCGGCAGATTCAGCTACAGCTGCACTTGCAACTGCTTCATCTGCTTTCTGTCCTGCAACATCTGCTGAAATTGAAGCTGACACAGCTTTATCTCAAGCTGTATTGGCAGCTGCAGAAGCGCTCGCAGCTTCGTCTCACGCTTTATCTGCGGCTTGTGTAGCTGAAACAGCTTTCTCATCTGCTAATGCCGCAGCTTCTGACGCTGCCATTGCATTTGCCTGTGCCGCAAAAGCTGTTGAATAAGCCTGACTAATTGAATTTGATAATGTCCCATCTGGGCCAGTTTCAAGTTGTATATATTCAATATCATTACTGTGGGCAATAACTGTCGCCGCAATATTTTGAATATCGTTACGGCTAGCTATATCCGCAATTTCTTTTGTTTCATCGTTAATAGTTAGATAAGATACTGTATCCATCTATTCTCCTTTTGTAGCCGTTTTTATTTCTATTATATTTAATTTCTAATCATTATTTATTATTAGTTTTTGTTATTTAAAAAGAAAAAAGGTCTTGTATAAAACAAGACCTTTAATATTTAATATTTATATTTATTAGCATATTGATAAGCATTATCAGCCAGCTCTGTTAATGCACGCTCAATTTCAAGTGCGGTTGTTACACCTGGGAAATTAGCACTAACTTCAACACGTTGTTCAACATTATTATTAGAAGCATTTGAACTTATACTATTTCCAAAAGAAGGTAGCTTGTTAACATTGGACATAATGTCACGAACTACTTCTACTGTAGAAAGCATGTTCTTAGTATCATCAGCATTAAGAACTAATTCTTTTTGATGAAGAATAGCTAATTTTCCTTTCTTTTCATCCATGCCCATATCTGTTCATGTTCCAGTATAGCCACCAGTATCTCATTGCCCAACTTTAATTGTTAAAGGCATTCCTGGACGACTATGATTCTTTTTATATTCTTCTGCGGCTGTATAGCTTGTTGTTCTAAACACCATTCCACCGCCGAATCCATGAACTGAATAGTGCGTAGGACGATTATCATTACTGCTAGAATCATCATTACTACTATAAATAGGAGTACTGTTAGTATAAGTAGGCTCACTATAACTGTTATCATAACTACTTCCTCCTCCTCCATCACTATATGAAGTAGTATAAACATCATTATGATAAGTAGTATATGTAGTAGTATAATCAACAGAAACATCAATATCTGAATTTTCTGCGATGCGCTCTAATTCATCTGCCGCAAGTGATGCAGAATACTCTATATCACCAAGGGCCTCATCCATCGCATTAGCTTTAGGAACAAATTTCTCTGCTTTTGTAATAGCATCACTTATTTTACTATTTCATCCATTCTCTCCACCAATTGCAGTTGTTGATGCTGATATTACGTTATTTAAATATCCTAAATCTTCTTTAAGACTTACAGCATCATCATCTAGTTCTTTTGTTCCTTCTGCTGTTGGTGTGAGACTATCACTCACAAAATTATCATAAGTAGTTCCTGTATTAATTAATACTTCATTATTTATACTTTCATATTCTCTTAGATAACCATCTGATCCTGTGATTTTATCAAAAGTTTCTCTAATTCCTTGATCTATATTATTAGCAGTAGTGATGCTTTCCGTTTCTGTAACTTTAAATCGATCATCAATACTAGTTAACGCAGCTGAAATAATTCCTTCAATACTATCATCGCCTTCACTTTGTTGCATAAAAGCGCTTTTTATAGAATTACTTATTCTAGGTAACTTATCTTTTTCAAGACTGTTTCCAATATTAGTTCAACTAGTATCAGAATCTTCTTCTGTTGTTTGAAGGAGTTCTTTCATTGTTCCTTTATCTCCGAACAACCCTTCTGCACCAGAAAGAATCTTCGTGAAAACGCCTAAAGCAGATTTTGCAAAATTCTCTCAACTTTCATCTGTGCCGCCTTCACCAGTTTGATAATCTATTAAATCTTGTTTCATTGTTCCGAGAGTATTAGAAGATAACGTTCTTATTCCTTCGTATACTTCTTCTAGTTTACCTAAATTTTCTTGTGCAATTAAATTGTCAGCTTCTATAAAATCATTGTAAAGGTTAACAGATATTCCTTTAATTTCTACAGAAGAATTATTCATATACTCTTTTAAACTTTCAAGAGTATAATTGATTCGTTTAGCTTTTTCATCAAAACTTAATGAGGCATCCGTAGCAATTTGAACGACTATTTCTTTTGTCTTTAAAGCTGTTTGAACTGCATTATCATAAGTTTCTAAGAATATTTGCTTGGATAAATTATATGCTTCTTGTTGAGCATTTAATAATGCTTGCTGAGCTTGATTTACTGCATTTTCATCAGCACCATAAACAAAATCATAATTACCTGCGGCATTACGCTGTAACCGCATTTGACTTTTGTTGTTTTGAGCTTCTTCTAATGCAATTTGTTTCTGAAGAATTTCTAACTGTTTCTCTGCATACTGAACATCATATTTACTAATTGCCAAATTTTCTTTAGACGCATCTGTTCTAGTACGCAAATAATCTAATTGATCTTTCATATGTGCGGAAATACGTTGCTGTACTGCAAGTCCCGCGTTTTGTGTATCATTTAATAAATTTTGATATTTTAATTGTAACTTTTGAATTTCAAAAGCACGATTATAATCATCAAGATATTGTTCAGAATTACGAGTTGCTATCTCTCATTGTTGAGCAATTCATTCAGCATCTTGTCCACCAAAGAAACCATTAACCATCTCATCTACTTGAGATCTTACTTGTGCTTCAAGTTTTGATGCAATATCTTGAAGCAAACTAGTCTCTGTATCAATTTGTTCTTGTTGAAGTTTAGCGACTTCATTACGAGCATCACGTAATTCTTTACGTTGCTCTGTAGACAGTTTTTTATCGCTACTTTCAAGTTTTTCAAGTTCTCTAACAGTAATTTGTTTAGCTTCAAGCGCTTCCCCAATTGTTGCCATTTTACTCATATTGGTGTTAATTTTTTGATTATAAAGCTTAATTTGAGCACCATAATCATCACCAAATAATAATTTAACTTGATTTAATCGAGTATCAAGAATATCTTCAATTCTATCATATGCTTCAAGCCTATTGTCAACAAGTTCGTCCATCTTTGCAGAAGCTTCACTGATAGTATCTAATAAAGAATCATAATACCCAATTATATCATTAAGAGAATCAACAACTTTGTCTGTAGCTTCACGGAGATTTTCTCTAGCAGCTTGTTGACTAAGTTTTTCTTCATCAGCGGTTTTTCCATCTTTTCCGCTCTTATCAAAAACATCTTCGGCATCTTTAATACGTTTATCTAGATTCTTTATTTCAGCATCAATTACAGATATAGAATTTTTATTAAGTGTCGAAGAAAGTAAATTAGATAATCCTTCAGAATAGAATCGTCTATCATTATCAAAGTGACTATATCCACTACCGCCTTCTCTTCAATTACGGGCCATTCTGTTAAATTCACGCTGGCTATCCATCGCTTCAACAACTTGATCAATACCCTCTTGGATACTATCAACTATTTCATCTGCGGCATCTTGAATTTTCTCATTATACTCTTGAATTTGACTTTGACTATCTTCAATAGTTTTAAGAGAAGATTCATAGTCTGATACTGCTTTCATAAAATCATCATGATCTTTTTGAGCCAACTCAATATTTTTTTTGTATCAAGTAGTATCTTCTACACCATTACGAACTGCTGCATTATATCTTTCTATTTCATCATTTACTTTTTGAGTTAAAGCAGCTTCAATATTTTTTCCATTTTCAATGTTACCTTTGGAATCAAATTTAACACTACCAAAACCAGCACGACCCGCAAAACCATTAAGGGTTAAATTACCATTTTCATCATACGTATGTGTTTGTTGATTTTTTACATGCTTCTTTGCTAAACTAACTTCTTTTTCAAGTAATTTGATATATCCTTTATATTCACTCTGCATTTTCTTTAAATTAGAAATACGACTTTTACCAAACAGTCTATCTTCTAATTTTGTTAATTTTTCCATCGCTGCAGATGCACGATCTAAATCATTGGTTATATCAGTTAAATAATCTCACTCATTTTTTTGTTTATCTTCTGGATCAATTGTTTTTTGCTTAGGAGTACTATTATTTTTTGGAGAAGAAGATTTTCCACCAGAAGGTTTTGGATTACTGCTATAACCACCAGTATAAGAAGGATTACGTGCAGCTGTATTTGCAGTTTGAACACCTGAACCAGTATAATGTGTACCCTGAAGATATGGAATCCTTGTTGTTGTTTCTACTGGTACCATATGTGGAATCATTCTAATTTTTGGAATAGACGGTGCTTGACTTCCATCTGGCATCGGTCCAACCTGGTCAACCCAATCTACAGCAACCTCATATTCTACTGCATCAACGGTGCCTTTCCCTTCAGCATATTGAATTTTAGCATCCATTCCAATAGAAGAAAGAATGTTTGAAGCCTGTTCCGCAGATATTTGACTATCTGCAAGCATCATATTTAATTTTTGAATAAAGGGTTTATCATCGAGATCTGTTGTAATTGTAATAGTTCCAGCATTAATTTCTGCTTGTAATTGATTTAATTCATTTAACAATTGTGAACGTACAGCATCAACATCTTCCCCCTTTTTTAATTGAATAGAAAGATTTTGAATAATATCTTGTGCTGCTGCAATACGTAAATCATCAATGGCAGACATATCACCTTCAGCCATACGTTGAGCATATGCTAAAGCATCTCCACTTTCAATAAACGTATCACTTAACGTACCAGCATCAATATTCAGAACTTCAGATAATCCTTTATCTAAGTCGTCTAAAGCTTCATATCACTCTGTGGTACCTTTAAGAGCATCATTAGTAAGAATTTCAGATATGTCACCAATTTTATTGCGTAAAGTCACAACGCCATTACTCATACGAAGAATTGCGGCAGTAGTATCTCTTGCGGCATCATCTAAATCTTCAATTTCAAGATTTATTTTTGAGATTTCTTCTGCTTCTTCTTCTGTAACTTTACCGTCTTCCTTTTTAACAGCAATTAAATCTTCAAGACGTTCTTTTTCTTTTTGATAATATCCGCCTTCTTCTTCATAAGAGTTACGAGACATACGATTAAAGGCACCTTCAGACATACCACTGTCATTAAGGAAGTCTTTGAAATCCTCTTCATTAGAAGAAATATCTATGCGATTGGTAAAAGTATTACCATTAATATTAGTAGTTAAGTCTTCTGCTGCAGATGTAAGTAATTTAACAGATTCCGCAAATCCTTCAATATTAATCGTGCCATTTTCAATAGCTTTAGAAAAATCTTCTACAGAATTTATATTTAGAGATTTAAGTTGTTCTTGTAACGATATATCACTATTATAAGCATCAAAAGCAGCATTTTCATCGGCAATAGCTTTTTGATAGGCTTCTAAAATATCTGTTTTACCAGCTAATATTTCTTGAGTATAAGCTTGAATTCAAGCCCTAGCTTCTTCTTCACCTAAAAATGATAAATATTTTTTTATATCTTCATTTGATTGAAGTTCATCAATAACTTCTTGATAATTTTTAACATTATTAAATAATCCACTATCTTTAAAAATATTTGCAGTATTTTCTGCAATCCCTTTATAAACTTCTACTTGTTTTTCTTCATTTTCAGTCAGTGTATTTTGTGTAACATATGCTTGTTTAGTTTTTATTAATTCTTCAAGAGCAGCTTTTTCTTCAATATATCCATCTTTAGTATTATCTAAAAGTGCAAGTTGTTCTCTAGCAACGGCGATCTCTTTTTCAGCTGTTTCAATTGCACTTTTTTTAGTTTCTATCCTTTGGTCACCAGAGATAGAAGATCCTTCTCCAATGATATAGCCATTATCTCCAACAACAGGGCTACTCAAAGTAGAGTTTTCAGCATTCAAATCTCTAGATTGTTGACGTAATAGAGCTGTATTATATTCTCTTTGATTAAGTGAAGCCTGTTGAATTTTTTCATTTAACTCATCATATCGACCAGCATTGGCTAAAGCTTCTGCGCCTTCAATTTTTAAAGCTTCTGCTAATTCTAAAGATTTATTTTTTAAATCTTCTGAAGCTGCGCCAGTTCGTTTATAATTATCATAAACCTCGTCATAAGCAGATTTAGTTTCATTTAATTTTTGAACAATTTGATTAGAAGTATTAATCTGCTCTTCTAACTGTTGTTTCCTTTTTTCTTCTGCTTCTGCATATTGATTAACAGCAATAGTAGCCGCAGTTAATGCAGCACCTATTCCTAGAATGGCTCAACCGATAGGACCAGCCATTGCTGCAACTCTTGATTGTTCAATGCCCAATCGTCTAAGAGCTGCTGTCAATGCCTCAGTAGCAGCTGTTCTTAAACCAGTTTTAATAATTTGACTGGTTGTAACTTTTCCAGTAGCTTCTTCAATGGCAAGATTCGCTGTTTTAGTAGCAATTCCTTTTGCCATTGTTTCAGAATATCCTGCTTCTATTAATGCAGCAGTCATTTTTTCTTTATTTAATTTACCTTGCTCTATACTTTCAACAGCAATTTTTTTAACAGTATCGCTCCGCAAAGATATGTTTAAAGCTTGTTTATCAGCTCATAACTCTTCAACAACTATTGCCGCAGCTTGTTGTACTTTTCAAGCTTCTCAAGCTTTATTAAGTTCTCTAACAGCATTTACACCTTGCATAATACCAGGTACTAACATTGTAATACCCATTAAGCCATTTAAGGCAATAGCATCAATTTTTTCTTTTAGAGAAGCACTTTCATCCCCAAGTGTTTTAAATGTTTCACCTATCATTGAAACACCAAATGCAATTGATGTTAAACTAGATAAACCTCTAATGATATTATTAATATTAGCTTCAAGATTAACGGTACTAACGGTTGCTTCCACCATCTTTTCACCAATTTTTAAATTATTAGAAGCAACCCCAAGTTTTTCAATTAAAGATTCTAATTCAGCAATATTAATTCCAAGACCAGAAGCTTCTCGCCGCATTTCTTGTAAACGAGTAATCATTTTTTCATCTACACCAGCGCCAGTTGCAATTTTATTTGCATAATTAGCCACTTCTTTTGAAATTTCTGTGTATATCTTTAATTTTTTACTAAGCTCATTTTTAACTTTTTCTTCTAATTGGAGGGATTTTTCAATTTCTTCAGTAGAAGCTTTGCCTGCTTTAGCTTTCTCTTCTATTAATTTTATTTCTTCAGCATATTCAGTAACTTGCTGTTGAATTGCAAATTTTTCTTCAACGGCTTTTGCTCCAATTTGTTTAAAGAAAAGTTCTTGTTCTTTTAAAATACCTGTTTTTTGTTCTTCAAGTTCAACAATTTGTTGAGACAAATCTCTTATTTTTTCTTGAGTCTTAACAGATAATTGGTCGTAATTATCTGCAACACTAGCAACAAGTTTACCAGCTACGGATTTTTGTCCTTGAGCTTGACCATAAGTTTGATCATAATTACTTAAACCAACAAGACTAGCAGTAGTTTGTAACTGATTTGCATTTCTACTATTAGCTACAATAGTTCCAATAGAAGTGGCCATATTTGTAACAGTGCCAGCAATTTGTGTACTAAAAGTACGAAGCATTAATGCACTTATTGCAGGTAAAACACCATTTAGTCCACCCATTGCTTCAACTAAATCATTTAAACCATTAACTAAATGAGTAACATCTTCAATAACAGGTTCAACAGCATCTTGATTAAATAATGTAGACATTACTTGTTCGCCAGCAGCTTGTAAAGTATTAAGCCTACCTTCAATACTCTCCATATATATATCATTCATCTGATTCATCATACCTTCAGAACCAGCTCCGGTAGCATTTAAAGCTTTTTGATAATATTCTGGATTATTCATTAATGCGGCGAAACGGTTATATTGGAATTTACCAGCAACTTTTTCACCAACCGCAATTTTCATAGTATCAGATAAACTAGACCAAACTTCTTGAGTTTCTTGAAGAATTTGGTCCATTCCTTTAAACTGACCTGTAGCATCAAGTACATCTACACCAATTGACTTTAAAGCATTAGCGTATTGACCATAATCAACGCCATCTTCAGCTGAACCACCAGCTTTAATATCAGCAAAACGTTGATAAATGGTTTTTAGACCATTACCGATTTCTTCAGCACTTTGACGTGTAACAGATTCAATCGTAGCAATTGAAGCTAAAAATGAATCTTGACTAGCACCGACCGCTTGCGCAACAGATGCGGCACGCTGTGATGCGGTCATCAATTCATTAACATTAGATGCTGTATTATTAGCAACATTTGCAACTTTATCCATTGCTGCAGCCGTTTGTTCAAAATCAAGTTGAAAAGCATTACGGAAAGCAGTAATTTGATCTGAAGTAGTTGCAGTATCTTGTTCTGATACATTCGCTAATTTAATTGATAAATCTGCATATTGCTTAGACTCTCTCTCAGAGAAACCTTCTTGAACGAATACTTTAACAGCATTTGTATAGTCAGTAGTGGTTGAACCTAAAGCTTGTGCTGCACTATTCGCATATTGAGCTAGTTCCCGCATGTCCTCTTTAGATGAGTTAGTAACCATTTGAATCTGAGTTAATGATTCATCTAAATCTTTCATATATGAAACGGCACCTTGAACACTACTCATCATCTCTTGGAAAATACTTGCAGTAATACCCCAACGAACAGTATTTCCAAAAGTATTAGCTATTTTAGATAATGTAGTATTTACATTTAAAGCACCCTTATTCATTGATAGAAGAGCATTTGACAAATTTGAAATTGCCATAGTACCACGAGTACCCATTTGCTCTCAATCTTTAACTATCATTTGTAAAGATGTATGTTCTTTTTGTA
>AUXO014690327.1_pt1 | contig 24311 bp, 17 predicted proteins | sample 768731 | NCBI WGS metagenome assembly AUXO01 (sample SAMN02715735, study PRJNA202380) | gut metagenome | biome: sheep rumen | host: Ovis aries | place: New Zealand: Palmerston North | reverse complement strand
CTGTGTACTGTCATCCTGTTCATCTATCCCCTTTAACGTCTCCAATGCCACCTCCGTCGCGGCAAGAGGAGTATCCCGATAATTATATTGACGATTCCTGAAATCCGACACTGCCTGTCCGACATTTTGCAGATCAACTTTATGCGAGATTCGTTTCCCGTCTTCTACGTCAGACATATAAGTAATGTATAATTCATCTCTGCTGCCCATCAATGCCTCAAACACCTGAACAGCATAATTTGCAGACTCCGTAGCTTCACCGATCATACTCCCGGAATCATCGTACACAACAGAAATGATTTTTTTGGGAGCTATACCAGCTGACGTATCTGTACCATTATCTGAGGAAGCATAGATATATCCCCGAACAGTACACAGGAAACATGTCAGGAAAATCAATATGCCCAGCAACTGTTTTTTCTGTTTATTCATCTGCATTTCCTCTTAAAGTACCAACCCCTGCCCGTACCGCCTGATGCTGTCATCATTGTCAAGGCTGTACCTTTATTATGCTTTGATCCGTTTTACTGCGAGTGTTTTGCATTTCAACTCTGCCTTATGCTTACATTATCGAGGACGCTTGCCATCAACTCTTCTAATCGCCTGATACTCTCTTCCTGTCCGAATACAAGATCAGAATCACTCAGGTATTCAATATAGTCTTTAATAGCAAGAGTGGCAGATACTTCCTCAACTTCAAAGGTCCAGTACTTCGTTTCCGATGGATATAAGGCCATTCCAACTAGACTATCGGTTGATAAAATAGAAAAAGTGAGGGGTAGTCTGAATTTATCCTCATCTATCATCCTTAGCAAAAGCTGCCCCGACTTCGCATCATCAATAAGCCGACCCATAATTTCATACCTTTCCTGCATCGGAAATGGAGCATAGAGTTCTTCCGGCACCTGTATGACTTTTCCTTCTTCCAGAAACAACCTCATTCCCTCTTCTGTAAAGAATGAGAGAATGAGGCCTGCCTTGCTATCTCTCTGCATTATATTCTTCTGATTCTGGAGAATCTGGCTTTCAAGAAAAATGTAATTATCAACGGCAGTCTGTACTCCAGTAGAAACCGCTTTCAAAGTATTAGTAAGATTACCTAACGTAACATATCTTGATATACCTGCCTGTGCCTCAAGTACATAGCTCATCGTTCCTCTTGCCTTTGAATTTAAATCTATATAGAAATTAATAATCTCCTCCAAATCAGATCGCGCTATGGCCAGCTGAATACTTCTGCTGTATACAAACATAAACTTATTGCGGAAATATGCTGCACATATTGCATCTCTGATCAGCCTTCCGTTCGATCCATCGGAACTAATCTCAAATATGTAATCTCCTGCTATGCAATAATATGGAAAAAATACTACCTTGGATTCTATGCCTGTCAGCTTTTCGTAGCAGACACGCGGTTCATAGCTTCTGTTTTTTATCAAAGCCGGAATCAAAGAAAAAAAACTTTGCAGGTTATTTATATCGTTTGTACCCTCTTTTCCGTTATCAAATAATAGAAGATGATGGATCTTCAAGGTGGATTCTTCTTGTACATCCAGGATATCGTAAGCATCTGATACTCCCTGGCCGGGATTTAGGAACAGATTTATTTCACCATCTTTTTTTAATCCTTCTTCATTAAACAGCATGCGAAAAACATTTCTAATTTCCTGTTTCCCTTGAACGAATGTTACATTCCCCCTATAATCTTCTTTTCTTTTCAGATCAACCACAAATGATACTTGCGATTTGTGTGAACTCAGAAATGACAAATCCTGAATGACCTTGTTCAGATACTTTCTCCGCTCAAATACCATATAGCCTACAGTGTCTATCTGTAACGCTCTGTCAAGTTCTTCCGCCTCCTGTATACTCAGCTGCAGAGCCCGGCTGATCTGCCTGACCTGTTTCGGCCCGGACGGCTTACGAGTGCCTTTCAGTAAACGATATGTCTGAGTTCGTTCAACCCCACTAAGTTTCGAGAGTAACTCAGATGATATATTCCTATCCTGACATATTTCTGCTAATAGTTCTGAAAACTTCGACAATTTATTGTTTCGCCCCTTTTTCCTCTCTTATCACCTAAAAACAAAGAACCCCCCATACTGAACCGTCTTGATACGAGAGTATACTTTACTGTGCCAATTAAGCTGCTCACAATACTTTTGATTATATCATCAGTCAATAAATTCGCATAATTGCGACATATTTGCGACAATGTAAATCCCTGCTTTATACGCCACAGGGGTACCTGCTTTGAGAAGCAGTTGTATAGCAGAAAAACTCAGTCCGAATTCCCCTTGACATATAACAGCAGCAGAATTCCTGTCCAGGATATTCTCTGCCTCTCTGAGCGCCAGCTGATGCAGATCCTTCTCATCCATCGTCGGATCAACAGACGGGAATGGGATATCAATAATCGTGTCCCCATATACCAATGCGGCTTCTATCTGCTGTATTGTCCACACCGTAGACGGATGATTGGAATAATTAATGAACATCCTCGGTCATTTTTCGTGACATTCATATAGAATGCTCCTTAATTTAGTTTGTTTAGTAGATCAAGCTTCCCCATCTTCTTGGGTTAGTGGTGGATTGATGTTCATCGTTTTTTCCTGATCCGGTGCATTCTTATTAAGAGAATATCCAAGTTTTACGATCAGCTTTAAAGTTTCCAGCGCAGTATTCCTGTCGTATTCTTTTTCGCTCTCCGGAAGTTCAGAATAGGGAACGAGCATAGGTGTTTTCTTTTTCTCCGGATCTTTCTTTCCGCCATATGTCCATCCTTCAGATATTCTTCCAACCGCCCAGACATCATGGACATTTTCCGCAATTTGCTCGGTAAGAGATAATAATTCTTCCGGTAAAACTACATCGCTTGTATCAATTGGTTTCGGAATATACATGCTACACCTCCGTTTGCTTACAAAAGTCTCAATGCTGCCAGGACAGATTTATTGTACAAACGCATCAGCATCATAGGATGCAACAGCAAAAAATATACATAATTCTCACAGTATTATAATAGATTGTTGACTATAATAATACTATAACTTGACTGAATCTCTGATAAACCCGGGGGGGAATTTCTAAAGCCAGTCTGTAATATCAACAATAGTATGTTATAATACAGACAGGGCATAGGTCACTGCAAAACTGTCATATTTTGAGGAAAAACAAGTGTCAGATTATGTAAATCTAAACCGAAACCAGCATGATCAGTTTACAATAGCTATGAACCGAGCAGTATCCAGCCTGGAGGAGTCCTTCAGGACTTTTGTGGACGCGGGTGATGTGTCTTGTAAGCTCAAGCAGTTAAAAGCGGCCATAGGCACGGATTACGAAGGTACAGTCCTGCGGGAATTATGGACCCTGCTGGATGAGCTTAATATCAGATATGATAAAAACAGGCGTGATTATACTTATTACGATAATCTGGCCAAACGGCTGCGCATTCCCGCCTCTGTTCATCCTGAATATAAAATGATCCATGCGCTGTATGAAGAATTTGTCAACTACCCGACGCCTGTCCAATACATGAAAAGACTTGTAGACAGACTCTGCCACGAACAGGATGGGTGGAACCAGGAACCTTTAAGGGTCAGGATCCTGAAACAGTTTATCAAATACGGCGATGGTCTGGCAGATGTTTTGACACCTGAGAACAAACCGGCGATAGGCGGAAGGCAGGTCATCAAAAAATATATCAGGAATCATGGAGGAACTCATAACGGGCGGATTATTCCGGATGAAGACCTTGTCTTTCTTGATGACGGTATTTTTGAAGAGTATCATCAGGTCCTTAATCATTCGTCGGGAGAATCTTTAAGAGAACTAAAAAAATACAAGGGGCGCTATGGTCTGATTAAAATAGCGGATGACCTTGCGAGCGGACATGTTGTAAGGGATGACGGCGTCAAAAGATGTCTCTACTGGTTTGCTATGGTTTATGGGATGACCTATTCCATTGATGAGAATCATTTAGAGGATACTGCGGAAAAAAAGACGGATATTGTTGATAACTTCTTTGTAGATTATTATACTACAAATCTACTGCGTTATATTTTATCCACCGGTGATGGCAATGAAAATGCCAGGAATATAGATCCCGCAGGGTACGCTGTTAACTATAAGAACTTTGCTGAAATGGTCTGCCTCTATTATATCCACAGGAACATCCCTTTGTCCCACACATATCTGGAAACAAAAAGCAGGGAGAGCGGCCGTTCATTGGAGGAAGAAAAACTTGTTCAGGAGCGGATCCTGAAAATCCGGTTGTCAACACAGATGATTAATGAACTGATTACCGGGCAGCAGAACAAGCTTCCATCGGAATATCCATATTATAATATTTCCTACGAATTAAAGAAAAAATGGATGAAAGGAAATATTCTGAATGCAGCAGAATCTGAATTTAGACAGTATCTGGCTACTCACTATATCTGCAGTACAAACCAGATATATAATTATTCCACCGGGAAAATCGAACAGTTAAAGAATAATATCGGCCTGATGCAGATCGAACATGATCAGAACAGCGCTTATGAGAGTTATCTGAAGCTTCTGGATTACCTGATGTATTTTGATATGACGGTGGATTATCCTGATCTGTCCGTTCTGAAAAGAATATATAACCCGGAACAATACGCCGTATTTGAGGACCGGATCTGTACAGAAGTCCTCCGAAGAACCGAATATTGCTATTACTGCATACGTTTTCGAACAAAAGATGCTTCTAAAACCAGTTCCCGGAAGATTATTATTGGAAAAATCCTGAATGGAAAAATGATTCCTCACCTGAATTATTTTCGTTACTTTGAAGATAGATCCTCCCACAACCTGCTGATCGGCCGCAATGACTATATTCGTAAAGCAATAAAGGCAAATGAGCCTAATCTTCCGGATATGGATTTTCCGGCTCATGATCCGCTCCTCAACATATATGAATATGGTATCTGGTTTGCAGATATCCAGACACTAAACCCAGACCTGTTCAAAGATAAAACCGGAGCTGTTGATGCAAAACAATTCAATCTTTTTATCAGGCTGCTCAAGGTTTTTAATGAACAACTGACTCTTTCTGACGAAACAGAGATATCTCCAACCAGTATCACACGTTCAAAACTGCTGACCGCGTTTTATTATGCGTTTAATAAACAATCAGTAAACATCTACGGAAAAGGCAGCGTACGCGGCTTCAGAGAGATCTGCAAAGATTTCGAGCAGGGCGCCAATACATTATTAAAAAAATGCAATTATCTGGAATTTAATAAGAGAAACCTTTTTGATATCCTTCTGGCTTTTTCCGCATACGCATATACAAACCTATGATGCTTTTATTCCGGGGACAAAGGAAAAGTCCTTTGTCCCCAAAGCAGGATATTTAATCCCCCCACTCCTTCTGGACATACTGTCCGTCGGATATTTCAAACAATACTTTTTCTATCTGGTCTATTTCCTCCTGTTTCCAGACTGTTATGATTTCCATCATGCTCCCGCGTTTTCTCTGCAGCATATTCTGTTCCGCTCTGTCATAACGACTGTTTTTCTCATCTGTATCCGCAATCAGAACCGCTTTCGCATTGATTCCAAATTTTATAGCCAGCCCGGACAACTTATTATAAAAGTCCTGTGAAAGTTCTTTTCTTGCCTTGCACTCTATGAACAGCATAGTAAATCCTTTTGTGACAATGCAGTCGAACTCACTTTTGACCTCTGTTCCTTCCCAGTTAATCTCATAACCGCTTACCAGATCATCAAACCTGCTGCTTTGGTCTTTTCCTGTCATCCCGGCAGCTTTAACACGATGGTATACATAGATCTCCAGAATCCTCCCTGCCATTGTCAGAAGCTGTCTGATCTGTTTTCCTGCATAGACAAAACTTACGGAATTCTCCTTGATGTTAAGATTGTATATATAATGCAGACCTTCAAAGTACCGCAGCAGATCTTTTTTATTATTCTTATTGATTTCATCCAGAACAGCGTTTCTGACGATCAGGCTCTTATGTCTGACCTCCGCCTCTATATACGGGTGATGTTTTCTGCAGACCAGTTCTATGTCATCGCTCTGTTCCAGAACATAAGGATCAGAAAAAAGCCTGTCAAAATCCTCTCTGCAGGCCGCTGTATTACGAATTGTCAGTTCACAGGTATCAGTCGTCATGACTTTGACAGATCCGTTCCCTGCGAGCCCATTGTCCTTCATGAAGCGAAGTATCTTTTTTACGGTCCTGCAGCATTCTATGGGCAGAATGTATTTGATTTCATCAGTCTGTGCAGCGTCTTTTCTAACACTGAAAGTTGCTATGATGTCCTTTGCTTCCGCATGCTTCTGAAGATCATCGCAAAGCATCTTCCAGGCGTTTTTATTGCTCTTATACTTCCTCCATAAGTCCAGGTAGTCTTTGTAAAATTCCGGCTGAGAATTCGCTTTACTGATTGTAAGATTAAATGCAGCCATATCCGCAACACTTATATGCGGCCTCTTTCTGATATAAAGTAAATGGCTGCAGTCATTTATATTTTTTATATTCATAGCTGCCGGATCGAATTCAAAAGAAGAAAACCTGCCGTATGTGCCGGTTCCTCTTAAAATACTTCCCAGTACAGACGTATTTCTTTCCAGCAAAAGAACACCTTTACTCTTTTTTTCATGGTTCAGATAATCATCAATTACGGATGTCACCGTATCGTCCGTTATATTTTCAAATACCTGTATATCGCCCTGCCTGTCTCCCAAAAGAGATATCAGATCATCCTTTATTTCTTCTTTCCGCAATCCTGTAATATCCTTACCGCAGCATATAAGAAAGCTGATATCAGGCATTACATTCTTCTTTTTCATAAACGCGATCGCATAAGGAAGCGTGTCACGCATAGAAAAATAATCAGTCCTGCTCTCCAGGTATACCATATAGATGATGCTGGACGGATGAAGAACAACAGCGGACGCCGCATTTCTGAACAGATCCGACCGTCCTCCGGTCATATAGGGTATACATACGCACAGATTCGCACTGTAAGTTAGTATAAAGGGAATATTCTTCACTATTACGATATCTTCCTGTTTATAATCCCTGTATTCTAATGAACGGATTACAGGTTTCAGAAGATTATCCAAGTCACTAATAGACTGCAGAAGGGCAGCCCTGCTACTATAGGACAAGCTTTCTGCGCTGTCTGTAAATGCCCTTTTGAGGGAACCATATATGTATACCCTGCTTCTGTCTCCCGACAGGAGATCCTTCATGCATACGTACCATTCCTGAAAAGCCGCAATGCAGTTATTATTGTTCTCGATCAGAAAGTTAATGGCATCAACCGTATCCCCATTCAGTATATTCCGGGTCTTTGCTGACTCGGCTATCCGTCTGTAAGCTCTGTGCAGTTCTACTGACATCCGGTCAAGATCATCCAGCTTGTTCAGAGCAGAATTACTGCCTTCATCCCATTTTCTGAAGGAATCTTCCTGGAAGTTTTTTAACAGAAGCTGATCCGGACGGCTTCGTTTCATACAGCAATGTCTGCGGCCTTTCTCATCTTTTCCGTAGAAAGCTACACAATCGTTCAAATTATCAAAATCTTTATAGCCGGCGCAAAGCTTTCCTGTCACCCATCTTCTGTGTTCGATATAGATAAGACGGTTTTCTGCCTCCTCCCCTTTTTCATGAAGAATCCTGTCATACTGTGCTGCCGCCTCCAGGAAGCCCAGAGCATCCAGATCTATCCCGAGAGAAAACAGCTTTGACTTTATTGAAAGAACCATTCCCACACAGGACTGATGATTATATGGCATGTTATAACTGTTTCTAGCAGAAGTAAAATCAATATTCAGATCTTTCTCCCACAGCAGATGTGTGTTAAAGGCCATCCTCTCGATCTCAGCGATTTCTTTCGATGAAGAATAATCTTTTCGTACATATACAGGATATACCGAAGGACGTTTTGGATATTTGCGCACCCTGTCCTCTATGACATAATGGACCTGCATATCCAGATCCAGAGTTTCTCCGGCTTCCAGGCATGCTTCTGCCACTATATCATTCAGATCATCGTTTCCGAGGCTGACAAATACATATTCCGGCGGATTGCCTTCTTCCATCGTTTTCAGTAGGATTTCCTGGATCCTTCCTGTTAGCTCCGCCCGATTTTCAGTCATATGAAAATCAGAAAATTGAATATCTCCATAGGATTCCCCTTCAAAAGTATCGCAGCCATCTACATTAAAAAACAACGACAGTCCTTCTCTTCTTTCAAAATACAGATCACGGTTGCTTTTTCTGGCAATCCGATCAATATCCGGATCTGAATAGACTGTTACGGAAAGCTTTCTGCCCCAGATCTGACCGCCCTGCAAAGCGATGTCCAGAAATGCCTGCGAATATTTTCCAAAGCCAAAAATTGATACAGAAAGCTTATCCCTTCCATCATGAAGCGCCTTATATATTGGATACTGATATACATGGTACTGCAGCGGCACTATGTATTCTTCAAGGTTTGCTTTATGTACATCTTTCAGAACCCATTTCTCTCCATTGTAATTCTTCGCAGCAATCTCAAAGGGCAAGACATAAAAAAGGGCGTCATCTATATCATTCAGGAGATCACTGCTGCTTCTATAGCGCAAACGTCTCGGCGCCAAAGATTTCTTCAAGATATTTGTCAAAATACCGACAAGTTTAGGATGCGAATTCGCTTCAGCGGAAGAGATTAATGGTGAATTCTCCAGCATCGTACCGATTTGCTCATACATTAAATCATCATAAATGATCTTTTCCTGATCCTCCCTGTATACAAGGGCTCTGAACAGGGTGGCTCCAATCGAGTAGATATCCATCTGATTGGACAGATCACATGATAATAATTCAGGTTCTGTATAACCGTCAGACTGTATGATTGTGTCCGGTTTATTAAGTACCGAACAAAGTGAATCTATATCGAACAGCGTGACCGTATCGGGCAGAATCCTGCCTCCACGAAATTTAAAGCCGAAATTTTCAGGTTTAATATCACGATGTACAAGATATAACAGGTGGAGTTTTCTGATACATTCAGTCAATTTTTTAACCGCATTCAGAATCAGAAGCAAATCCTCTTCAGGACTATGGCCGGTTCCCTGACCTGAGATCCCGGTAATGTTCTTATGAATCTCGCAGCATACTTCTTCAAAGGTTTTTACTTTTGGATCCGGACTCCAGATATAAATTGTGCCGTCTCCTTTTCTGTATAATTCTGTATCCGGAATGCTTTCTGTCAACATGCTCTCCTGATATTTTCCCTGCATCAGAGGCATGGAAGGTCTGCTGCTGTAAATCTCAAACGCGGGAATGAATGTTGCAAGGTCATCCGAGCGGTCCCTTCTTATGGCCGTCAGAAGAGACAGATATGATTCCAAATACCGTTCCTTCTTTTCTTCAAATCTTCGTCTGCTGTCTGTGTCTCCCTGCGTATGAACAAGAGATCCATCTTCACTTCGTTCAAGTGATAATGCGTCAATCGGATAGAACTCCCTAAGAACCCCTTTTCCGCTTCTTTCAAGATGCGCGCTGTAGCAGATAACCGTACCGCCTGCATTGATAAAACTGTCTATATAAAATGTCCTTGAAAAACACCTTCCCTCATTCTCCCCATAAAGAGTTATTTTTCCATTCAATAGCTTTCTCGGATCGTCCATCGTTCCCATTTTCTCCTCAAAAAATCTGCAGCAAAACCAAGTTAACCGTATTGTAACATATCATTCGCCTGTCAGGTTGAGAAAGGGTAGTTTTCCCCCTAACTCCACATACATTGTAAAAAAAACTATAATAGACCGGGTAGATTGATGAATTATAAATTAAAGAAGGAGGGATGAAAATGGCTTTGGGACCGGTATTTGCAGCAGGTGATGTTTCTTATGTAAGAATTATTTGTGTAGCGTATGATAGAAATACCTGAAATCGGAAACATAATATATAGAATTGTTGTAGGAAAAGAATTTGGAACTGACTTCGGTTCCTTCTGATCTCTGTGCAAAACACAGATAGTTACCAGATAAAACACAAGGTGCTGATCTGCATTGAACAGATCAGCACTTTCCCAGCTTTTACGCTATCCCTTAAATAGATCTACTGCTATTAAACTCTAAAGCTGCACCAAAGGGGCACAACATATGCGCAATATCTACGATGAAGTCTATATGGAAACTACGAATGACTGGTATTGGAATCTGACACTTATGGTAGATCGTTCAGATTCGATGGGTCCCGTCATGGGAAATACTTCTTGTGATAAAATAGATACAGTTAACCGCTTTATTGATTCATTTTTACATGAGCTAATAGATTTTACACCCGAATACAATATTAAAACTGAGGTTAGAATCCTAATTTTTAATGAATCTGCTGAATGGATTGTTGGCTCAAGGGAAAAAGGAGCATCTTTGCAATCAGCATATAAACAATGGGAAACAGTGTTTTCTTCCGTTACTCCTTGCGGAAGAGCGAATGCAGCCAACGCAATCAACAAAGTAATGGATACGCTGATCGTTGACAAAGAAAGGATGTCTGAAAAAAAGCCAGGCAAGTACACAGTTCCGCCTGCATTACTTCTGTTTTCAGATGGAATAAGCAATGAACCTGTCGAACAGACACTGTCCGCGATTAAAAGAGTTTGTCAAACATGGAGCGGACGAACGATTCGCATCTTCTTCTCACCAGATCCTTACAATTATAAGGATAGTATTGTTGAAAGATTTGCTTCTATCGGATTTTTATGTTCCGAAGACATTTTTCGCAAACGGCCATTCTCGTTTTGTATAGATGATTCTTCCACTGTATCGCCCATTACTGGTAAGAGCCTTGCGGATTGTTTAATATCTTTCCTGGGGCGCAATTGTATCGGTTTTCCTGATCCCCTGGAATGGAGATGACCTCCTCCTTGCTTTACAAAGGACTTTATCCTGTGCGATAATGAGGATAGTGGAGGGGGGGTAAAGAATGCGCCAACAGAATATCGTATTGTTTTCATCTGGAATTTCAGAAGCCAATGGTCTTCTCGGATACATGATGGATGAATTAACTCATAGAGATTACAACTGTTCTTATTGGAGAGACTTATTCTTAAATGCCAGGGATCCAGCTAATATTTCGCTCTTAAAAATGCTGATCAAAAAAATCCCCACTTTTGACTTTGCGATTCTTATTTGCGAAGGCCATGACAGGATGGAGATTGTCAGAAATGGAGTAAAAGAGATTGTTCCAACAATGCGTGACAATGTCTTATTTGAAATCGGACTATGCACGATGGCGCTTGGCCTGAACAGGACAATCCTTTTGACAGATGGCATAGCCCGTCTTCCGGAAGACCTGACGGACTCTTTTCAAAATCCGGCATTAAAAGAAATTGTGTATAAACCTGCCGACAAGGAAAGCTGGACAGAAGCAGTCCAGGATACTGCTTCATATATTGAATACATATCAGAGTCTTTGAATGAAGCCGCAAAAAATATAGATGAATATATCCAAAAAACAGGAGATTCACTGGTGCCGACAGTCATTGGCGCATCTGTATCTACCGCATGCGGCTATATGACCAATTTTGTCCTTCGAACATTGGAATCCATTCAATCCGGATTTCAGTCAAAAGGATCCACAGAACTGCGTTACATTTCAGATGAAAAACTATTCATGCATATCATTCTTCCGGAACGCTTTACTCAGGAAACAGCAACAAGAGCCCAAAAACGACTTCATGTACTCAGAAGAGCTGTCATTCCGAATGCAAGATACAGAAGTCTTGAGTTCAGGTATAGAATGATTGGAGATGAATTGCATATATATGATTATCCTACGACATTAGTGACCAGCTATCAGACTGCCCAGCTGATTCTGCGAATGGACGCCGATGACCTGCAGGGTGCGGACCGAAAAGCAAAGGAGCGATTCAATGCAAAGGAGCTTGACCTTTTTGCCTCTGCCATGAAAGCATTAATTTCGCCTAAGTTTATAAAACTTACCATAGATGAGATCTATACAAAAGAGTCCAAGGAATATAGAAGAAGATGTGCACAGCGCCTCATCCGACTTATGTCCCATGTTACTATTGAAAGAAAGAATTACTGAATGGTGGAAATGGCCGGGATAGAGTAGTTTTGACAATATGTAATGACCTCCGATTCGAAGGTTCTGTCTTTGAACCAGATCACCATCATTTCCTGCTATCCCTGCCTGTTCTTCAATATCATTTCTCTTCATTCATAAATAAAGGGGATGAAATCAAATCGTATATAAGGTTCTTTTTTGTTCCTTCACCATTGCACAAAGTTTCCCAAGTGCAAAGGCAGTTATGAATCCTGATTTTATCCTTCTTTTCCGGACCGAAAGACCAGCCTTCACTGGCGTAGAAATAGCAGAATCTTCTGTGTTCCGTCTTTGCCTGTTCTAAAAGTGACGGGAATGCCGGCGTGATTTCTCCGTTCGTCATAATTGTAGAAAGCAGATATTCCGACAAGATCTTCGGCACTTCTTTTCCGCCAGGATTTTTAACTATTTCCTCCTTCTTCTTTTTGAAACGCTGGTATTCCTCTTTATCGTCCATATGGAAATATACATCCTTTACATCTTTGTGAAAATATAAAGCACGGTTTGCCTGACGTTGATAATACATCAGGTTATTCCAGTTCCTCTCGATCACTTCCTGATCCCTTTTCGGGGATGGATTCAATATTTGATCATAATTATCATGATAGGCCCTGATCACTTTTTCCTCATTGAGGTTCAAAATATCGTCGACACTGACATACCTGTTATGATCGCCAATCAGAGAAACACTGCCCGCCAGCGGGAATGTATCTATAATAAATTTTTTCATCTGTTCTGAATAAGGTATCCGGAGGGAAATCGGAAGATCCCTGACTGTTTCCCCTATGCAGCTGTTCAGTTTTAAGAAAGCATCGAAGTTCGTTTCTGCGTCCGGAAGGCAAAAGGCAATATAAGTATGTTCAGTCATCAGCTCCTTTACCGTCTTTTGAAACTTCTCCTCATAGATATCTGCCTGATGAAGCCTGGCTTCAAAAACGCCGTCTGCCCGATCCGGTATGACTCTGTAATTCGCAGAGTCACCGGAACCCGTTCTTTCAACATAATCAGGATTAAACCTGGTGTTCAGGCGATCCTGCAGATATCGGATATCCTTGTCAATTACATCAATGATAAGCTTGTTTTCTGATGTCAGTACCCCCTGGTTCATGGCATGTAGCAGAACATATTCACCAAACCGTCCGCCGCCGATGATGAGAAGGTGTACGGCAGAACCGTCCGCCTCTTTTTCTGCCCCCTTATAGAGGGGCAATTCCCGGAAGGTTCTCTCTGCATTGATTTGAGGGATGCTGAAGATACGCAAATCCAAATGGGAATCTCTGTCCTTCGCCTCGTCTTTCTTCTTCTCCACTTTCTGATCAAAATAATCCTGCAGAGCCTGCCTTGTCTCAAAACGATTATTAAGGACATAGAAGTGAATTGTCTTATCCTGGCAGACAGGGAGATCCGACAAAGCCATATATAACATAATATTTCTTGTATCCGAATCAGTCATGATCAGAATACTGGATATTTTCTTCTTTCTCAGAAAATCATCTGCAAGCCGGTTCTGTTCCTTCTGGTTTTCTTCTCTTCCTCCAAGATGAAACCCCGACAAATCCACACTGATTCCTTTTCTCCGCAGTTCTTCTATAGTATCTTCAGAAAGCGTAGTATTTGACCAAAGATATAGCTTTCTGGCCGTCGGATTGTCCAGAATCTCACTGACCAGATCATTGTAGCCAATCAGCAATACACTGTCGTCAACAGATATAAGGCCTGTGAAAACATGAAGAAAACCATTTATAACATGGAATACTACTATAATCTCGCCAATTGGAACCAGAACTGCGGTAAAACGATAGCAGAACATAAGGACCGACTCGCCAAAAGACAGGCTCTCCATGAAACCCGGTTCTGCCAGGATATCCTCTATCGTCAAAATCGGATTGAACAACAGAGTCTCGGCAACATTCTGCAGACTCATGCCAATACACTTTAGCCAGCCTATACCGGATACAGTCCGGGCATAAAAAATACAGCCCCCTGCAAGCAGAAATCCGGAACTGATAAAAAGCAGGACCAGGAACAGCCGCTGTCTCCTTTTGACCTGCACTGCCAGATTCCTCTGAAGTTTCCACAGAGAATCAAGTATTTTTACATATACTTGCGAAACTCTTTTAACCATCGATTTTTGCCTCTCTTGCAGATCCCATTTTTTCCATCTCAGCTAAAAGCTTCTGATAAAACCCCTCAGAGCTGTATTTAAAATATTGAATCCCCTGCTTATCCGTCAAAAAAGAATACCGTTGCTTATCCTCTTCCGTAATTTCAAAATTCTCCAGCCAGATCACAGGCTTGTCCGTATTCTCAAGTGCCTCCAGTTCTTTTCTGCAGAATGTACTCTCATAGAGATAGTTATGTGACAAAAGAATAATCGCCATTCTGCAATTTTTCAGATTTGCTTCCAGTGTTTCTTCCCAGTAAGTATTCCATTCGATTCCTTCATCATACCAGACTCTGTAACCGGCAGACTGCAGCTTCTGGACAACTGCCTGCGCAGGATAATGATCCAGGTGCGAATAGCTCAGAAAAATGAATGGACCATTTTTATCACTCGCCGGAATATACTCCGGCTTCTTTTTCTCCCTGTATTCCTCCAGACCATACTCCGGACTCTTTCTGTATTCCTGCAGACCATACTTTGCGCTTTCATTTTCTAAAACCTTACTGCTATCCCGTAGATTCACCTCATACTGCTTATCGTGAGCAATAATCGCATTGAACAATCCATAGATGTCCGTAATTTCCTCGATCCTGTTGGCATTGTTATTGATGTTGCAATAAACTGCGCAGCGCAGCTTATAATCATTGACCTCCAGCCATCGGCACAGCATCATTGCAACAAGGGACGTAACCCGGGTTCCGCCTGTATAATCCATATAGATGCCAGTCATATCATCTTCTTCTCCGGAATGAGCGAGTTCCTGGAAATTCCTGAGTATATCGCCGCTTTCCAGATTATCAACATTCAGGAAAACAAAATAATCTCTTGACTCCACCATATTTTGCATAGTCTGCCGCATAGATAGATCATCCGAACTGGTGTCATCCGGCCACAGGGTCTTCACCTTTTCCTTCATATGTGCTTTCAGAACTGCTTTATAGTAATCAAGGGTTGTCATAGACAGCGTTTTATCATCATATTTCCTCATACGCTGCCGCAGCGACTCCGCATCGGAAGTATTTCTATTCTTTTCCTTTTTTTCTATTTCATTCTCGAACATTTTCCTGATTGTTTCGTTTTCACATTCATTCGTCCCAAGGATAATTACATGACCGAAGAGGCTATATGTTTCCTCAGTCTTCCGATCCACGAGATATTTTGAGGGTGCCTCATTAGTGAACTTACCCTCTATCTTTTCTTCTTCACGTTCACTGACCTGATACAGGATTGTTCCATCCTTCGTACGTACCCTGACAGGGTGACTATACTTATGCATCAGGAAATTATTTGGATTGATCTTACTAAGCGTTACAATTAATAAATCCATTTCATCCTCCGCTATTTCAAATTGACGGTCAACTTCTGTCAGCACATACCTGTTTCTGTGCAAATCTATTACTATTTTGTACATTCAGGTACTATTATCTCGCATATTTGAACATGTTTCAATCACATATTTTTAATGATAATTACAGCCACTGTTACTTATCTGCTGTTTCTTATCCCAGGAATGAGGAATGATGATAGGAAGCCTGCAAAAGACCATCATGATTCTTTTACAGGCTTCTGCTTATTTATCCGTTTTCGATAAACTCTCCGGTCTTCTTCGTGTGACTGCCATATTGAATGGCAATCTCAGTCATTATCTTGCATCGAGCGCTAAAAACAAAGAGATATAGCACGCGAAATCTCCAATTCGCTTGCGATCTTCTTTTCCGAGTATATCCTGCCACTCCTTTCCAGCATCCTTTTGAAATCTTGCCAGCATGTTTACTGCCGCAATAAAAGAATTATGTGCCATCGTTCTGCCTTCATCCGCCTTTATTTTTTCTTCTCGTGACTTCAGATTCCATTCTGCCCTAATTCGCGCATACCGGACAGCCTTCTCATGAAGATTATTTATCAGATAGACTGAGTCTTCGTCCCGATCATCTGCAGCAGTCATCAGTTCTCTATAGATTTCTGCCGCATCTTCAACAGAAAGAGCGGCTTTGGATATAATTTCACCAGTCATACCAATAATCCTCCATTTGGATAAATCATGAATACCCCCTTTAAAGCTAATCCGTATTGACAGCCATATCATACCATCCTTAATTGAATATCTGTCAGATACGTGTGGAATTCCGGTCCTCTCTTATGGCAGGTATTATCATATTGATCAGTCCATACATCATAAATAAATAATCCGCATTAAATTCCGGTAAGAGATCTGCTGTTCTCAGTGTCCCAAGCAGAGGGGAGCAATAGTAAATAATCTCTAGTTCCTCAACTGTTTCAGGATTTGAATAAGGAAAACAGTCCACAAATTTCTCAATCTCTACACTTGAAACAAAAGAATCCTTAATTGGATCAGGAGTCCCATCTTGACATAGATACAGGCGGACATCCCCATATAGGTCCTGATAGTGTATTGCATACTTACATCCGCCGACTTCAATCTCTTTGGTATCTAAAAGGATGAGGCTTTTTCTAAGTTCTGACAGAGTAATTCCTGTTTTATTCATTATCGATATCGGTTTACTCTCATTCTTATTCATATGTTTTTCTTATATCCCCAAGAAAGCTGCTTCCTGGCTTTTTGGATCCGCAGCCACCGGTCGTTATCTGTTTCCAGAACCAATTCAGACTTTAGATTCTCCTCTTTTGTAAGTCACTAAAACTTCCCATATTATAAATGGGATTCGCACTTTTATAATTCCCAAATCATCCTTTCCATCATGATATGTGCTCCCTTTATCTATTTTCATTAATTCTACAATTAGTCCAACGCCGTTGTTTTAGATATACGCCTCAACTGTGCTGTCTGCATCCTTTTCAAACAATCAAGCTCTCAGGCTATTTTCTTCCGAAACAGATATAGCAGGAAACTTACATTCAAATTTATGTCAGACATAGTGAAGCGGGATTTGCCGCCACCGAAATACAGCATCCGGACATCATGATAAATAAAACTATTTCCAATTCCCCATTTGTCTTCCCTCTTAGTCCGATTATTTAGCCAATTTGCACAAAAAACCATGTGTATTGGTAAAATATACCACATTGTGTCTTAAATGCCAATGTATGGGGGATATTTTGGTATCGTCATTCTATTGTTCAAAAAGAAATTCTGGGGAGTTTGATTTTCTGAAAACCATCCTATGGTCAGAAGACAGATACAGGATTTTTCCGTGTATCTTTACAGAATAGATTTGAGTAGCTGTCAGCTTTCAAAAGAGTCATTTAATAATAATACGACAATGAGGATCAGTTGGGAATAGAAAGCAGTTCGATGAAAAATTATGGGAAACCTTGTTATTGTAACAATTCCGCACACAAGTATAGTAAAGGCTATTGCTAAAGAAACTGTTTCAATTCCCTATATGGGTAAGGTAGGAGCCGGTTAAATGGCTTGATGTAAGCACAGTAGTAACTGGTTTCAATTCCCTATATGGGTAATGTAGTGATACCGTTGGTTCTTATAGGAGGAATCATCTTCGTTTCAATTCCCTATATGGGTAAGGTAGGGAATCATCTTTTGGTTGATTGATAGGTTCCTGTGGTTTCAATTCCCTATATGGGTAAGGTAGGGAAAGACATGACAGTTTTTAGTGTGGTAATGGCAATTGTGTTTCAATTCCCTATATGGGTAAGGTAGACTTCCGAACAGCAAACGCTTTCATCTATTTTTCGATTGGGATGGTTGTTTCAATTCCCTATATGGGTAAGGTAGGCATTAAAGAGCTCAGACCTGCCGGAGACTTTGAAGGCATAAAGGTTTCAATTCCCTATATGGGTAAGGTAGAACAACATTTCGTTGATGTTTTTATAATATACCCAACAGATTGTCTTGTCAATTAACAATCACCTTCAAATCAAGTCTGATCAAATCATAAATTTAGTTAGTGATTCGAAGAAAAATATATTTATGGCAAATTATTCAATTTTTCCCCTCTAAATTTCCCAGGTTGACTAAGTATTCTGCCTCCTTTATACTGTTTTCAGGAGGTAGTTAATTACTATGCCGAAGATTTCTTTTTCCCCCGACGATTTAATGTCCGGTTGTGCTGCGCTAAAACGCCGGAACAAATTCTCTCCTGGTTTTGACAGGATGACTCCGGATGCCGCAGAAACATGGCTGCGCATCAATGGGAATCAACTATGCAATCAGCTAAACGGTGGAAAATACAAAGTTATGCCAGCATCTGGTTTCTATTCTGCAAAGGCAGATGGCAGCTATCGTCAACTTGCCCGCTTGACGTCCATTGATACAATCATCCAAACCGTATTAATTGACAAGCTTTCTGAATACTGTGCTGTCAAATTCCTGGAACACTCTTTTGCATATCAAAAGGGAAAAGGTATCGGTACTGCATTAAATGTGTTTTGCGAATACGCATCAGATTACCTCTATGCTGCCAAAATAGATGCCCGGTCCTGTTTTGACAATATCGACCACTTAATTCTGGAGAAAGCGCTCAATAATTTTTTCTTTAACCGCAAAATCGTCAGCCTGCTCATGGATTATGCCAGGATGCCGGTAATTATCGACGGGCAGCTTACTGACCGAAAAAAAGGAATTCTCCAGGGTGCGCCGGTCAGTGGGATGCTATGTAATATCTATTTCCATTCTCTCGATATACAACTTGAAGATGAAGGTGTTCCATTTTTGCGGTACGCTGATGATATAGTGGTATTTGCCAGGGATCTCCAAACGGCTCAGGAAGTGAATTCATTTGTCCATTCCTATTTGGAAGATTCGCTTCACTTGAAGATTCATTCCTCTAAAAGCAGGGTCGGGATCAGCGATCATCTCAAATATCTCGGGCACACCTTCATTCGTGACAAAAGCGGTAAGGTCTTTCTGAAATCCGGTGAGAAGAGCGCATCCGCCTACTATTCCTGGAACAGGAATCGACCACTGAACCATCGGAGCAGTGTCGATATCTTATCCGACGGAATCTTACGCCAAAAGGACTTTTCTGCCATATTTGAGACAGAGACGGCAAAAACACTCGTTCCGCTGGAAACAATCGGACGGATCAATCTGTTTTCAAGCGTCGTACTCGACAGCAGATTTCTGGAAAAGGCCGCAAATGCAGGTGTCTGCATCAACTTCTTCTCGAAAGACTATTCCTACATAGGCCGTTTTGTGCCTTCAGGCAGACTTAAAGATCAAAGATTGATCTTCGAACAGCTGGAAACATATAACAACGAAGAGCTTCGCCTTCTTCTGGCAAAGGAATTCGATCTCGCCTCGGTTCACAACCTGAGGCTCAATATCCGATATTATAATAAACAGCAGGAGGAAGATCTTTATCGCAGGGCACTCTCCTCAATAGATAAACTGTATGCAAAAATGAAGATATGTTCCGATTACACACATCTTCTCATGACGGAAGCCCAGATACGGGGTACTTATTACAACTGCTTCGACTCCTTTATCAAAAACAAATCCTTTGTTTTTACTACACGCTCAAAGCAGCCACCATTGAATGAAGTCAACGCCATGATCAGTTTTGGCAACGTCGTTCTGTACAATTATATAGCAACGGAAATATATAAATCACCGCTGGATATACGGGTTGGATTTCTGCACGCGACAAATCGGCGAACGGAATCTCTCAACCTGGATATCGCGGAAATCTTTCGGCCGCTGATCGTAGACCGGGTGATTTTCTCGCTGATAAACCGTAACGAAATCAATTCTGCCTGCTTTGTGTACCATGAAGCAGGCGGCGTATACCTCAATGAAGAGGGAAAGCGGATATTTCTTCGCGCATTCTATGAAAAACTGGCCTCCACGCTCAGTATAAAGAACCGGCAGTACAGTTATGCTGAACTGATCATTGCTGAGATACAAAAACTCGTCCGGCATTTCAGGAAAGGCGAAAAATACAGAGCTTTCAGACAGGTACGATAATGTATGTAATATTATGCTACGACGTTGGGATCAGACGGAACTCGAAGGCCCGAAAAATAGCCAGAAAGTTTCTCCGTCCGGTTCAGAAATCTGTGTGTGAAGGCTTTATTACTGAAAGCAAGCTTAAGAAGCTTTTCTCACAGCTGGAAGCAGTGATCGATCCCACCGAGGATTCCATTGTATTCTACAAACTGAACACCGGTCCGGACTTTGAGAAGATCTGCATCGGTCAGAGCACACAGAACGAAGACTTCATTTTATAGAGAGAATACTGGTATGCAAATTTCTATCCTGTTTCAACCCACAGCTCCGTTGGTTATTCCATATAATTACAATTATCAGCTTCAAAGCGCCCTGTATGCTTTGCTGGCGGAGGTCGGGGAATCGGATTTCTGGCACGACAAAGGATTCCGTTATTATGATTGCTCCTACAAAGGATTCTGCTTCGGAAAACTGGAGGGGAACTATCGCACTTATCCGGAAGAGAAAAGAATCGGTTTTGAGGAAGCCATGGCTCTCGAAGTAAGAAGTCCGTCTTTTGATTTCATAGATGCGTTCCAACGGGCGCTGGAAAAACATCCTTATATCAGGCTGTTTGACACCCGTCTCAATGTAATCGGTGCCTCTTTAATGAACCGACACTTCGATAATAAAAAGCTGATCGTACATGCGGTAACACCGATGATCATTCATACTACTCTCGTGAACGGGCATACTATTTACTATGGCCCGGAAGATGAAACCTATTTCCACCGGATCTGTCAGAATGCCAGGAAAAAATATATGGCAATTACCGGGGAGCAATCATGCAATATCACACTTCTGCCCCGAGGTACCTTCAAAAAAACCGTTACCCGCTACAAAAATCTCTATATGACCGGATATACTGGAATGATGGAACTTCGAACCTCCATAAAGATGGCCGAAATTATCTACAATTCCGGCCTGGGAGAGAAAAATGCTCAGGGCTTTGGCTTTATCCAAATCAAAGGTACCGCATAATGGAAAAAAAAATATTCATAATTAGTATCCCTATGCTCCCGCCAGAAAATCTGAACGCTCTGCAGTACCGGCATCCGGACGGCGCTCTCTCCGGTAGAACCTGTTTCCCAGGGATCGCCCTTCTGGAAAAAAATGCGCAAGGAAAAACGCCGGTAAAAGTTGTTACTGTACGGACTGCCGATGATAATCATCGGACGGAAAAATGCTATCATCTTTTTCAAAAAGAACTGGAAAGTCTTTCTGATAAACTGGATTTAGCACTTCGGATCAATACCGAAATTGTAGTTCCGCACTCTGAAGATGAAGAAAAGAGCCGATTTCTCCTGCGGGAGCTTCTGGGTGTTTATGAGAAAAGTTCTTATGTCTATATGGATCTGACATATGGAACAAAACTTACCGCCATCGAGCTCTTCGCTTCTCTGTTCTTTGCGGAAACATGCCATAAATGCAGCGTCAGATCCGCCTCATATGGAAAATACGCCTTTAACAACTCTCATATCGGAGAACTGTATGATGTGGCCACGCTCTACCATATGCTGCGCTTCCTGGAAACGTCCGCCCAGATGGATAAGGTAAGTTTTGCCAATTTGGTGGCTCAGATGCTGGAAGGATGAGCAGTGTCTCAACCTTCCAGCCCGTTTCTTAAGAAACTGTCAATTCACCAGCTTCCATTGGTCGAAGCCCGAAGTATTCCTGCCTTCATAACGCAGTTTAACACGCTGGTTTTCGTATTTATGGTCTGCATCAAAAAAACTGGCAGTACGACCCTTGTTGTCAATTCGAACTTTAGCAAACTTCCCACTGGAATTATATCCAATTACTGTCCCCTCATATTCCTCGTTCTCTTTATAACTGCAGTCTCCTCTGTATCCGGTCCTTACCTTTCCTTTTGCATCAGAATTCTCATTCCAGCTTTTTTCAGATGCCTTTCCAAATCCACTGACAACGAGTTCCGGTCTGAGGGCCTCCATATATTCCCTGTACGGCACCTGGATCCTGGCGCCAGGCCCGGAAGTTGTTTGACTCATATCCAGCCGGCTGTAATCCGTCTTCATCTTACCATAGTAATCCGTTTCTCTCTTATATGAGAATGCCGTTCGATTAGCGCCAAACCATGTGAATCCTTCATCTTCGACACTATCCACAAATGGATATGCGACCTCATATTTGTTCTCATCTACAGCGCCAAAATCAAAGACCTTCCGCAAATGATCGTCACACACATCGGATATATCAATTTTCTCGAAATTATAGTCCAGATTCTGATATACCCATTTGTCCTCATCATAAAATACTTTACGATAATCAACCTTAAGGACCTTTAGTTTAACACTCCCTAAACCCAAAGGTTTTGCGCCGCCGATCTTAATACCATATTGTTCGCTCTTAGACATATTCAATACAGAAAGGAGCTGTTCCAACTGCGTCTTCGTAATCTGATTATAATATAGTTCTCCCCAGAAAGTTATCCCCGGACGAACCGGACGGATCGTTTTATTACGTTTTGTAATGTACTTATCCTGGTCCGGGTTAGTTTTACTCCATTCAGCCTCCTTCTCTGTCGCTTCGCTCAGGGTCTTCTGTCGCTTGGCTGCTTTTCTGCTATGCCAATAGAATTTACGTCCGGCTATATCCGGAGTATAGAAATGTATGCTTGGCCTGCCAGCTTGATCTACAGTTATATAATAATCAAAAGTCCATGCAATCAGCTGATCTCCCTGCTTAAGGATCACGTCCGGCTTCTTAAGATAAAATTCCATGGATGAGGGTTTTGGCTGTCCAAGTTCATCTAGCGTCAACAAGCTACCATAATACTCTTTATTGTCTTCTTTACTCTCCGCTCTTAAATCCGAAAATCTGACTGAGGAAGCTCTCGATAATCCTTTGTTCACAGTGCCAAATAAACTGCATGCCGGACATAAATGCCCGCTATCTCTACAGGGAAGATAATAATTTCCCAGAACACTTCTCAAGGTATTCTGGTAGACTTCTCTTGTTATACACGCCGGGGATAGTAAAATTTCTTTTTTTCCATCTGAAGTTTGCAATACAGAATAGTACACCGGAATCGTATTGAGCTCATTATCTTTAAATTGCTTCCATGTTTTCCTGTATTCTTCATATGCATCAGGACCATTCTTTTTGTAGACCTCAAGTACGTTTTCAATAATCTGTATATTCTGATCAGAAATTGCCCAGCTATCCGCTGACTCTCTCCCTCTTCTATTTTCTACCTCTGAAAAAACATGAGCATTATGTTTCATCAGAAGGTAGCACTTTTTTCCATTATCCTTACTGCATTTTTCTTTTGTGATCCTGGGGCAATCATCGCATTTCGCTCCATTTCCGGGTTTGGGAAGAACCGGGCCATCCTGGCCTTTGATAATATATCCTGCATGAGCTTGAGGATCCGTAACGATGTCAACGATTTTTTTCGCATAAGGCTTACGATTCTCATTAAGATTGCTGAATCTATAATGGACTAAACTACCATCCCTGATGCCAAGCAGAATCCCCGGATAAAACACCGAAAAGTCATCACTGTCCCTGCAAATGTAATCTGCTGCCTCTTTCAGGATATATGTCCCGTTTCTATTTCTTTTAAGCAGACCAGCTTTATATCTTTCAGGAGTTCTCCGGCTGAAAATATCATTCTCGTCCAAGGCACATAAACAGGAATCTGTAAGCGCTTCATATATACTGCGGATCACCCCCCGCATTTCACTGCCGGGAATAACAGGATCATAATAAGGTTGTTCAACTCCGTTCTTACACTTGCTCAGATCATTGTAGGAGAAAAAGTCAAAACTTTTATGATACTCCTTTTGATCCTGATGCCTTGCCGTAACCCCAAATATTCTGTCATTGCTGGTATTGGGAATAAACAGAGGGGTTACAGTTTCAACAGAATAACGGATTTTCCCAGTCAATAAACTATCACGTTCATCCTTCGAAGGAAGGCGCTCATTATTACGCTTTTTCAGGTTCATAGAAAGCGGCATAAAATTGTATGGGTTCACAAACAGGCGCGACATAATCAGCCCTCCTCCTTTCCGACTGTCTCTTGATCTGTAAATTTCACAAAACGCCAGTCATATTTCCGGGCAATCCCTTCTTCATCGTA
>AUXO017941867.1_pt1 | contig 24323 bp, 39 predicted proteins | sample 768731 | NCBI WGS metagenome assembly AUXO01 (sample SAMN02715735, study PRJNA202380) | gut metagenome | biome: sheep rumen | host: Ovis aries | place: New Zealand: Palmerston North | reverse complement strand
ATATAAGCTGTATAGGATATTTCTCAACTAGTCTTGGTAGTACTTCTGCATATAGACGAGCCACATTCTGAATATCTAATGATTTATCCATCTCATCTAAAAGAACAGTAAGACGATTATTTTCTTCAATACCAGGTTTATAATATGTATTATAATAGTCTATTCCAGCTTTATAACAACTACCCCATGTATCATTAACTGATTTTATTTTTTCTTCAATATTTTTAATATATTTTTTTATATCGACTTTTCTAGTGGCTATTGAAATAAGTTTATTAATCATCCATATTGTATTCTGACCTGTAGATATTGAATTTTTTCCAAACATATAATTTAATTCTTCAATACCTGATTCAATAAGACTTCCTTCTAAATCTCCTATCCCATAATGAGTTCTTCCGCTAAAATTCTCATAATAAACTGGATAGCCATCCCAACCTAACTTTGCTTGATTTCCAGATCTTCTCTCTATAGCTTTAATTAAATCATTATAATATTTGTCTTGAGTTTTATCTTCATCATCAAATATAAAACCAAGACTCATATTTGTTGGTGAATAAGAAGCAATATTAGTCATACCATCAAACTGATGATCAGTACCACACATAGCATAAGCAGCAATAGCTTTGATTATTGTTGTCTTACCACATCCATTAGGACCAAATAATACATTGATATAAGGAGAGAATTCAAATTTTCTTTTTAAGATATGATCAATAAGCTGTTGATTCTTATATCCATCTTTTACTGTTTTACAAATTTTTTCCCATTCTGGTCCTCTTGCATGACATTTTTGCCTTATTTCTTTAATCTCTTCTTCAGATAAACCTTCTTTATAAACTTCTTTATATTTGATCTTTTTAATATAATCATTAGATCCTTTACCTGTAAATTTTAATGAAGTAATCATAAACTATAAACTATATCTTATTCTATTGACTTGATCTAATACACCAAAAATATAAGAACGTCTTCTCCATTCTTTTGTAATATTCAGTAATTGCTTAAGTGGTTTTTCTTCTAATTGTCCACATAATTCTCTATATTCCTCAAAATTCATTTTATCAATATCATTCAAAGTCAAATCAAACTCTGTCATACATTGTTGAAGGCTTTCAGGAATAATTCTTATATTATCGTATAAATTTTTCATTTTCATTATCTTCTTTTAAGACTTCACCAATTATTTCAAATACTGGTATTAAAATAAGTACTATTATAAAAAGTAATATAAATAAAATAATTATGGATCCACACATAACTTAACAAAAATCATCGTTTTTAAGTTTAAAACCATATTTCTTTTCACACCAAGGAAGTATTGTAAAACTTCCAATAAATCCAATAATAATTATAATTCCAGCTATTAATAAACAATCCATATTATTTATAATCTTTTAATTTAATAATTTTTTGTGTATCAGTTATTACCCAAGCACATCTTGAATCTAACATAGCAAATTTCTTATCATAATTCACTATTCCTTCATCAAAACCACCTGCTGACAATGAATGTGCAAATATTTGCCAAGTATTATTTATATTTGAATTTTCATAATTCCATTCATCAAAATCAGCCCATATACAACTTCCTCTTTCATCCTCACCACCACGAAGCCAAGAAACTTCCCAAAGTAAAGCTTGTCCTTGAAAATCTAATTTCATTTTATTAAGCTCTTCAGCAGTTCCTTTCATATTTTTAAGCATATTGCAAAAAGGCATTCTTTCATCTGATAGTTTCTTTTTTTCATTACCAAAAAGATCTCTTCTAGTTTCTTTATTCCTTTTAATACATATATCTCCTATAAAATTTAGATGATGAAGCCAAAAAGAAGTCATACCAGCATGTGTATAAAGATATCTTTGAGAATTTATCTCTTCTTCATAAGCAATATTAAATAAAGTAAAATTCTGTAAGAAAAGATCTTTTATATTTCCACAATGTATTCTGTCAAATCTTACTTTTATAATAGCATTATACCAATAATGCATATCATGATTACCAATAAGAAGATGTATACGTGAATCTTCTTTAGCTTTTTCTATAATCTCTTTAAAATTATCTATAGCATCTGTTTTATTTATTCCTTCAAATTCATAAGGATCTAGATAATCACCAAGAAATACAATAGACAAATTTTGAAAAGAATCTTTAGGGAATCTCTCTAAAGCTTCTTTCCAAAATGTTCTTCCATGTATATCAGGTATTACTAATGTATGTATCATATTATTTATTGTAAAGATATACTATTTTTTAATTTTAGTAAAAATTCTCTTTATATATATTTTCATTAAAAATAACACAAATATAAATGTATACCAAACTTTTTTAATTTTATAAAATAATCTTTGTTTGAAAGTTCCTTTAATAAAACCATTCTTAATTAATTCATTACTATCATATTGTTTAGTTTCATTTGGTTGAATAACAAATGATATATTTTCTGGAAATACTTTACAATCAACTTGATAGTATTTTCCAATAATTTGTTTAGAATTTTCAATAAATTCTTTTTCTAGTTCTTCTAATTTTTTATCAAATTTAAATTCTCCTATTAAAGATTTCTTTATATTTTCTTGACAATAATTATTTATAGCAAGACTTTCATACATCTTGTTTTCAAAATAATTAATATCATTTATTAAGTCTTTCATAAATATAATCTATTACTTTTCCAAGTGTTATTTCTGAATCAATAAAAGAGTCTTCTATAATAAATTTATTTTTTATTTTATTTCTAATTTTTTGTTCTACATTCATTAAAAATTCAATCATATCTAATGAATCAAAACCAACTTCAGAATAAATTAATTCATTCTCACCATCATTAGGTTTACTTGTTATATATATTTTAAAATCTTCTTTATTATAAAATCTATCTTCAGCACAACTATATACTATTTTCTTTATCTCTTCTCTATTCATGTTCACGTCTTGTATTATGTAAATCTACTCCAGTCTTAATAGTTCCTATAAAACAACAAATAGCTATTAAAGAAACCATTATACTATATGTATGATTTATATCAAATAATGAATCAACTGTCAAATATCCAAATATAAATGTAAATATAGCTAACATTAAATGATATAAAAATATATGTCCATTATAAGATATATGCATAATTAAAATCCAATTTTTTTAGTATTTTTCTTAGAGTAATCATTCTCATTATCATGATTATATAACTCTGCTAATGTCATATCTTCTGTTACTGTGAACTTTTCTTTAATTAAATCTGATGTATTTACAATTTCTTGACATTTATCTTTAGCAAGTTTTCTAAATTCATATTTCATAGAAAGACGGCCTTTTCTTTTCAAAGCTGGATCAATATTTGAAAGAGCAGTATTAAAAGTACAAATAAGCTTAATTCCAAGAACATCAGCAATAATACCATCTGTAATATTAAGAAGTACAGGCATTACAGGATTAAAATTATGATCACGATTAGCTAATGATTTCTCACAATCTTCAAGAATAAATATAGTATCATTATTATCTAAGAAATAACTCATAAGTTTTTCTTGACCAACATTACAAAGAAGAGCACCATCCATAAATATAAAGTCTTTATCAGGATATTTTCCAATTAAATGTTTAATAACTGAAGACTTACCTGTTCCTGGATCACCATAGAAAAGCATAAGAGATGCTTGTCCTTCTTCTTCAATTAATGAACATATTTTTTCATAAGGTGCTTCAAAATCATCATTATAATTTTTCTTAATATCTATATCTTTTTTACTATAATCATACCAAGAAGTATATAAAGAACCACCTGGATCAATAGCAGCTATACCAAACTCAATACTTTCTTCATTATCAGCTTTTACAAAATACTTTTTAATAAAATCAAATGTATTTTCAATATTATCAGTATATACATCTATATAATGTTCATAAATAGTAATATCTTCTGAACAAGTTATATTCATTAAGAATCTATGATTACCAAAATCTCCTAATATAAGATATTCATGTGAAGAATAACAGAATACTTGAACATTTTCATTTACTTTAGCATCCTCTAAAGCTTTCTTTAATAATTCTCTATCATTAACTTTAAATTTAATTTCTTTTCTAGTATTATAGAAACTCTCTACACTAGCTTCATATTTAAGATTAGCATCATTATCATAATATACACGATAACATTTAGGAAGTACTTTAAATATATTAATAAACATAGCTCCTAAATAATCATCACTTTTACTATTAAAAGTCTTAAAATACTCAATAATATTTAATTTATTCATTTTCTATCATCATATTTTTTATAAGCATCAGTATTATAAAGATGATCTTTCCATCCTAATAATCCATCATAAATATTTATATATCCTACAAAGAATGCACGTCTAACTAATTCTGGTCTAAATAATTTATATAAATCTTCTAATTTACCTTCTCCTCCAACATAATAACAATAAGCAAGGAATTTATCCATATCTGAATTATATTTCATTTTACGATATTTCTTAATTCCTTTTAATTTTTTATATCTTTTATATTTATCTTTAATCAGACTTATTATCTTCATTTTCTTTACCTATTATAATTGTTGGTGATTTTCCATGAATAAGCTCAGATATTGCATTTATTAAAGCTATTAATCCACAGAATACAAAAAATGATGTCCAAGGATATTCATTAAGTAATTCAAAAAAACTATACATTATTCAATTAACTTAAAATATTTTTCCATAGTATCATCATCCATAAATATATAATCATTCCATCCTCCATTCTGATATATCTGATTATATAATGGATAAAGATCTATCTGATATTCTCTACCTTTATGAAATATTAGATTATTCTCTTCATAATCTTGTATACATTTACAAGTACGTTCACTTTTATACCCCATTTTTATGTCTACAATATAATATAAATAAACACATAGCTACTAAAGCTAATGAATATACACTTAATGGTTCACATTCTTCATTAAATAATTTATATGTTGAATAAATTCCAAAAAGTAATCCTAAAATTAAAGCTAAATCTATCATATAAGTTTTGCTCCTTCTGAAATTATCTTTGCTAATTGACTTGTATGTAAATGGAAAGGATAATCTTCATGTCCATTGTTAACTCTTCCATTTGGATTTATATTAACTCTTTTACCAGTTAATTGATTTATAAAATAATATCCTTTCTTATTTTCTTTAATAATCTGTAAACGAAAATCATTAAAAGATAATTCATTATTAGTTGTTCCTAAATAATTATCTTCTGGATCATATAAATCAATATATACTTTTTCTTCTATATTATTTAATTTAGCCATATTATTTAAATTTAAAAGCATCAAATGCCCAAGGAAATCTTAACATTGTATTATTATAAAGACTATAATCAGCTTTTATTTTACTATTATCAAATGTAGAGGTAAGTACTCCATATTTAATAATATTATTCTTATTGAGATTATTTATATAATCTGTAATAACTGACAATGTTTTTCCAGTATCAATAGCATCATCAATAATTAATATCTTATTGTTATTATATCTTTTAATATAATTTTCAATTTCTTCTGGAAAAGATATATCTCCTACTCTTTTAACATCTTTATTTAATTTATATCCTAATTCTTGTCTGTAAATATTTATAAATCTTATTAGATCAAGTGCTTTATTAGGTATAAACTTAAATATATTCTTTACTTTAATATATTTCATTAAAATAGTAGTAGGGTGTTGTATCTGTACTTCACAATATTGAGTATTCTGACTTACAATATTTATATACTCATAAATTTTCTTAGATACATAAGCACCACCAGTTTTTACTCCAATAATTATATCAGGATTGAAATCACTTGATATAATATCACTTGCAAGATTAAAACATGCATCTTCAAAATCTTTTCCTAAACAATTAATTAGCTCCATGATTCTGTTTTACTTATTAAAGGACAATAACCTTTGAAATCATTACTTATATTTTCTAATTCTTTTTCTGTAATCTGTTTATAAGGCATTTTACCAATCTTAATATATATTGGAAGACCTTTACAATTATTCTTATAATATGTATAAGCAAAATTTACAGATTGTAACCAATAACAATTCTTACGTCCTTTACCATATCTATCACAATATCCAAATCTTATTATCATTTAAAATCTTTCTCAATATCTTTCCTAAGCTGAGCTAAGTCATTAAGATACATCTTAGTCTCAGTAGTCTTTTTAATATATTCAATTTCTTTTTTTAATTCTTCATTTTTCTTTAAAAGTTCATCTCTTTCTTCAATAGTACACTTAGACATTGGTGTAGTAATCAATTCCATAGGAAGCTTGAATCCATCCATATCTGTCTTAATGTCCTTTTTATTTCTGTTTCTTATCTTAAGTTTTCCTTTACATACTAATTCAATAAATCTTGCAAGTTCTTCATTTTTCTTAAGACGTTCATTAAGTATCTTTACTAATTTTTTCTTACGTTGCTCATATATAGTAAGTCTCCAATTTACAAAATACTTAATAACTGCATATTTATCTTCATAGTACTTAAGTTTTCCTTTCTCATTCAAAAGCCAAAGAAGATCATCTGGAAGTTGTTTGATAAGCTTTAATTTTGTAGCTAATTTCATTTCTCCATCTTCTTTCTTGATTAATTTTGATAATTGTCCTTTATTGAACTTTACTTCAAATAACACATTACCATCTTTAGATCCATTCTGATAGTCTTTGATAAAACCATTATCACATAACTTATTTAATACTTTCTCCATATCTTCATAAGTCATATCACAAGGCATATCTGTAATAGTGAATAAATCTTTAGACTGATTTACTTTCCATTCTCCATAATTATACCAATTACCTTCTATTAACTTGAAATTAGATTGTTTAATATCACGAAGATAAGGACGTACTATAGTCTTGAAATTTTTAATTTCTTTCTTAGATTTCAATACTTCTGCACAAGCATCAATCAAATCTAATGGATGATATGCCATAGAATGGAAAGAATAACCATTAGCAATACCCATAGAATAATTTGAAAGGACTGTTGGTATAATTGGATAATATTGTTCAGGCTCTACATATTTTCCTTCTTCAAATATAAAATTAAGAAGATCATAATCAACTTTATATATTAAATCCATATATTTAGAATTTCGTATATAAAGATAACGAGGAGCACCTGGTTCAGGATCACGAAGACTACCTCCTTGTCCTTCAATCTCTAATGGATTAAAATTATTTGTAAAGTCTCTAGAAAGTGTACAAACAGTTCCTATTAAAGATATATCACCATGAGCATACTGAGAAATCTCCATAGTATTACCAACAAGAGTAATCATTTTGTTTGTCTTACCTGATTTCAAAGTACCAGTACAAGCAGCATGAACAATCTTTCTAGCACCTGGCTTGAAACCATCACAAATACTTGGGATAGCTCTTTCTGCTACTGTATATAGACTGAATCTTAAATATTCTACATTCAAGAAATCAGAAATTGTTCTTTTAACTATCTTTTCTTTAATCATAAATGTTTCGATAAATATAATTTATACTATTATCTAACATATTATCATAACTTATTATTTTAATTATTTTCTTTACTGGTTTAAGATCATATTCTAATTCATATAAAGCACATTTTACCCAATTATTTGCACAATATCCATGTATATATCTATTATTTTTTTTATCATAATATGGATAATCCTTTTCTATTAAATGTTTTAAACCATAACTAGTTCTTGCACCACAACCTTTAATAGTATTACTCCAACTTTTGTGTGTACAATGATTATTTATCCAATCCAAAATAAATTGATATGGTGTATTAAAATCATTATATGCAATTTCTTTTAATACTGTTTCTTTTACTTTTTTAAATTCTTTTTTTGTCATAATGATATGAAATGATATATTTATATATTTATACTCCTACCATCAAATCTTTTCTAATATCTGCATCTTTACCAAACCACTTCTTGAAGAAATGATCAGCTTGACTGTCTTTAGTAAAATAATGGAAAATAGGCTCACGCATCATTTCTTTAGTCTCCTTCGCGTTCAAACCTGATAGACCTTTACAGTACTTAATTTCATAATTCTTAAGCTTAGAAGACTCTTTATTGAAATCTTCTATACTGTAATATTTTCTTGATTCTTTACCTTTATTTGCTATGATAATTGGTGAAATACTTCTGCATACTATATTCTTTTCAATAAGCTCAGGCCAATTTGTTGAGAAGAATAATAATAGAAGTGCACAAATTCTATCACCATCAACATCAGCATCAGTAGATATTACAATCTTACCAAAATTAATATTATTTATATCAAAATCACTTCCAAACTTAAGTCCAATAACACTTACTAAATCATTGAATACATCATTTTTCATTATCTGAAGTGGAGACATTCCAAGAGCATTTGGTGGAACACCTCGCATAGTATAAGCAGCTTGTATCTGTGGATCACGAGCTACACGGAAACCTCTACCCGCTGAATCTCCTTCATATATCCAAAGTTGTCTTTCACTTTTTCTTTTAGAGTTAGCAGGAATATACTTAGTACTTCTCTTCAATCCTTTAGAAGCATCTTTATTAAGCTTACGAAGTGTCTTACTGTCTTCTGCTTCTAGTTTCTTTTTATACCAATCAACAACTAAATCTACAATTTCTGAATTCTGACATTTCTTAAGGAAATTATCTGGAATATTGAACTCACTTCCATCTTTATAGAAATTCTCTTGAGGAGTAGTCAATTCTTCTTTTGTCTGAGAGTTATATGATGGATTTGAAATATCAAATATTCCAAAAATACCATATTTATTGTCTACTGCCTTATTTGTGACTTCTATCTTATGTTTCTTTTTAAGTTGTTCACAGATAACATGACCAACTGGATATCTTACAGCTTTAATATGTGTACCCTTAGAACATTCTGCACCATTAACAAAAGCTACATCAATTGTAGAATCAGGACAAATCCAAAACTGTTTCTTATTATCTTTATAACTGATTACATTATCTTTATCATAATAGTCAGAATAAAGATCCATATAGTCTTCAAAACGATTGAATTTCCATTCTGTCTTTAAGTCTCCACATTCAAATATAATCTTAAGTCCTGGATTGGCAGCTGCGGCATCAATACAACGCTTATGAAGTATTTCTATAAATTCATCTGTCAATCCTTTTTCTTTCTGATCAAATCTGTCAAAATCTAGAATGAAAGATATATTAGTAAAATGATCTTTAGACTTAGTAATAATAGGAGTAGATTTTTTACTCATATTATCAGTCCAAGATACATTTATCTGATTTTTCTTATCACAAGATATAACTGTGAATTTCTTTGAGAAGATATTTGTGAGACTTGATCCTACTCCATTTGTTCCAATAACATTTCTGTCTTCAGTATCATCATAGTTTGAAGAAGTACGAAGTTGTCCAAATATAAACTCTGGAACATACATCTTAGCTTCTTTATGTTTTACAATAGGAATACCACCATTATCTATTACAGATATTTCTTGTTCTTTTCTATTTATTTTAATTATGATCTTGTTAAGTCCCATATTATCCTTACGACGGTATTCATCACAAGAATTAGAAATGACCTCATCAAAAAGTTTAAGCATAGCTGGAGCATAGACAATATCTTTAATTATCATCTTTTCTTCATTTATATCATAAACAAAACAAGATCTTTCTTCATCTTTAATTGAACCTACCCACATACCAGATCTCAAAAGGACATGCTCTACTTCTGATAATTGCTGATATTTCTCTTCAATTTTCTTTGCCATTATATAAACACTTTATTTCAAATATAAATTTAATATAGTAAAATTTCGATTATTTTTAAATATAAATATCTTAATGAATATATGTACTACAAAATTAAAGTATCAAAACTACTTGGTATATCTAGCAGAGGAGAAGACTACTCTGTTGAGACTTATTTGACTGATGCTGAGAATTTTGCAGAGGCTGGGTACAAAGTCATTAATAAGATTGGTACTAATGCAGAAGTAGAAGATATTTCTCTTATGAAAAATCTTAAACCACTTATTAATGAAAGATATTCTATCAATAATAAATTATATATAGTTAAAATAGCTGAAGATATTTTCGAGAATAATAAAATAAAAACTATTAAATATGTTCTTCCAGTCTTTGCAAATAATTCTGATGAACTTCAAAAGATTATGAATGACTATATATCTCAAGGATTAGAGAATATGCGTCTTACTACAATTTCTGAAACACAATGGATATATTTAGAATAATATGAAACAATTAAAACAATTTATAGCTGAAAAATTACATGTAAGTAATTATAAAGAATATAATTATCAACCTAAAACAATAGAAGAATTAAGAGAAATAATTTCAAAAAAAATTGATGATCAATCATTAAATAAAAAAAATGAAGAAATATTAGATTTAAATGATATAGATACATCTAAAATTAATTCTTTTAATTATTTATTTAAAAATTTAAATCCTATTAAAATTGATATATCAAAATGGGATATAAGTAATGTTGAAAGTATGAAAAGCATGTTTGATGGTTGTAAATATTTATCAGAAACAGGTGATTTAGGTAATTGGGATATAAGTAATGTTAAAAATATGACATTTATGTTCTGTGATTGTATAAATTTAAAAAATATTGGTGATTTATCTTCTTGGAATGTTAATGGTATAAAAATGAGTTCTATGTTTCAAGATTGTAAAAGATTAAAAAATATAGGAGATATATCTGATTGGAAACCTTTAGAAGCAAATTGGGCAATATTTCAATTATGTCCTATTAAAATACAACCAAAAAATAGAGTATGAAAAAATTATCACAATATATACAAGAAAAACTCCATATAAGTAAATATAAATTAAAATATAAAGTTGGAGATATAATAGAAAATTATAAATTAAAAGATAAAGAATATGATTTAATATGTTGTATATCTGAAGATCAAATAGAAGATCATATACCTAGATTTATGATAAAAGATGAAATTATGAAATATGCATTATGTGGAGATATATGTATAGATTGTAAAGATGAAAATGATATAAATGGTTATGAAAATACTAATGATTGGATTGATAAATTTTTAGAATGTTGTTCAGAAAATGTGATATGTGCTGCTAATGAAATAAGAAAAAAATATGGAGAAAAAGCTTATTTACCAGCTATAGGAGAATTATCTAAATTAAATAAAAATATTAATCTTATTGATAAAAAATTAAATAAATCTATTATAGGTTTTACTATAGATTCAAGTACACAATATTCAGACGATAAAGTATATTATGTAGAAATTGGAAAAAATAAATTATCAACATCATATACAATGTATACTGGAAATATAATATCATTTGTTAAGATATGAAACAATTAATACAATATATACAAGAAAAACTTCATGTTAGTCAATATAAAGTAAATGATGATAGATTAGCTGATGAAATAATATATGTTTGGGCAATTAAATATTATAAAGATATAAATAGACATATTAAAGATATCCGTAATACAGTATTAGAATGGATTAAAGATAATAATGTTAAAAAAATAGATAGTTATGCTGTAAAATTTGCTATAGAAGATATGCAAAAAAATAATATTCCAAAACAGATAATTATAAAATATGATAAATCTGATAAAGAAATTGAAGATGTATATGAAATATTGAAATCATCAGATATAAAGATAATGTTGGATATTAATGATAAAGCTTGGATAATAGGAAATAAAGAATTAATATCTTTTAATATAGATGGAAAAGGTGCAAGAATGATATTAAAAAAATGAATTTTTTCTTGTTTTTACTATATTAATTTGTAATTAAAAAATAATTTATGGAGAATATTAATGATTATTTAGAGATTTTTAATAAGTGTGAAAGAGATAATCTTCCATATTATTCTACATATGAATGTGAGAATGGAAAATTTATCATAATTCTTAAATATGCATATACTAAATTTGAAATAAAAATTCTATTTTCTAGACATTCAAATCATATTGAAGAATATTATAATTCTCTTGGATCTTTTGATTGTTTTGATATATTAAGAGAAATTATAGGATTAAATAAGGTTGCTCATTAAGAGCAACCTTTAATAATAAATATAGATAATAAACTAAACATTAAAATAACTCCAACACAAAATATTATATTAAATAATTCTAGTAAAAATCCTGTCCAAGGATTATCTGACTTTAATTTTATTTCAGCAGAGTTATATCTTTTTCTTTTCTCATTCCATTCTATAAATGAATAATAAGGTTTAAGATACCAAGGAGCTAACCATTTATTAATACTTGCTTGAGTTTCTTTTTTACTAATTACTCTTCCAAATTGTTTATAAATCCAATAGCTCATTATATATTATTCTATGTAATTCTATTCTATTTTCTTGACAATATCTTTTAAAACCTTCTGAATTAGATTCATCTTTATCTAGAAATATCATATCAGATACTATACCTCTTTCACTTAAATCTGTATTTGGTTTATCATATTCTATATTAAGTACATGAATTTCTTTCTTTCCAAGTTCTATGAATCTTCCAAATAATTTACATTTAAGTATTCTTATTTCTCTATATACTTTTGCTGATATTAATCCAGTTGTTTTAGTATCTATTTTAATATTATATTTAAGTAAATTAAAATTATCTAAATCTTTTATATTAATAGTATCTTTTATTTTCTTAGTTTCATATTTTATCTCAAATAATACTGGAAACCAAGGCATATCATAAGACTTTGTATATTTTCCAAAATTTAAATGAAAATAATCTGGAAACCAATGTCTATGATCATAGTCATTAAAAGAAAATCCATAACTTATATCTGTATTCTTTTCTGCTATCTTAAATGGTAATGTAATATAAAAAGATATTATGAATAATTTGATTATTAATAATGGTTTTTCATAACCAAATCCATAAGGAAGAAACTCAAAAGCTAAATGTTGCTTTGTTTTAAAATTAATTTCTAAATATTTTGTTCTCATACTAAAAGATTTCTTATAACTTCTTTATCTTTATCTGGTATTGATTTTGCTAATTTTTTAAGTGAACTATTTAATATATACTTAACTTTATTTACAGACAATCCTTCATTCTGTGCTATATCATTAATTGAAAATTCATAAGGATAATCAATACCAAAATTCTTTTTTACAATTCTTCTTTCAAGATTAGAAAGATTATAAAGAGAATTTTCAACTAAATCTTTAAAAATATTTTTTCTTTCTATATTCTCTAAATTCTCATCTTCAAATAAAAATTCTTCTTCAGTCACTTTACTTGTCTGATTATCATGATAACAATCATCAGTATGTGGATTTATTGAATCTAGTCGTATTATATTAGCCATTGCAACACCATTACGTTGTGCAGATTGTGGAACATGTACTAATGATGATACTTTATTAAGTTCAATAATAATATAAGCTCTAATCCACATAAATGCAACAGAAGCAAATGAAGCAGGTTTTATATTATCTTTTATCCAAATCTCAAATTCAAATTTTGACTTAAAACCATTCTTAGGAATTTTATTAATTGTTGCTTCTAAATTTTTACTATATGTGAATGCTTTATTTATTAACTGATAAGCATCTTGATATGAGAATCTAGTAAGATTTGACTGAGAAAGAAGATTTAACATATTTACTCTTAAATTAGCTTTTGTCTTTTTATATCTTTTAAGAGCTGTTAAAAGACCTTCATTACCTGCTTGTATCAAATCATCAAACTGTATTCCAAGATTTTGATACCTTTTAGCAACTTCTATAACTAATTTAAGATTATTTTTTATAAAGACATCATAATTTTCTTCAGTAAACTCTAAGTCATTTGATTCATTAAATGGAGTTTTAATATATTCAGCTTTTACTTCATTAAAATATATATCAATATTATTATCAAATGTCTTATGTCCAGTATATTTAGATGCTAATTTTTTTCTTACTTTTTCTTTGACATTATTCCAAAAATCATCATTATAAATCTGAATGTCTTTAATATTATTAAGATAATCTAAATAAAATTCAACAATATTTTTTTCTGAACAATCTTTTAATGAATATGAATCTCTTTTAATTATACCATTTAGATAACTTTCTAAATATTCATAATCTTCATTAGATAATTGTGTTGACTTTTTATATTTTACAAGCCATCTGTCAACCTTTGCTTGATTAGTCTTACATAAATTATTATTAACTATTCTAGCCACTTTTCCCTTTTACATGTATTTAGGGAATACAATATGATATAATATAGATAATTTAAATAAATTTATTTAATAAATTACCTATATTATATCGAAAATTTTAACAATATTTAACTGTTTAAAGTCTTTCTTCTGTTCCTATATCTTTTTCATCAAGTGTATTCCACCATACCTCTTCAGATTTTAAAAAATCAAATTCACAATCTGTTAAAGCATCAAGTTCATCAGCTAACATCATAGCTGCTGATGCTAGACCTTCTCTATATCCTTCTTGAATATAATATAATTGCTCATCAGTCATAGTATTACATCTAATTTTATGACGTCTTAGATCTCTTATATTATTTATATATCTTTTTAAATTTTCCATTATAAAATATTAAATATATCTTTAAATTGTTTATAATCTATAACATGCATTGCAAATAATCCTTGTCTAGAAAAATGTGCATTATATTCTTGAGAATAATCATCTACTCCAAAAATATAATAATAGTCATTTTCACATAAATGATTAGGAACTTTAAGATTATAATAATTTGGATTATACTCAATAATAGTCATACCATGAATGACATTTATTAAAGTATAAAATGATATATTCTGTTCTTGTAATTTAAGAATAGATTTATATACATCTCCTGTCCAACCACCTGAAATAATTTTCTCTAATGGATATTTTCTAGTATATAATACATTTGTAGGAACAGTGTCATGACAAAGAATAATTCCTCCATCTTTCAAATGATGTAAAGCATTTATAATATCTCTGTCAAGATATTTCTCATCATGCATTCCATCTAAAAATATAATATCATATTTCTTATCTTTAGACATATTTTCAAACATCTCATCTGATGTCATTTGATAGTCTAATTTAAAATTATATTCTTTACTTATATTATTTGCTGGATCACAACATTCTTTATTTTTTATTTCTATTTTTGAGAATGTATCTCCTTTATCAGTACCTACTTCAAGATAATCTTTATATCCTCTTGCTTTGATAAGCTGATTTATAATTTCATGACGTTCATAAACTTCAAGTCCTGAATTATTCTTATACATTGTAATTATTCATATATTTCTACTTTAATAGGAAGTTTAGAAAGATATTCAATCATAAGTGGCTTTACTTCCTTTTCCCAATTAAGTCCACCATTATTACATCCAAGTTTAGGAAATGCTATAGACTTAATATTAAAAGACTCATAATTTTCAACTAAATTCTTAAGTCCTCTTTCAATCCATTCTAATTTTGAAGGATTTCTCCAATCTTCTTTAGTAGCAAAACAAAGAATCTTAGGATAATTACTAAATGCTAACTCTCCAAATGGAAAAAACTGACTAAGATGAAATAACCAAAGATCACCACCATTCTTTAACTGACCTTTTTTACAAGCTTGTCTATATACAGTAAACATATGAGGATATTTCTCTTTAAATTGTAAAGCAATTCCTTTTCCCATAACACCTACACAGTTTACAGTATTTACTAAACATCCACATTTTGATGTAAATAAATCTCCTTTTTTAAACTCTATCATATCTTTGTTTTTCTAAATATAACATACGATCTTTTTCAAGATTTATTAAATTTTGATATTTCTTTATATTATCTTCCCATAAAAGAATAGCTAAATTAGAATTTTTAATATATTCATCAATAAGATAGTCTCTGTCTGTGCATATAAAATACTCTTCTTTATTTTCACTATCTCTAAAATCATTCCAATTAGTCTTATATATCTTAAATTTTCCTAAACTTATTGTAGGTGATTGTGTATAAAACCATCTGAATGTACCATCAGGAAGAAGAATTTTAAATTTACCAGTATGATAACAAGATACTCCAGGAGGTGTAATATTTATTTCTTTTATAATACAGTCAAAAATCCTCATTGGATCATCATTAACTTTCATTATATAAAGAAAATCACCTTCTTTGAAATCTTTTAATTTCTTAATGATTCTTTTTTCAATATTATTTAAGTCCATCTTTTTCTATGTATAATTGTATATCTATAAGAGTATCATAAGCATTTTGTATATTATGTATTTCATTAAGCATCTTATTAAGCTTTCTGTCAATTGTCTTTAAAAGCTCTTGCTTAAGATTTTCTTTATATAATGAAACAATAATATCTCCATATTCAATTTCATTATCTCTAGCATATCCTGTATCTTTTCTGACTGGTAATGTATTAATATTAAATTTATATTTATTTACACAAAATTCTATACGCTGACGTTTTCCTTGATTATCAGTATATTTAAATTTTATATTTACACACCAATCATATTTATGTGTATTGATTACTTGACTCTCTTGAAATCTGTATAAAATTTTTCCATTATCCTCATAAGGAATAATCAGATAAATTTTATCATCTTTTTTAAGTGTACTCCAATTTTTCATATTTTATAATTTTTAATTTGAAAGTATAATTGTTTTAAACATTCATATTTATCAATATTTGATGTCTCATAAGTATGATCTCCCCATGGAGTATCATAAGCTGCATTCCAATTATTATCTTCTTTTGTATACCATAAATGAAAAGTACAAATAGTGTCCCATCTTCCTTCTACTGTCTTTGGTAATGCTGTAAAGAAATCATCTAAAGTCCAGTCATCTAATGTATCTTCATCAATAACATCTTCTTGCATAAGTTGTTCTGTTGTATCGTTTGGATTTTCTTCTTTAAATAATTTTATATCTGAGAAAATCTCAAAAGGATTAAAACCCATATAAATTCATAAATATACTTAATATTAAAATAGAAAATTTTGGTAAAAAATTCCATATACTTTATTTTTAATAAAAGATTATTTAAAATTATCATACTATAATTATGAAAAGCATTTACATATTTACTGATGATGAAGACTTTGACAAAGCCGACAGTGATTATATAGAGAATTATATTTCAGAGAACTTCGCCGGATTCACTGTAATCATGAGTGAAGACAATAAGAATATTCTTTTGTCTGAAGAAGGTGATGCTTATATGGTGATGGAATATCTTTAATTTGAAAATTATGTTTAAAATTATTTATATAAATTAAAATGGCTATAAATGGTAGAAAAATTTCTAATTTTAATACATTAAATACCCTTACTGGTGATGAGTATTTAATGGTTGCCTATAAAGGAAAATCATATAAGATCCCTACAGAGCTATTAATTGGAAATATGATTCAAGACATCACACAGACAAAAAATAATGGTGATGGGGCTGATAATCCAATTGTAATGACTACTACTGATGGTAAAGTTCAGACTTTCCATGTTTATAATGGTAAGAAAGGTTCTGATGGTGATCAAGGTAAACCAGGACCTAAAGGACAACGTGGTGATAGTGGTGTTGCTTTATATAATCAGACTGGAGAAGATTTTAAGAACTTGATTGTAAACTCTTTAGATGGTGCAAACTTTACTGATGAAGAGCTTACACAACGTATGCTTTCTGCAGCTATGGGTCTTATCTTAGCAAATCAAGTTGCTGAGCTTAAAGAAGTATATCTTGATTCACAAGAAGAATTTGATGAGCTTGAGCGTCTAGGTCAAATTGATGAAGATACAAAATACTTTATCTTTGAGGAGTAAAAACATTATATATTAACTATGGCTTTATATGTAGACAATAAATCGATTACAACAATTTTAAAGGGTCATCGTCATATTGCAGCTGTCTATCAAGGAGTAAGGCTAATATGGCAATATATAAGAAGCTGTTTTGGACGTGGTTATTGGATTAATGAGAAGCCATGGTCTAACACAGATGGATGGAAAAATTAATTGAATAATTTATAATGATTAAGAAAATAGCAAAAATATCAGATTTTCCTATCCTTTCTAAAGTCCTTGATGATGGTAAAGTAATTATTGCAAAAGGACGTCAGAATTATTCTGTATATACAAAGAATATTCATGGTAAGAAAATCATCAATATGAGTGAAATTGAAGCTATTGAAGGTGAAAGACTCAATACTATCATTTTCGATATGGATGATAATACTAAGAAATATTTTGGAGTATATAATGGTGAAAATGGTAAGAAAGGTAAGACAGGAATAGATGGTCCAGAAGGTGATAAAGGTCAGTCATTTTCAGAATCTGAAGTACTTAACCGTGCTGATGGAGTATTAGTTATTGTAAATGATGATGTAACTAATGATCCTAAAAAAGCATGGTCAGCTTATCGTGGTAAAGTTATGGAAGACTTTATCAAAAGTATATCTGAAACTTTTATGTCTGATGAAGAATATCAGCTTAGATTTAATGAACAGGTATTTATTGATTTAGAATTTACAAGTAAACAAGATAATCAAGATTCAATCATTATTCATAAAGACAATGTAAAACATAAGACTTATGTTAAATTCTGGACTTATGAAGATGATGGTAGTGAAACATATTTCTATTATGATTCTGAAAAAGAAGAATATGTTGCAGTATCTCCTAATTTTGATATATGGAAAGATTTCTATACTAAAGAAGATAAAGAAGAAAATGAGAAATATTATACTCGCCATCTTGAGACTACTATAATTAATGAAGATACTGGTGAAAGTACTTCTGAGTGGGTTTATACTGAAGTATCTGCTCCAGTTTGGATGGAATTAGAATTTACAACAAAGACAGAAGATCAGACATCTGTACTTCTTTCTAATGATACTGAACTTGGTTCTGATGGTGATAATATTGTCCGTCCTAAAGATAAAGAAGAAGAGATTATTATTCTTCATAAACCTATCAAAAGTATTTCTGTTGATAATGATACAATAATAGTTCCAATTAATAGTATAGCAATCAAAGCTATTAATATTGAACCATCAGACTATATTAATTCACCTATTCTTATTGAATATGATGAGACTAAGATTACTGTATTTGAAGATGGTCGTATAATGGCTCTTGATGAAAACTGTGAGACTCAGATTAAGATTTCTTCTGTTGAAGATCCTTCTATAGTATGTACTATCAATGTAAATGTAATTACTTATGTAGATTCTATTATATTTGATAAGAATACTATCAATGCATTCAAGAATAATGTATTTGATATAGAGACTACAGTTCTTCCTGAAACAGCTTCTAATAAAACACTTGCATGGGAGAGTTCAGATGAAGATATCGCAGAAGTTGATAATAATGGTAAGATTACTCTTAAATCAGAAGGAAATGTAACTATCTGGGCACGTACAACTGATGGAAGTGATATATATAATAAGATTGATGTTACTGTAGCTACAGCAGTCACAGAAATAGTTGTGGATGATTCTTATGAAGTACTTGTTGGAATACCTACAACTATACATGCTGAAGTAAATCCTGAAGAAGCTTCTAATAAACAACTTATTTGGGAAAGCTCTGATGATGCATTATCAGCAAATACTGATGAAACTACAGGAATTGATGGTAAGCTTTACTTATCAACTAAGAAAGATACTCAAGTTACTGTATCTGCTGCTGATGGTAGTGGAATAAGTAAAATAATTGATATCATTGGTAAGCTTCCTGTAACTAATATAACTCTTAATAAAGAAACATTGACACTTGATGTAGAAGAGACTTATCAATTAGAAGCTATAGTTAACTCTAATGCTGATAATAAAGTACTTACATGGTCAAGTTCTAATCCTGGTATTATATCTGTTAATTCTGATGGATTAGTTAAAGCATTAAGAGGAGGTACATCTACAATTACTTGTTATTCTACTGATGGAAGTGGAGTATATAATACTTGTCAGATAACTTCAATAACACTTATAACTTCTATTGAATTAGATCAAGATATTAATATATATGCTGGAAATACATATAAGATGAATTATAGAGTTAATCCAGAAACTTCTAACTCTACATTAACTTGGTATACTTCTGATGAAACAATTGCTACAGTTAATAATGGAGTAATAACAGGCCTTGGAGGAGGAACATGTAAAGTATATTGTATGGCAAATGATAATGGTGGTGTAATTGCATCTGCTAATGTAACAGTTAGTATAGCAACTCGTGAACTTCTTCTTTCAGAGAATGAATTAAATTTACAAGTTGATGAAAGTCATGCTCTTATTGCTACTGTATCTCCAGATAATACAACTAACCAGAATATTAAATTTACATCATTAGATCCTAAAATTGCTACTATTGATGTTAATGGATATATTACTGGTATTAAACAAGGAACAACATCAGTTATTGTAGAGACTACTGATGGAACTAACTTAGGACAAGAATGTATTGTAAATATAATCTAAATGACATAATATGGAAAATATAACAGTTTCAGTTTTACCAAATATAACATTCTATAGTGGAGCAGATGCTAGAACAGCTGGACAAGCTGTTGAGAATCGTCAATATGGAACAAATACTGATAGTTTTGGAGAATTATGTCTATCTAGAGATTATAATTCATATTGGAATGGACAAGGAATAGGAACATCTACTTTTGGTGAAAATCCTACAAAATATAATAATATAGGTGATATAGTCAATGCTACTATCACCTATATGGATAAATTCAAAGGAAATGAAATTGATATTAAAGTCGATAAGAATATTCTTACATTTGAATATGACTTTGAAAATGATTTAGATAGCAATTATGATAATACTCATATAATTCCTTCTACAGTATTATTAGATCTTCTTTTAAATATGAATGATATGAAATTCAATAAGCTTAATTATTATAAAAATAATTATGAACTTAAAGAAGTGTCTTATCTTCATAAAAAATATCCTTATAATCCAGAAGGAACTGTATTTACAGCTAGAGAAGGAGATACTATAACTAATTATGATTTCTCTCGTCAATTTACTGATTTTAAATATACTGAAGTTGAACATGAGATAACTTATGAAGGACATATCATGAGAGAAGTTGAGCAAGAAGATGGAAGTATATCTTATATCCCAACTGAACAGACTTATACAGGTATAAGATATGAATATTCTTATATTATTTCTGATATTAATCCTCTTAAAGATCGTATAGAATCTTTCTTTGAGAATAATTCAGATGCTGTTGCAGAAACTAGAGGAGATATGAAGACTTACTTTATTTCTGATCTTGATTCAGTTATTACACTTTCTTTGAATACTTATTCTCTTGGTAATAAGAATTTATATGCTTATTTCAATTTTAATAGCAGATTCAATAACTGGTATGATAATCTTATTACTTTCAATACAGATATATTAGATGAAAATAGTTCATTAGATATTACTCCAGCAAATGAGAATTTCTTTGGTGTTAATAAAGGAACTGAATCATTAAGTGGAGGAGATAGAGAAACAGATACTAAATTCACAGTTTCTCTTGAAAATGAAACTGAAAATCAACAGTTTGATATTATAAATCCTTCTAATATTAAAGAACTTGATTTTACTGGACTTAAAGGAAAAGTATTTAAATTAGATCTTATCAATCAATATGCTAAGAAACTTAATGTATATGAAAGTGGAAATACTAACTGGATGATTGAAGGAGGATGCAGATTAGAAAGTATCAAATTAGGAGATGAAAATATTTCTGATAATGAATTAAGAACTATTAAAGGTATTAATTCTATAACTACTTTAAAGAGTATTGATATTACTAATTGTGATAAACTTGATAAAAATTTACAGATTAATAAATTAAATCTTAATAACTTTAAAGCTAAAGGAAGTAATATAACATCATTTGTACCTAAAAAAGGACTTACATTTGATAATATAACTCTTCCAAATACTATTAATACATTAACTTTAAAAGAAATAACAACTTCTAATTTTGACTATACTCCAAATGAAAATCTTATTAATCTTACATTAGAAAATGTTGTTGGTATTGATACACAGTCATTAGTTAAGACATGGGTTGACAAACTTACAGAGACAAATACACTTTATGATGGTATTATTACAAATACTAACTTAAAAGGAATAAACTGGACAAATTATCCTGTATCAGATATGCTTAAGCTTAGATATCTTGGTCTTAATAATTTTGAAGGTAATATCTCTATTAAAGGATCTGGAAGTAATAATGTAATAACTAGAAAAGAATACTTACAACTTCGTAATGTATTTGGAGATGAAATAATGGTTTGTGGTAAATATACTTCTAATTCTAAACCAATTAAATTCCAATATACTCTTGATCCATTAGCATTTAAAAAACAAGTTAAATTTTTCTATTATGATGATATTATAGTTAATGGAGAGACTGTCTCTACAAAGATTGAAGATACATCAATGATATTTGAATTTAATATGCTTGACATAACTGGTGGACATTCATTCTTAGATTATATAGCAACAAAAAATAAATTTATATTAACTAAGAATAAAGAAGCATTTGGATATGAGATTAAATTAGATAAGAAGATTTATACTGATAATAATGATAGTTCTAGTCTTACTAAGAGTCTTACTGCAGGAGATGTAGTTCTTTATAAAGGAGATATATTAATATTAGTATATAAGACTACTACAACAGTTTATAATTATACTAAGATTGGTAGATTCTTATTTACTAATTCTCAACACAATAAGATTGAAATAGAACTTATATAAATAATTTAAACATATTCTTTTAATTAGAAATGAGCAGCTCTTCCGTAGAACTGCTCATTTTATTTCTAATACCTGATAATCTTCTTCTCCTTTATAATTTACTAACTTACATTTAATACGTTTTATATTATCATTCTTAAATATATATTCTATAGCACCATCAGGATATTTTATATAATTATATTCATATTTACAATTATTAAGATTTAAAGCATTATAATAAAACTTACCCTCATCAGTATAACCTTTGAAGAAATACAAATGAGGTAAGTTATCTTTTCCTAAATATAATGTTATAAATCCTGGTATCATTTATGAAGTTTCTTAATTTTTTCAATTAATTCTTTTTCTTTTTTATCTAAAGTCTTAGGTATATCTAATTGAAGAACATAAATATAATCTCCATAAGAAATACCTTTGCCTTTTAATTTAAGTTGATCTCCTTCTTTAGAACATTCTGGTATCTTTACATCATATTCTTTATTGTCAGGAAGTTTTACTCTTACAGTAGTTCCAAGAATAGCATCATAATAAGGAATATGTAATTTTTCATATACATTATTTCCTTGAATTACATATTTAGTTCTATCAATATCATAAATTATTTGAAGAATTAAATCTCCATTTAATCCATTCTTATCTCTAGACTCATAACCCATTGCTGTATAAGTCTTGATAGCACCATTTTGTGTAAAAGGAGCAATATTAAGAGTAATCTTTCTCTTAGATTCTACCATTCCTTGTCCATTACAAGTATTACATTTTTTAACAATCTGCTTACCTGTACCATGACAATGAGGACATACACTTTGACTTTGCATCATTCCAAATGGACCAGTTTGAGTTCTTACTATGACTCCTTGACCATGACAATATTGACAAGTCTGAGTTGTTCCACCAGTACCATTACAATCTTTACATCTTATTTGAACAGGAATTTCGATTTCTTTTTTTACTCCATTATATATCTCATTAATTCCTATTTTATATTGCATTTGTATAGACTGTCCTGGTTCTGGACCTCTTTGCTGAGAATGATGTCCAAATATATCTCCACCGCCAAAGAAATCATCAAAGAATCCTCCATGCATTCTCTTAAGTATTTCTTCAATATCTGGACTTGGTCCTCCTCCACCATTCATTTGATCCCAATTATCACCAAATTGATCATAACGGGCTCTTTTTTCTGGATCTTTAAGACATGCATAAGCTTCAGCAACAAGTTTAAATTGTTCTTCAGCATTTTTCCTTTCTGCTTCTGATTTATCTTGCCATCTATCAGGATGCCATTCAATAGATTTTTTTCTGAATGCTTTCTTTAATTGATTCTCATCAAAATTTTTGTCAACTCCTAATATCTTATAATAATCTTTTGCCATATTAATAATTTAAATAAAAAGGAGGATAGGATTCTATCCTCCTTATTAAATTTAATAAATTATTCAATTTCAATTGTTCTAGATTTAATTTGTTTTGGTTCTTCATTTTTCTTTGGTAATGTAATAA
>AUXO015667155.1_pt1 | contig 24343 bp, 22 predicted proteins | sample 768731 | NCBI WGS metagenome assembly AUXO01 (sample SAMN02715735, study PRJNA202380) | gut metagenome | biome: sheep rumen | host: Ovis aries | place: New Zealand: Palmerston North | reverse complement strand
GAGCATTCTGCTGAAGATAAGAAGTTCGAGGAACTTGCTGCTGCACGTAACCGTGCTGATTCAACTGCTCACCAGATCAAGAAACAGATGTCTGATTTAGGTGATAAGGTATCAGATGCTGATAAGACAAAGATCAACAAGGCTTTAGGTGATCTTGAGATGGCATCTCGCGGTGATGACAAGGAGAAGATTGAGCAGGCTGAGAAGGCAGTGCTAGAGGCTGCATCAGTTCTAATGCAGGCTGGTCAGGCACAGGCTCAGGCTCAGCAGCAGACACAGCAGTCTTCACAGCAGTCAAGCGGTGCTAATAAGGAAGACGATGTCGTTGATGCTGAATTTGAAGAAGTAAAAGACGACAACAAGTAATTAGTACTTAGTTTTTCCTAAAAAGGTGGGTGATTTTATCATCTGCCTTTTTGTCAATTTAAGAGGATGATATGGCTTCCAAACGTGATTACTATGAAGTGCTAGGTGTAGAAAAAGGCGCTGATGATGCTGCTATCAAACGTGCCTTTAAGCGTTTAGCTATTAAGTATCACCCTGATAGAAACAAGGATCCTGATGCTGGTGAGAAGTTCCGTGAAATTAACGAAGCTTACCAGGTTCTTTCAGATCCTCAGAAGCGTGCTGCTTATGATCAGTATGGTTTTGCTGGTGCAGACGGCTCTCAGGCCGGTGGCGGTAATCCATTCGGAGCAGGCGGTGCTGACTTTTCTGACATGTTCGGTGATATCTTTGGTGATATTTTCGGTGCTGGAAGAGGTGGTTTTGGCTCCCGTTCTTCAGGTCCACGTGAAATCCGCGGAAGAGATCTTCGTGCAAGAATCACTATTACTCTTGAAGAGGCTGTTAAAGGCTGCAAGAAGAAGCTTAACGTTAAAACCTATGTTAAGTGTGATACCTGTGGAGGCTCAGGCTTAGGTAGGAACGGTAAGAAAGAGACCTGTCCTCACTGTCATGGTCATGGCCAGATCTTCATGCGTCAGGGCTTCATGCAGGTTTCTCAGACCTGTCCTCACTGTAATGGTTCTGGATATGTTATTACGGATGGCTGTAAGTCATGTTCTGGCACAGGACGTGTATTAAAGTCTAAGACTCTTGAAGTGGATATTGCTGCAGGTGTTGATACCGGTGACCGTATTCGTCTTACCGGCGAAGGAGAGGCCGGTCTGAATGGTGCCCCTGCAGGGGATTTGTATGTTGTTATCGAGGTTAAGGATCATGAAATCTTTACCCGTGATGGCAACGATCTGTACTGTGAGGTTCCAATCAGCTTTACTACAGCTGCTCTTGGTGGAAAGGTTGAGGTTCCTACACTTGAAGGTGCTGTTAATATCAGTATCAGACCTGAGACTCAGACTGGAATTATGATGAGAATCCCAGGTAAGGGTGTTAAGTCCTACAACTCATCTTTCAAGGGTAATCTGTACTGCAAGATTGTAGTTGAAACTCCTATTAATCTGACCACTCATCAGAAAGAGCTGCTTAAAGAATTTGAAGCTTCCCTAAATGGTGAAGATAAGGATTCAAAGGACAGCAAGGATGACAAGTCATCTAAAGATGAAAAGAGTGCAAAGAAAAGATCTGAAAGCGCAGCGAGGCACAAACCAAAATCGGAAGGCTTCATAAAAGGCGTAAAGAAGTTCTTTGATGATCTTTCAAGCTAAAAGAATGGTGATTTTTGTCAAAGCAGACTTAAATCACTGTTGATTGAAAGTCCACAAAAGTGTATATTTTTACGTACAGAATGGCGCCTAATTTGAAAATTAGGCGTTGTTTTTTTTACCCTGAATTCTATGTCGATACCCTTGTTATTTAAGGGGATCGTAAACAAAAAAAACGTCGGTATTAAATATAAAACCGTTGTTAATAACTGTTAAAAAACAGGTAAACGTTCGCTCAGACAGGCTTTAACTTTAAGCTTTTTACTAAAGAGCATAGTTTCAGACTTACATATTCTCTGATACAAGGATTTGATCGTTTGCCTTAGTTACACGCTTTAATTTTATATAGAGGATTTGCATATGGATCAGACTCCAATGACTCCACGCGGTGAAGAGCTTTTAAGACAAGAGTTGGTTCGTTTGAAGACTGTTGAGCGTCCACGTATTGTTGCAGCTATTGCTGAGGCTAGAAGCCATGGTGATTTAAGTGAGAACGCCGAGTACGATGCTGCTAAGGAAGAACAGGGCATGTGTGAGGCAAGAATCAAGGATATTGAAGGTAAGATTGCATCTGCAAATGTTATTGACGTTACCAAGCTTAAGAATCCTACTGGCGGCAAGCTGAAGGTTATTTTCGGTTCAACTGTAACTCTTGTTGACGTGGATACAGATAAGGAAATCACTTACAAGATCGTAGGTGAGGACGAGGCAGACATTAACTCAAATCTTATTTCTTACAAGACCCCTATTGCAAAGGGCTTACTTGGCAAGCAGGAAGAGGATGAAATTGAGATTAAGATTCCTAAAGGAACCATCTGCTACGAAGTTGTTAAGGTTGAATATATCTAAGAGACCATTAGATTTAACCAATAAAAAAGGATCCTCAGGATCCTTTTTTTTGAGAGTAACTTACTGTTAGCGAGGAAGAATGAATCTGCTGTCATCCTTTCTCTGGCGGAAAAGAACAGCAATTCTGCCAACCAGGCTTACAAGCTCTGCATTTACAGTCTTAGCTGCGGTTTCAGCCTGTTCTTTACGGCCTTCCCCTGCATTTAACTTTACTTTGATAAGCTCATGATGCTCAATGCTTGAGTCGATCTCTTTTAGAACATTCTCTGAAAGACCGTCGTTACCTAACATAACAACTGGCTTTAACTGGTGAGCCTGAGCCTTTAAGAACTGGCGCTGATGTGAATTTAGTGACATCTTAATCCTCTATAAAATCTGCAAAATGTACTGCTGGATTGTATTCAACAGCATTCGTACAGAGTTTTCAGACCACCTAAAATGAAAACTCTGGAGTAAACCTATTGTTTGTAGGATCTCAGTTTTCACTGAGAACAATTATCGAGATAATTTTACTAAACTGTAATATATTTTTACCTCTACAGTCGATTCTTGGCTTTTTATTGATTATAAAGCTGTACAGATTGTATAATATTCAAAAGATATAAACAATTAAATTAATATAATCAAGGATCCTAAATTTAATGCCAGCAAAAAAACGTACTGCCAGTCAATCTAGGTGGTTACATGAGCACTTTTCAGATCCATATGTAAAACAGGCTCATAAGCTTGGTCTTCGCTCAAGAGCATCATTCAAATTAGAAGAACTGCAGAAAAAAGATCGACTGATTCGTCAGGGAAATATTGTTGTTGATTTAGGCGCAGCACCTGGCGGTTGGTCAGAATATGCAGTCAAGTGTATTGGTGAAAACGGAAGAGTTATCGCTATGGATATTCTTCCTATCCGTCCTATCCGTAATGTTCAATTCCTGCAGGGTGATTTCCGTGATGAGGAGGTCTTCAAGACTCTGTATTCCATGATCGGTGTCGGTGCTGATGTTGTTCTGTCAGATATGGCTCCAAATATGTCTGGTACCGTGGGAATTGATCAGCCTCGTGCAATGTATCTGTCGGAGCTTGCTTTGGATATGGCAAGACGTGTGCTGAAAATAGGCGGCACTTTTGTGGTGAAGGTATTCCAGGGAGTAGGTTCTCAGGAATATTTAAAGGAACTGCACAACGATTTTACAACTGTAAAAGTTAGAAAGCCTGATGCTTCAAGAGACCGTTCTCGCGAGGTATATATGGTTGCAACCGGGTTTAAAGGTCATCCTCTGAACGGAGTGGCTCCTGGTGAAGAGAACATTGAAGATCTTCCTGAAGAAGATTTGGAGTAAGTGAGATATATGACAAAAAATCTTATATTGTGGTTGGTGATTGCTGTGATTCTGATGACTCTGTTTGAGTCTTTCAGCACCCCAGACAACTCAGGCCAGTTACAGGATTACACTACCTTCGTAAGAGAGGTGCAGTCCGATCAAATTGCTCAGGCAACCTTTGATGGCAAGGTAATCAACGGTATTAAGACAAACGGTCAGAAGTTTGTAACTGTAATGCCAATTTCAGATCCTGCCATTATTGATACCCTTTTAAGCCACAATGTCCGTACCTCTGGTACCAAGCCAGAAGAGCAGAGTACATTGTTTGCCATCTTTATAAGCTGGTTCCCAATGATTCTGCTGATTGCTGTCTGGATTTTCTTTATGAGACAGATGCAGGGCGGATCAAAGGGCAATCCTCTGTCATTCGGTAAGTCAAAGGCTAAGCTTCTTTCTGAAAATCAGATTAAGACCACTTTCTCAGATGTTGCCGGCTGTGATGAGGCAAAGGAAGATGTGGTTGAGCTTGTTGATTTCTTAAAGGATCCTACAAAATACTCAAAGCTTGGCGGTAGAATCCCTCGCGGTGTCCTGATGGTAGGTCCTCCTGGAACAGGTAAGACTCTTTTGGCAAGAGCAATTGCAGGTGAGGCCAAGGTTCCATTTTTCTCAATCTCCGGTTCCGACTTCGTTGAGATGTTCGTGGGTGTTGGTGCTTCACGTGTTAGAGATATGTTTGCTCAGGCTAAGAAAAATGCACCTTGCATTATCTTCATCGACGAAATTGATGCTGTAGGAAGAAAGCGTGGTGTAGGCATGGGCGGTGGTCACGATGAACGTGAACAGACGCTGAATCAGCTGCTGGTTGAAATGGATGGTTTTGAAGGATTCGAGGCAGTGATTATCATTGCAGCAACTAACCGTCCTGATGTTCTTGATCCTGCTTTATTAAGACCAGGCCGTTTTGACCGTCAGGTGGTTGTTGGTCTTCCAGATGTAAGAGGCCGTGAGCAGATCCTGAATGTCCATGTTAAGAAGGTTCCTCTGGCAAAGGATGTTGATACAGCAACTATTGCTCGTGGTACTCCTGGATTCTCTGGTGCTGAACTTGCAAACCTGGTTAATGAGGCAGCTTTAGGCGCAGCCCGTCACAATAAGCGTGTTGTTTCAATGCAGGAATTTGAAGAGGCTAAGGATAAGCTGCTGATGGGCGCAGAGCGTCGTTCAATGGCTATGAATGAGCATGAAAAGATCAATACTGCATACCATGAGGCAGGACATGCCATAGTAGGCAAACTGGTGCCTGAGCACGATCCTGTTTACAAGGTGTCTATTATTCCTAGAGGAAGAGCTTTAGGTGTAACTATGTATCTTCCTGAGCAGGATAGGGTTTCGCAGAGCAGACGCGGTCTTCTTTCAAACATTTCAACTCTGTTTGCAGGCAGAATTGCAGAGGAGATGATGTTTGGTGCTGATGCGGTTACCACCGGTGCATCAAATGACATCGAAAGAGCAACTATGATTGCACGAAACATGGTTACTCGCTGGGGCTTCTCAAAGAAACTTGCCCCTATGCAGTATGAAAAGGATAACGAAGGTTCTGCTTATCTGGGCGGTTCTTCATCTTCAATGGTAGCGATGTCAGATAAGACTGCAGCAATAATTGATGAGGAAGTAACTGAGATTATCAATAGCTGCTATCAGAAGGCAGTTGAGCTGTTAGAGGCAAACAAGGATATTTTAGAGAACATGAAAGATGCTCTTTTAAAATATGAAACTATCGATGCAGACCAGATTGATGATCTGATGAACCGTCGTGAAGTACGAGCTCCTGCAAAACATGATGACAAGTCATCAGCAGGCTCTGATGATAATGATAATAAGTCAGAGGATAAAACATCTGAAAACGATAATTCCTCTGAGAATGCTCAGAAAACTTTAGAGAACGACGATGTAACAACTGATTCTGAGGATAAGTCACAGGATTCATCAGAAAAAGAAGATAAGTAAATAATTAGAATCTAAACTTAGACTGTATAGATTGTATTAATCTGTTAAATCTCACCGTAATACCTTTAAATATGTATTGCGGTGTTTGTCTAAGATAATGATTCTTTTTTGACAAAACCACATAAGGAATTGCATGAAACTTAAACTACCGCAGAATAAGAGCTTAGACCTTAGTTTTACCAAGGTAATGGGTACAATTGTTCTATATCCGGAGGACTCCAGATCAATAGAAGAAATTGTTGAACTTGCTCATTCCTTTGTTAGGTCCGGTGCCGAGCTTTTAGAGGTTGGAACAAAGAAAACCGATTTCAACCTTGATGATGCAGATGAGTCTAGAGTCTGCTGTGTTGTTGAGGCTTTAATCAAGGAACTGTCTGTTCCAATTGCTGTAAACTCTGACAATCCAAGTGTGATCATCAACGCCATTAAGCTTGGTGTTTCTATGATTATTACTTCAAGCGGACTTGACTCTGAAGAGGCAATCAAGGCCTTCAAGGAGTCTGAGGCTGTTGTGTGCATTCACTGTGAACCTTCTGAAAGAGTAGATGATGATACAGATGTGGTATCTCTGATATCTGAGTTCTTCTATTCAAAGATTGATTCACTGTTAAATTCAGGTATTGCCAGAAAAAGAATTGTTATAGATCCTTCTATTATCAATGCTTCGGTTAATTCAAAGCTAAGACTTATTGGAAGACTCGAATCTTTCAGAAGTTTTGCTCTGCCAATCTGTGTGGGCATTCCTCGTCAGCTTCCTCTAGAAGATGTTCTGTTAAAGGAGAATCGAACTCTTTCTCTTACTGCAGCGGTTTTCTGTGCTTCAGACAAGGCTGTGCAGATTATAAGAACTACTGATGTAAGTGAAATTGCAATTGCTATTGGTTTCTGGCAGGTTATGTCAGCAAAAACCAAGCCATATCGATTATCTAAGTCAATTGTCAGAAGATTGAGAACTCTCAGAGACGCAATTCGTGGTTTAGGTAAAAAATAATCACATTACTAAAAGAGAAAATTAAAAATGAAAAGAAAATATTTTGGAACTGACGGCGTTAGAGGTCGTGTGGGTCAGTTTCCTATTACCCCTGATTTTGCTGTTAAATTAGGTCTTGCTGCTGGTAAAGTATTAGGAAAAAAGAAAGGCGGAAAGGTTATTATCGGTAAAGATACACGTCTTTCTGGATATATGCTGGAGGCGGCTTTGGAGTCTGGTTTTTCAGCCGGTGGTATGTCCCCAGTTATGTTAGGCCCTATGCCAACTCCTGCTGTAGCTCATCTGACCAGAGCTTTCAGAGCTGATCTTGGTGTAGTGATCAGTGCTTCCCATAATCCTTATTTTGATAACGGTATTAAATTCTTCTCAGGTCAGGGTACCAAGCTTCCAGATGAAATTGAGCTTGAGATTGAAAAGTATCTTGATCAGGATTCAATAGAGCTTGCTGCAGCTTCAGATTTTGGTCGTGCCTATCGACAGGAAGATGCACAGGGCCGTTATATTGAGTACTGCAAGTCAACCTTCGCAAGTCAGTTCAGCCTTGAAGGGTTAAAGATAGTTCTAGACTGTGCTAACGGAGCAACCTATCACATTGCTCCTTCTGTATTCAGAGAATTAGGCGCAGAGGTGATTACTATCGGAGATGCTCCTAACGGAATCAATATTAATGATGATGTTGGTTCAACACATCCTCAGGCTCTTGTTGCCAAGGTTTTAGCAACCAAGGCAGACCTCGGAATTGCATTTGATGGTGACGGTGACCGTGTTCTGATGTGTGATAAACACGGTGTGCTTCGTGACGGTGACAATCTGCTTTATATCATTGCCAAGGATACTCAGAAGAGAAATCGTCTGAATGGTGGTGTTGTTGGTACTCTGATGACTAATCTTGGTCTTGAGCTAGCCCTAAAGCGCGAGAATATAGAGTTCTGCAGAGCAAAGGTTGGAGACCGTTATGTGATGGAACAGCTTTTGGAGAGAAATTGGAATCTTGGCGGAGAAAACAGCGGTCATATCATTTCGCTTCATCACGCAACCACCGGTGACGGTATCGTATCCGCTCTTCAGGTCTTAAAGGCATGTATGTATGCTCAGAAAGATATTGAGGAGCTATCAGAAGGTCTTGTAATGTTCCCTCAGGAGCTGATCAATGTTCGTCTGACCGCAGGAATTGATGTAACCTCAGATGAATTGGTTATGAAGGAAGTTAAGGCTGTTGAACAGGAATTAGGTTCCACCGGTCGAGTTCTTCTGAGAAAATCAGGAACAGAACCTTTGGTTAGAGTGATGGTTGAAGGTGAGGACCGAGATGATGTTCGATCAAAGGCCCAGAGAATTGCCGATGTAATCATTCGTCAGTCTGACAATTAAAAGTTCTTGAATTTGTTTTAATAAACTTGTATCATTTTGCAGTCTAAATGTACGCAAAATAGGGTGCGTTATTATTATGTTGTATCAAGTTTTAATCGTTTTACTACTTTTAATCGCAATTGCGATGATTTCATTGATTTTAGTTCAGCAGGGTAAGGGCGCTGGAATGGGAGCTTCTTTTGGTGCTGGTGCTTCAAATACAGTTTTCGGATCTGTTGGTTCAGGTAACTTCCTAACCCGTTCTACCTGGTTTTTAATTTTTCTGTTCTTTTGTGTTTGCTTAGCTTTAGGATATTTACAGAAGGCTCAGCATGAAGAGACTTCAAACTTCTCAAACATCGGAGAGGCTCCTGCAGCTGAAGTTGTTGAGTCAGCTCCTGCTGTTACTACCGACGCTCCTGTTGTTGAGACTGATGCACCTGCAGTTAAGACCGAGGACAATGCATCTAAGACAGATGCGCCTGTAGTTTCAGATAAGAAATAATATTAAATCTGATTTGATTTTAGAAAATGGCCTTCGGGCCATTTTTTATGGCCACTTTTTGTTGAATACAAAGTGAGTGGTAGGTGTTATTACTTCATCTAAAGGCATATCCCAGCTTTCTGTTGGAACATTTTCTATAAGCTGAAAGTCATAGGCGACACCAATTAAAAGACACTCGGCTGATACTTTTTTCAGCATTCTGTCGTAAAAGCCTCCACCCATTCCCATTCTGTTTCCTCTTTTATCAAAGGCGACAAGCGGTACAACGATTGCATCAATTAAATCTGGTCGGATAAGATTTTCCTGTTTATTTTCTGGTTCGAGAATATGAAATCTATTCTCTATTAGAGGATCTCCCTTTTTAAAGGAATAAAAATCCATACTGCCTTTTACATTGATATTGATGTATGGAAGGATCAGATCATGAGCGTCTAGAAGATAGTCATTCAGTGGGGCGGTAGAGATCTCTCCTCCAGTGCTGATATAAGAGGCAACAATCTTTTTGCTGCTGAAGAACTCATGTCCTCTAAGAACTTTCACGATATTGAGTCCCGCCTGAAATGAATCTTCAACAGGAATAACTCGTCTCTGCTTAAGAATATCCTGACGGATTTTTTTTCTGAATTCTTTATTTCCTCTGTATTCTGCCATTTTCAGTCTTCTTTAATTCTGCTTTCATTTTTAATATTTTTCTGGTGGCCTGATTTATAAAAGGAGTGTCAGACTCTAAGAATGCCAAAAGATTGCTTTCGGAATCAAGAGCTGTAAGAATTGCTGCCTGAAAAGGGGAAATACCAGGATTATCTCTAAGCATTTTAGAAATTTTATTTTGAAGATTTTTTACCGATGCTTCAAGAATAGGCTTTTTATCAGGTGAGCAGCGTAGATTAAAATTCTCACCAAGAATGGAACATGAGACACAATTGTCTTTATCGTTATCTGGCATCACATCTCCTTTTTTGAGTAATTTTAGATTAATTTTTTTTTTATTTCGATAGAATCTCTCTCAAAATGTTAAAATACGCCTTTACGTAAATTTTATTTATCGCCATTTATATGGCTTGAGAGTTATATGACTGAGAAGTTACAGAAAATATTATCCCGTGCTGGAATCGCTTCACGAAGAGCCCTAGAACAGATGATTGATGAGGGCCGTGTTTCCGTTGATGGTAAGATTGCCTCAATCGGTGATCGTTTTGAAGCTAACGAAATTACAGTAAAAATCGATAATAAGGTTGTACTGTCACCTTCATCAAATAAGGTTGAATGCCGTGTGCTAATGTATCACAAACCAGAAGGTGAGCTGACAACATTATCTGATCCTGAAAATAGACCTACCGTATTTGACCATATACCTCAGCCTCCATCGGGAAGATGGATTTATATCGGACGTCTGGATATCAATACTTCCGGACTTCTGCTGTTTACCACCGACGGTGAGCTTGCAAATGCCCTTATGCATCCTAAGTATGAGGTGGAGCGTGTATATGCAGCTCGTATTTACGGTGAAGTCTCGGAAAAACAGATATCTGATCTTCTTCAGGGGGTTACCTTAGAAGATGGTGTCGCAAGATTCAGCAAGATCATGTATCAGGGGGGTGAAGGCCGTAATTCCTGGTATCATGTTACTCTAAAGGAAGGTCGTAAGCGTGAGGTTAGACGTTTATGGGAAGCTGTTGGTCTTAAGGTTAGCCGCCTAATCAGAATCAAATATGCAGGTGTAAGCCTTGATCCTAATATCAAGACAGGACAGTTCAGAGAACTGACCTTATCTGAAATTAACAAGTTAAGAAAGACTGTTCATCTTGAGCCTATTGAGGAATTAGCTCCTTCAATGGATCTTAACGTAGCTCAGTCAAACAAGGGTAAGAAAGCTGCCTCTTCAGGTTCAGTCAAGTCTTCAGATGGCAGAAAGCCAAGAACAGCGATACCAAGAACAGGAAGAGTCTCTGAACAGAAGTCATCTCCTAGAAAATATGAGAAGAACGGTGAAAGCCGCAAGACTCCATTTTCAAAGAAGGCCTCTGATAACAGCAGACCTTATTCAAAGAGCGTGAAGAGTCCATATGGAAAAACTTCAGCAGATAAAGGCAGAAAGTCATCTTCCTCAGGTGAAAGCAGAAGCAGCCATGAATCAAAGATTATTTCCCGTTCTAGCTACTCTGCTCGTCGCGATGAACAGAACAGTTCTGGAAGAAAAATTAGCAAGTTCTCTGCAGTAAAGAGCAGAGGAACTGTAAAGAGTAGTTTTGGCAGAAAAAAATAATCTGCTTTACGAATGTATGATTAATGTACGGCTCTGCTTTTAATTTTTTTCTAAAATCTAAAGTGAGAGCCATTTTTTAGGAGTGATATTTTACTTAAAATGAACCCTGACCCGACCTGTTTTAATAATTCAAGATTGTTTTTTGTTTTAATTCTTTCAGGTAAAGGAGTCCTGTAGTATGGAGGAGCTAGCAAGTTCTATAGCAGGACCTACCTTACAATTCGATATAGCTTGGCTTTTAGATCCTACCGCCTGGGTTGGTCTTCTGACTCTGACAGTAATTCAGACTGTTCTGGGTATTGATAATCTGCTGTTTATTGCAGTTCTGTCTGCAAAACTTCCTGCCAAACAGGCTAAGCAGGCAAGATATCTTGGTCTAGGCGGAGCCCTTGTTATAAGAATTATTCTTATGCTGTCGGCGGCATATATTGTTGCCATATCAAAACCTTTATTCACCATCTATGATTTTGAGTGTACAAGCCGTGATCTTATGATGCTCGCCGGTGGACTATTTCTTATTTACAAGGCTACACAGGAGTTGCACGGTAAACTTGAAGCAACGGATGTTGAAGAGGCAATGACAGTAAACAAGGCCGTGGTTCAGTCCTTTGCAGTGGTGGTATCCCAGATTATTATTCTGGATGTGCTGTTTTCTGCTGATGCTATTGTTACAGCTATCGGTATGACTAATCATGGCTATATAATGATTATTTCGGTAACCATTGCTTCAGTTCTTTTAATCTGGGCTTCTGGTGCAATTTCCGAGTTTGTAACCAAGCATCCTACGTTGGTTATTCTGTGTTTAGGCTTTCTGTTACTGATTGCCTTCAGTCTTATTCTTGAAGCTTTCCATATCTATGTAAGCAAAGGCTATCTGTACTCAGCGATGGGCTTTTCCATTCTTATTGAATCATTCAATCAGATCTCAAGAAAGAATCTGCTACAGCTTAAAAAGAACAATACAGCAAGACAGACAGCAGCAACAATAGTGTTAAGACTGTTAGGGTCCCGTCCTGATGATATGCCAACCCTAAAGGATGCGATTATTTCTGCTCCAGAGGAAGATATATTCAACTCTCAGGAACAGGAGATGGTTTCCAGAGTGCTTCAGCTATCAACTCTACCGGTGAAGGCTGTTATGACAGCAAGACCTGATCTGCAGATGATTAAGATTGACGGATCTACCACCTCGGTCATAAAAAAAGCAATGCAGTGTACTCGCAGTCGCCTTATTGCCTATAAGAATGGCTATAAAGATCAGCCTTTAGGCTTTATCGTCAGAGCCAATCTTTTAGGGCAGATGCTGCAGGGAAACACCGCTGTTGGAGATATTGAGCGACAGGTTGTTCAGCCTATTCATCTGCCAGAAACAATCAGTATTCTCAAGGCATTAGAGCAGTTTAAGAAAAACAAGAAGTATTTCGGTTTTGTTTTTGATGAATTTGGTGTCTTTGAAGGTGTGGTTACTCTACAGGATATTCTTGAGGAGATTACCGGTGAAATGCCAAGCAGAACTGAGACTCCTGAAATTCTTCCTTATGATGAGTCAGAAAGTGCCTATCGAGTTGATGGTGATACTATTTTATCTGACCTTGAAAGAGAAACCGGACTTGCCATTAGTGCCAATGAGCATTATCAGACAATTGCAGGGTATGTTCTTGATCGCTTCCAGAGAGTTCCTAAGCAGGGAGAAAAACTTGAGGTTGATGGATGGACTATTGAGGTTTCAAGTGCAGACCTAACTAGTATCAATGTGTTAAAACTTACCCGCAACAAGCCAAAAGAAGGTGAGACAGAGGAAACTGAAATTAAAACTCAAGAATGATTAAAACTTGATTTTTTTACATTGTTCTGCTATAAATATACGTGCTTGAAATTTACAGTTTCAAGTCTGTTCAAGTGTGAGCTTGAACCTATATATACCTTAGGGTATATATTTGATATAGAGGAACTCAAAAGAAAGGGACCCTAGATAGCGGTCCTTTTTTTATGGAATTTAAGAGGTACTAATGGCAGGAACCATTGAAGAAAAAGTTACTGAACTTGTAACACCACTGGTTGAATCCATGGATGTTAAAGTCTGGGGAATCAGATACCGAGGCGGAAACGATCATGCGGTTTTACAGGTGTTCATTGATTCAGAAGAAGGTGTAAGCGCAGATAAGTGTGGAGAAATCATGGATGTTTTATCTCCAGCCTTAGATGCTGCAGATTTGATTGCACCTAAGTATACACTTGAAGTTTCTTCACCTGGTCTTGACAGAATCCTGTTCACACTTGAACAAACCAGGGCATATGTTGGAAAGACAGTTAAAGCCGAGCTACGTATGCCAACTCAAGGTAGACATAAACTTCAGGGCATCTTAGAGAATGTTTCAGATGATGGCATGCTCAAGATTAACGATAAGGTTTCAGGCGAGATTGAGGTTGCATTCTCAAATATCTCTACAGCCAGAGTCGTTCCTGAATTCCCACAGAACAACAAGAAAGCTCCTAGAAGCGCATCATAACGAGGTCTTAGATAGAAAATGGGTAAAGAGATTATTGCCATTGCAGAGGCGCTGTCAAATGAACGCGCTATTCCAAGAGATAAAATCTTTGAAGCTTTAGAGATTGCTTTAGCTACTGCAACAAAGAAAAAGTATCAGGTGGAAATTCTGGTTAGAGTTTCTATTGATAGAAAAGAAGGTTCTTATGATACCTTCCGCAGATGGGTTGTAGTTGATACCGACGGGCCTCTAGAGAAGCCTGCTCAGGAAATTTCTCTTCAGGCTGCTGCCATTGATCATCCTGGTATCAAGGCAGGTGACATTGTTGAGGAGCAGATTGAGTCTGTTGCTTTTGACCGTATTACTATCCAGACTGCAAAGCAGGTTCTATCTCAGAAAGTTAAAGATGCTGAAAGAGAGCAGGTTGTTGCTGAGCAGAGAGAAAGAGTTGGCAAGATTGTTAACGCAACTGTTAAGAAACAGACTCATGACATCATGGTTCTGGATCTTGGCAACAATGCTGAAGCTGTTTTGAGAAGAGATCAGATTATTCCTCATGAGACATATGGTAGAGGAGACCGTGTAAAGGTTCTTCTTCAGGAAATCAAGTCAGAGGCTAATCGCGGTCCACAGATTATCTGTTCAAGAACCTCTCCTGAGTTCTTAAAGGAACTGTTCAGAATTGAAGTTCCTGAGATTGGTGAGGATGTAATTGAGATTATGGGCGTTGCCCGTGATCCTGGTTCTCGTGCAAAGATTTCTGTTCGCTCAAAGGATAAGCGTATTGATCCAAGAGGCGCATGTATCGGCATGAGAGGTGCTCGTGTTACCGCTGTATCAAACGAGCTTTCTGGCGAAAAGATTGATGTTGTTTTATATGATGAGAATCTGGCACAGTATGTAACCAATACCATGGAGCCAGCTGAGGTTTCAAGAATCATCATCAACGAGGAAGACCACAGTATCTGTATTGCTGTTGAAGAGCAGAATCTGGCTCTGGCAATCGGTAGAAATGGTCAGAATGTAAGATTGGCTTCTCAGCTTCTAGGCTGGGATTTAAAGGTTATGACCGAGAACGAGCTTGAGTCAAATCTTCAGGAAGAAGTCGGCAAGATTGTAAAGAACTTCACCGAGACTCTGAATGTTGATGACGAGTTTGCAAGAGCTCTTGCAGACGCAGGCTTCACTAACCTGGAAGAAGTTGCCTATGTTGATCCATCAGAACTTCTTGAGATTGATGGAATGGACGAGGAAACAGCTTCAGAGTTACAGAATGTTGCAAGAGAAGCTTTGGAATCAAAAGAGAATGCTGAAAATGCCGAAGGCATCAAGCAGTTGTCTGCTCTAGAAGGAATTGATGAGGAGCTTGCCGGTAAGCTGGTAGCTCACGGTATCAAGACCGGTGAGGATCTAGCTGAACAGGCTACAGACGATTTAACTGACATAGAAGGACTGGACGAGAAAAAAGCTGGCGAGATTATTATGGCAGCTAGAAATGAGTTCTGGTTCAAAGATTCAGCAAAATAAGATTTAAGGGAAGGCTTTAGATGAGTGAAGAAAAAGAACAGACAGGCGCAGCACCAAAACGCATGTCTTTAAAGAAGTCTTCTAGTTCCAATGCTGCTATGCAGGGAACTAAGAAAGTTCAGGTCGAAGTAAGAAAGAAAAAGATTATTGTTGATCCTAAGGCAAGAAAGGCTCAGCTAGAGGCTGAGGCTTTAGAAAAGAAAGCTGCCGAAGAGAAAGCTGCAAAAGAAGAGCAGGAGCGTAAGGATAAAGAGGCCGCTGAAAAGGCTGCTGCTGACAAGGCTGCAGCAGAAAAGGCCGCTGCTGAGAAACAGCAGGCAGAAAAGACTGAAGTAAAAGCTACTCCAAAGACTGAGGTTAAGGTAGCTCCTAAAGCTGCTGTTAAACCTAAGTCAGCTCCTGTTCCTCGCAAAGAGAAGGAAGAGGATAAGGCTACTGCTGAGCTACGTAAGGCTCAGGAAGAGCAGCAGAAGCGTAAGTCTGAAGAAGAGGCTAAGCGTCTGGCTGAACAGGCTCGCAAGCTTGCTGAAGAAAATGAAGCTCGCTGGGCTGCAGAGGAAGCAGCACGTGCAAGTGATGATGACGATGATGATTCATTAACTTCACAGTATGTACGTGAGGCTGAGGCAAGACAGGAACGTGAAGCTGAGAACCGTGGCCGTCACAGAGACAGAAGCGGTACTGACAGACGCGGAAGCAATAAACGTTTTGAAGAAGCTGAACAGCAGAATAACCGCAGACAGAAAGGCGGTAAGGCTGCTAAGGGCGTTAAGGGCGCTGCAAAGCTTAACCAGCAGCAGCACGGCTTTAACCGTCCTGCAGCACCTGTTTCAAGAGATGTTGAAATCGGCGAGACCATCACTGTTGCAGATTTGGCTGCAAAGATGGCAGTTAAGGCTACAGAAGTTATCAAGTGCCTGATGAAGTTGGGCGAAATGGTAACCATCAACCAGGTTTTAGACCAGTCAACCGCTCAGGTTGTTGCTGAAGAAATGGGCCATAAGGTAATTCTTCGTAAGGAGAATGAGATTGAAGAGCAGCTCCTAAGAGAGAGAGGCGGTTCTATTTCTGAGGCTACCATGAGAGCTCCTGTTGTAACCATTATGGGTCACGTTGATCACGGTAAGACCTCATTGCTTGACTACATTCGTAAGTCTAAGGTTGCAGTAGGTGAGGCCGGCGGTATTACCCAGCGTATCGGTGCTTATCATGTTGAAACCAGAAACAACGGTATTACCTTCCTGGATACCCCAGGTCACGCTGCATTTACCGCAATGCGTGCCCGTGGTGCTCAGTGTACCGATATTGTGGTTCTGGTTGTTGCTGCAGATGATGGTGTAATGCCTCAGACTCTTGAAGCTATCCAGCACGCTCAGGCCGCTAAGGTGCCTATGATTGTTGCTATCAACAAGATGGATAAGCCAGGTGCAGATCCTCAGCGTGTTATCAATGAGCTGATGCAGCATTCAGTTATCCCAGAGTCTATGGGTGGTGAAAACCAGTTCGTAGAAGTATCCGCAAAGACTGGTATGGGTGTGGATGAACTGTTAGAGGCTATTACCCTTCAGGCTGAAGTTTTAGAGCTTAAGGCTGTTCATGACGGCATGGCTGAAGGTGTTACCATTGAGTCTCGTCTGGATAAGGGCCGTGGTCCTGTTGCCACCGTTCTGGTTCGTTCTGGTACTCTGCACAAGGGTGATACCATCCTGTGTGGTCTTCAGTACGGTAGAGTACGTGCAATGCGTAATGAAAAGGGACAGGAGCTGACTGAGGCTGGTCCTTCAATTCCTGTTGAGGTCTTCGGTCTGTCCGGAGTTCCTTCAGCTGGTGATGAGGTAACCGCTGTTTCTGACGAAAAGAAGGCTCGTGAAGTTGCTCTGTTCCGTCAGGGTAAGTTCCGTGAGCTTAAGATTGCTAAGCAGAAGAGTGCACAGCTTGCCTCTATGTTCAAGGAGAGCAATGCATCAGAGCTTAAGGTTGTTCTGAAGGCTGATACTCAGGGTTCTGTAGAAGCTATATCTGATGCTCTGCTTAAACTTGGCAATGAAGAAGTTCAGGTTAAGATTATCGGTTCAGGTGTTGGTGGTATTACCGCTAACGATGCAACTCTTGCAGCTGCAGATAGTGCAGTTATCATCGGTTTCAATGTTCGTGCCGACGGTCCTGCAAGACAGGTAATTGATACTGAATCTGTTGATTTACATTACTACAGTGTTATTTACGACTTGATTGATGATGTTAAGAAGGCAATGTCTGGTCTGCTTAAGAAAGAGGTTCGTGAGAACTTTATCGGTTACGCAGAAGTTCGTGATGTCTTCCGTCATCCTAAGTACGGTGCAATTGCAGGCTGTATGGTTGTTGAAGGTATGGTTAAGCGTTCAGCTCCAATCCGCGTATTACGTGATAATACTGTTATCTTCGAAGGTGAACTTGACTCATTACGTCGCTTTAAGGATGACGTATCAGAGGTTAAGCAGAACACCGAGTGCGGTATCTGTGTTAAGAACTATCAGGATGTTCGTGTAGGCGATCGTATCGAGGTATTCGAGAAGGTTGAAGTTGCACGTACCCTTGATTAAAGGATAATATGCCAGCAAAGAAAAGTTACGGAAGAAATGAAAGAGTTGCTGCTGCAGTAAGACGCGAGTTAGCTGACGTACTGCAGAATGAACTCAAAGATCCGCGTGTGAAGAATGCCACTATTACAGAGGTGGATGTTTCACCGGATCTTAGAAATGCTCGTGTATATATTTCTTTCCTCACTGATGATGAGGAAGAAATCAAGTCTGCAATGACTGGTCTTAAGAGTGCCAAGGGATTCCTTCGCTCACAGCTTGCAGCAAGATTGAATCTAAGATATATGCCTCAGCTTGATTTGAGATATGACTCTCTGGTCACTGAATCAATGAAAATTGATGCTCTGATTAGAAAAGGTCTGCATAAAGAGTAGGATTACAATCAAATATAAAAGCATTTTAATTTCTGAATGCGCAAAATCCCAATGGAAGTAAATTCTCTTGGGATTTTTTTTGTCAATTCCGTCTTAATGCGGTATGGCTTTTTGTCCTGGATTTACCTTCTTTTAAAAGGCTATTTTTAGCCAATCTGCCACCTCTGAATTTATGATATGTTCTTTTAATCACATAATCAGTTTAAATTAGTTCTGAGATTGGAAAAGAGTAAATAATGACCAGATTAATAATGGTCTGATACATAAGTATTTTTACTTTCTAATGCGAAGAAAATCGCATTTAAATGCGATTCTTTCCTGTTTTATTTTTATTTATTTTCATTTTTTTTACCTTTTAAAAGATTTTGGGTGATAGTGATCAATTCTTTTGTAATTTTGCCGGATAAAAGCCAAAATCTGTACACATTTCAAGGTTGAAATTAAATTGACCACCTAAACTTTTAATACACTCTGTAAAGTAACCGGAAAAGATATTTTCATGGTGAGGTGTATGGAAAAGAAGGCTTTATCAATGTCAGCTCTGGAGAGGGGAGAACTCTTAATGAGAGCAGCTCAGTACAAGAGAGCTAAAGCAATGCTGATGAAGGTTGGACCTAAGAATCCTGACTACAAAAGTGCCCAGTATGATTTATTCATTATTCATGCTAGCGGATGCTTAAATGAAGTCATGATTGATGAAGCTATTCTTAATCTTAGAGAAACTGCCAAGTTCGGTATGGATGAAGCTGCAAAAACTCTGGCTGTAATCAAGTGTTTTGAAAAAGGACTCGGAAATATTGATTCGCTGAAAAATCTAGTTGTCTGCCGCTATAATCAGCCTAGTATTGCTGACTGGACAGAATCTCCTGCCGTTGAGTTCTTTTCTGCAGTTCTTGCCTGCAAATATTTCTTTTCTCTGTGTGGGCGTCAGGGGGATTTTTATGATGTAATCAGCATTGGATCAATGATGCTGAAATACTATCTCTCTCATCAGGATGAAATCCCTGAGTTTAGAAAGGTTGTCAGATTCATCAATGACAACTATACAGATGCTCTGCCTGATAATTTAAGCTGGTATTCAGTTTGTGTTGAGCTCAACGACCTGTACTGTTCAGTAAAAAAGACCAAGTCAAACGGTATTCAGGCCTATAATCTGATTTCTGCAGTTTTAGAATATATTCATACTGAATTCACTAATCAGATTAATCTCATCAATTCTCAGATCAATGAATATAACAGTAAAAATTCTCAGATTTCCTTTAGAGATTACGTCTTTGAATATGAATCTGTTCCACAATAGTGAATGTTTTTTTACTGTTTTGAAAAAATGCTTCAAAATGTGGTCTGTCTTTTTGAAAAATGGACACCTGCAAGGTAAAATATAAATAAAAACGCAGGAGTCTTTACGTGGCAACCGAAAACGTACAGCAAAAGAAAATCAAATCAGTTGTAATTATCTCAAAGGTATACAAAAGACCTCTATCTTCTGCGATTAAGGAAATCGCACAGAAGTTCTCCTCATATGGTGTAAAAGTCTATATTGATGCCAATACTCAGGTTGGTTTTAATCTTCCTGATCTTGAATGCATTTCAAGACGAGACATGCGTGATGTTGATTTGATTATTGTTGTCGGTGGTGATGGCTCGGTATTAGGTGTTGCCAGAACTCTTGTTGATCTGAAAGTTCCTGTTTTGGGGGTAAACAGAGGGCATTTGGGGTTACTTACAGATGTTAGTCCATCTAACCTTGACGAAAACATCAAGAAGATTGTAAATGGTGAATATACTCTTGAAGAGAGAACCATGATTGATGTTATCGTCTCTCGCCACTCCGAGGATGGCGTTGGGGAGATGGTCGGTCATTCTCTTGCAACCAATGAGACTGTAATTCACTCTGGTACTATTGCCCACATGATGGTTTTAAAGGTTTCCATTGGTGATAAATACATGTACACCATTAGAGGGGATGGTATTATTATCAATACTCCAACTGGTTCAACCGCTTATTCTCTTTCTGCCGGTGGTTCCATTATAGAGCCTCATCTTGATCTGCTGTCACTGGTTCCAATGTTCCCTCATTCTCTAAACTGCTCTCCAATCATTATTCCTGGTAAAAGCGAGATCAAAATTGAATTTGAATGCCCTGATGATCTTCCTGAACTGATTGCAATCAACTGCGACGGTCAGGTTACCATGAGAGCTGATACCAAGTGTACAGTAACAATCCGTCAGCATCAGATCCCTCTGACTCTTATGCACCCTCACGGCTATGATTACTACAGCCTTTTAAGAAAGAAACTGGGATGGGGCAAGAGCCTGGTATAACTGGATTTTTTTTATGCTAGAACAGCTAATAGTTAAAGATTTTGCTTTAAGCGCAAAAAATACTCTGGATTTCAACTCTGGCATGACCTGTATTACAGGTGAAACTGGTGCCGGTAAATCTCTGACTGTGGACGCTCTATCTCTTCTGCTGGGAGCAAGAGCTGATGCCAATATGGTAAGAACAGGTGCTCAGAAGGCAGAACTTAATGCGGTTTTTTCCATAGATAGAAATGAACCGGCAAAGAAATTTTTAAAGGAGCATGAGCTCACATCTGAAGACAGTTCTCTGATGCTTCGCCGAGTAATCGGATCAGATGGAAAATCCAAAGCCTATATCAACGATACTCCATGTACTCTAGCCTGGCTTAAGGAAATTGGAGCAATGCTTGTGGCCATTCATGGTCAGCATGCAAGTATAAAACTTATCGATAAGAGTAATCAGCTGAAGCTTGTGGATGAATTTGGTTCGTTAACAGCAAAGGTTAAGTCTGTTGATGAGGCTTTTAACGCTTATAACGTCAGCCGCAGAAAACTGCAGGATCTGGCCGATGAGCAGCAGCATGGAGCTGCAAACTACAAGAATCTTAAATACGAACTTGATGCGCTAAACAAGCTGGATTTAAAAGAGGGGGACTATGAGCAGATAAGTCAGGATTACGACTCACTGCAACATCAGTCCCAGGCTCAGGATGCTGTATCACTGGCACTTGGTGTACTGGAAAACGAAGAGCATAACATTATTGATATTATTTCTGCCCGTATCTCTGATTTGAGCCGTGTCAGCGTCTATGCAAAAGACAGTATCGAACCTATAATTGACGATCTCTCAAAGGCAGCAGAACATCTTGATCTGGCAAGAGATGCCTTAAACGATCTTACTTTAAAGGCTAATCCTGAACTGGTTGAGGAGCTTTCCGAGAAACTCTCCAAATGTCATGAGTTTGCAAGGCGTTTTGATGTCCAGCCTAAGGAGCTGTACAAAGTAAAGGAGCGCCTTGAAAAAGATCTTGAGCATTTTCTTTCCTTAAAAGAGCAGATTGCGGAACTTACCGGAAATGTAAAAAAACTCAGAGATGACTATGAGGAAAAATGCCGTGAGCTCTCTGAATTAAGACTGGCTGCGGCTTTGAGAATGTCAAAAGAGGTTTCCTCAAAGATAAAAGATTTAGCCATGAAGGATGGTGTTTTCATTGTGAATGTTGTTCGCGATGAAGACTGTCGTCCAAGAGCAGGCGGCAGAGATGATGTAGAATTCCTGTTTTCTGCAAACTTGGGGGAGACTCCAAAGGAGCTTGGTGCAGTAGCATCAGGTGGTGAGCTCTCACGTCTGGCTCTGGCGATTGAGGTTTTAACCTCTTCTGCAAACTCTACTCCTACACTTATATTTGACGAGGTGGATACCGGTATTTCCGGTCGCACAGCCTCGAGCGTAGGTTCTCTTCTGCGACAGCTTGGACAGAGTGTCCAGGTTATAACTGTTACACATCTTCCTCAGGTGGCTGCAAGTGCAAATCAGCAGTTTGTAGTCAACAAGGTGCAGGAGGATGCCAATGTCATTTCCAAGGTATGTAAGCTTGATACTGATGGTCGTATTGAGGAAATCTCAAGAATGATGGGGGGTAATGTTGTTACAGAAGCTACCCGTCAGTCAGCCCTGGCGTTATTGAAACAGAGCGGTAACTAATATGTCAGAGAAAACCACTCTTACCTTAAAGAACAAAGAAAATGTAACCATACGCTGGGCAGAGATTAAGGATGCCAGAACTATTGTCAGGTTAGAGCTAGAATCAGCTCTTTATGAGAATAGAGCCGAGCCGATTACTATTTCTGAAGCTGAATTTACCAAATTCTGGGAAGAACGTTTGAGTGGTGATAACTATAAAACTCTGCTAGTTTGTGGTGCAAACAGGCTCTATGGTTTTTTAACTTTCGTTAACGAAATAAAATTAGGACAGGTACTCGCACTTTATATTGATCCTGCATATATGAGACTGGGTATAGGCTCAAACCTTATGAGAATAGCTGAACAGATGGTTATACTTAAGGGCGGAAAAAGTATAGAAGTGGAGGTTGAAACTCAAAACAAAGGTGGACTTGTTTTTTACGAGAATCTCGGCTTGAAGAGAGTCGGCTATGTAAATGACCACCTGATAAAAATGGTAAAGGAGCTATAAGCATGCTAAAAATTTGTATTGTTGGTCTGGGCGGACGTATGGGCCACGCTTTATGGGAATGCTGTCGTGGTTTAGCTGATGCCAAAGTAGTATGCGGTATCGATAAGAACAGAGATTCTCTTCCAAACGGCTGCAATGTTGAAGTTGTGCCAAAGGTAAATGAGCTGACTGTAGTTCCTGATCTGATTATTGATTTCTCAAGACCAGAGTGTTCAATGTCTGTTTTAGCCTACGCTAAAGAACACAACTGTGCTGTGGTACTTGGTACTACTGGTTTTGATTATGACCAGCGTGACAAGATTAAGGATTACTCAAAGGTAATACCTATTGTTATGTCTGCAAACTTCTCAGTAGGTGTGAATATTCTGTTAAGTCTGGTACAGAAGACAGCTGCGGTTATGGCTGATGCCGATATCGAAATTGTTGAGGCTCATCACCGTTATAAGGTTGATGCTCCATCAGGTACTGCTCTTGCTATTGGTGAGGCTGCAGCTGCGGGACGAAATGTAAACCTGAAGGATGTGATGGTTTCTGGTCGTGATGGTATTACCGGTGAGCGTATCTATGGTTCAATCGGTTTCTCCTCAATCCGTGGTGGTGACATAGTCGGTGAGCATACCGCTATGTTCTGTTCAGAAGGTGAGCGCGTTGAATTAGGTCATGTTGCTACCTCAAGACAGACCTTTGCTCGCGGAGCTCTTCGTGCTGCTTTATGGCTAAGTGGTAAAAAGCCTGGTCTGTACTGCATGAACGAAGTTTTAGGTCTGGATAAGAACTAATAATCAAATTTCAAAGCTCCATTTTTAAGTGGAGCTTTTTCATGCCACTTTCTTTTTTCTGTTATTAAGGATTTCTTCAGTGTCTAAATCTCTATTGGTAATCGGTGGCAGTTCCGAAATTGCTCACTCTTTCATTAAGATGGCAGCCCTTAAGGACTACAGCATAACTATTACGTGCAGAAATGAAGAAACTCTTAGCAACACCTGCTCAAATTTCTATAAGGAAACAGGTCGTATCATCAATGGAGCTGTTCTTGATTTAACCGATCTTGAAAAAGTATCAACCTTCTTTGATGACAGGGAAATTCCTGATGTACTGTTTATAGCCGCTGGTACTTTGGGGGATGTTAAGGTCTGTCAGTATGAGCTTAAAAATCAGCTGGAGATTATTAACGTAAACTACACTGCAGTTGCTGCACTTCTGGCCTCAGTGACAGATAAATATAAGGCTAAAGGTGATGGTCATATCGTGGTGATAAGCTCTGTAGCCGGTGACAGGGGATATTATTCTAATTACGTATACTGCAGTGCAAAAGCGGCTGTAAGTACATATCTTTCTGGTCTTAGAGCAATGTTATATCCTCATGGAGTGAATGTACTGGATGTTAAATGCGGACTGGTTGAGACCAAGCTTAATGCCCACAGAAAAAAGCCTAAGCTGATTACTGCATCTCCTGACTATGTCGGTATGCAGATCTTTGCTTCAATGCAGAAGCGTCATACTGTTGTCTATACTCCTCTGATCTGGTACTTCATCATGGGATTCGTGAAGATGATCCCTGAATGTATATTTAAGAGAATTAAAATTTAGACGCTACATCTGAATAATTCGTTGAAACCTGTGTTTTTCAAATAATTCACCACTTTAAACTTCGTTGTAAGTTTAGCTATGTCTTTCTTTTATAGAGATGAACCTGTGTTAAAATTTAATAGAAACACAAAGAGTCGACTATGAATAAAGATGTTTTACTATATACCGGTGGTGAGGATTTTGCTGAAATTATCAACGGAGGTGGTTACTACGTTGATAAAACAGCTTATTTGAAAGAGCTTCTTATTACTGATGCTATAAAGAATTCACTCTTTATCCGTCCCCGCAGATTCGGTAAAACACTTAACATGAATATGATTAAGGCATTCTGTGAGCT
>AUXO012504230.1_pt1 | contig 24343 bp, 18 predicted proteins | sample 768731 | NCBI WGS metagenome assembly AUXO01 (sample SAMN02715735, study PRJNA202380) | gut metagenome | biome: sheep rumen | host: Ovis aries | place: New Zealand: Palmerston North | reverse complement strand
GTCTTCTCCGGATGGGCCTTGGTCTGAATGCTTTTCAGTGTCTCCAACTTACGCATATATGTCGGTTTGGTTTCCACCATAGAGATAATGTCATCATTGTCCAGCGTCTCTGGAGTAAAGGTATAAATGAAATACTCCTTCTTCCTCGGTTGGCTGTCCTGTTCTCCGTACCATGTCGTGAGGCGATCATCCTCAATTTTCTTCTGTTCGATGGCTTCTGCATCAATAGGAATGTCTTTGTCAACCATATCCTTTACGCCGAATCCTGTAGCAAGAATCGTCACCTTGACCTTTTCCCCCATTGCGGCATCAGATGCCAGACCCCATTTGACTTCTATGTCACTGCTGAACTTGGACATGAAGTCATTGACTTCGTTCATTTCATCCATCCTCAAAGAGCTATTCTCGGTCTCGCCGCTGAAGGTGATGTTGAACAAGAATTTCTTTGACTTGAAGATGTCGTTATTATTGAGCAACGGAGAGTGGATCGCATTCTCCAACGCCTGCGTGATACGGTGTTCGCCTTCTCCGTAAGCTGTACTCATGATAGCCACGCCGCCGTCCTTCATCACTGTACGGACGTCGTTGAAGTCCAGATTGATTGTACCGTGGAAAGTGATAATGTCTGAAATACTCTTCGCTGCTATAGCCAATGTATCATCCGCCTTAGCGAAAGCCTCAGTAAGGGTCAGATCGGAATATATTTCAAGCAGACGCTCATTGTTGATGACGAGCAAAGCGTCCACATTCTTCGCCATATTCTCCACACCGTCCAAAGCCTGGTTGATTTTCTTGCGGCCTTCCCATTTGAACGGAATGGTAACAATGCCGACAGTCAAAATATCCAACGCTTTCGCCTCACGCGCAATAATCGGAGCAGCCCCTGTTCCTGTGCCACCGCCCATTCCTGCCGTAATGAACGCCATACGCGTGCCGTCATCCAGCATCTTACGGATGTCCTCGACATATTCCTCCGCAGCGGCCTTCGCTTTCTCGGGTTTATTGCCGGCACCCAGACCTTCCTGGCCTAACTGCAGACGGTAGGGCACAGGGGAATCATCCAATGCCTGCTTGTCCAGATTGCATACTGCAAACGACACATCATGAATGCCTTGTTCGTACATGTGGTTGACGGCATTACCGCCACCACCACCGACACCGATAACCTTAATAATGCACTTCTTCTGTTTAGCGACTTTGAAGTTCAGCACTTCATCTCTAATTACCAAAGGTTTCTGTATACTCATAACCATCAGAGATTTATACGATTAAACTAAGAGTTTCTTAACGATGTCAGATATGGTCTTACCGTCTGCCCTACCTGCCATCTGCTTTGAAGCTATACCCATCACCTTACCCATGTCTTTCATTGAGGCGGCGCCCGTCTGGGCAATTATGCTTTTTATCTGAGCCGTAATCTCCTCTTCGGTCAACGCCTTCGGCAGATAACTCTCTATCACTTCTGCCTGAGCCAACTCTTCAGAGGCCAGTTCCTCACGTCCTTTTTCCTTGAACAAGGCGGCAGATTCGCGACCCTGCTTTGCCAACTTTGCCAGAATCTTCAGCGCTTCATCATCGCTAAGTTCATCATTATTTCCCGGAGCAGTCTTGGCTTCTATAAAATACTTCTTAATGTTTCGGAGAGCCTCAAGGCGGATTTTGTCTTTCGCCTTCATGGCACTCATTATATCTTTACTTACTTGTTCAAAAAGAGCCATTTCAAAATAGTTTTCTAAATTAATTACTCGTCATCGCCTATAATCGTCGTTCCAATATTTTGGAGTTTGTCTGACAACCGCTTAAAGAACCCTGGGCCTTTAGGCTTTTTCTCTTCCTTCTGGGGCTTCTCTTCCTTTTCTTTGTCGGGAGTTTGTCCACCTTCCGTCGTTTCCGGATTGAAAATACCTTTGTCTGTGTCAGAGTATTCCGTTCCGCAACAATTCTGGGTGCCTTCATCCAAGATACTGATGGCTCCGATGTATTTTTCTTCTATTTCCTTCGGTCCGGAAGTTTTGGCAAACACTGCGTTAGATATGCTTTTAGCAATGCGTACCTGAGATATACCCGTGATCTTGGTAAAGGCTGCAATAATATTCTTCATGGAGCTTCCGCCGCCCGTCAATACCGCACCGCCTATCAGCGCACTCTTTTGGATACCTGACACTTTGATCTGATTTGCCACATTGACCAATATCTCTTTCATGCGCGCCTCAACAATCTCACTGAATATCTGCTTACTGAGACTCGTGCCGTCGGGGAAGTTATAGACGGGCTCTTTGCCTTCTTCTATTGTGGCTATTTCGTTAGTCGCACTGCCAAACTTTATCTTCAACGATTCTGCCTCCAATTCATCCAGCTGGCAACTCTCAATATCTTTGGTAACATTTGCACTGCCCAATGGGATTACCGCGATATAGCGGAGGATGTTTTCCTTGAATATCACCACGCTTGTCGTATCTGCGCCGAAGTCCACAAGAACGCAACCAGAACGCTTTTCTGAGTCTGTCATCAGCATCTTTGCCTCAGATACGGGTGTCAGCATACAGCCGGCTATATGCAAACTTGCCTCATTGAAGCAGTTTTCTATGTTCAGTTTCAAAGCCGGACGGGCGATGATGTTCATATAGCGTGCCTCGATATTGTCGGCAATAACGCCCTCCGGATCCAAGACTATCTCGTTGCCGGCAAGGTAAGACTGTGGTATGACGTCCAAAATAGTATGGTTCCCTGTATCACGCTTCAGGTTTTCTTCCTCCAGTTCCTCGACAGTTTCTCTTGAGATAGGCACTTCTCCTCCGAGCGGTTTGCTGATATTGTTGAATACGGAGTGTATGCCCTGTCCGCCATAGCCGACGTACACTTGAGTGATTTTTCTCTTCAACCGTTCCTCAATACGCTCTTTAATGGAATTAATACACTGCGCCGATTTGGTCAAATTAAAAATCACGCCTCTTCTTACAAACATCGAAGAGGGTTCCTGAACTACCGCCTGTATAGCTATAGTCCCATCTGGCATTTTTTTGCCGGCAATACCCGTCACATTGGACGACCCCAGTTCTATTGCGACAATAAATAAATCTTCTGTTGCCATTATATGTTATTTATTTTGTTTTTGTACAAATAATCTGATTGTTATATTCTACGCTTATACGGCTATATTTGTTCCAGCCGACATTGCAGAGCACTTTATCATAAAACACTTTTACTCTCTTCAGCTTCTCTGCAATTCCTGTTGGCTTTCCCAGATGTATGACATGATTGCCCACGCGTGGTATCATCTCCAGCGTTCCGTCCTTCAAGACATTGACTTGTTCCACCTGACTGTTCCAAAAACTATTTTCCTGCAAGGTCTTTCCTATATGCGCCAGGTATTTTTTCGCATACTTCTGACTGATGCTTCCCGTAGCGACGACAACGTCAGCGGGATATTCCACATTCAGCATTTTGTCACCATTTCCGTCGATAAAATAGTTTTCACCCGTCGAACTCATTATCCTCATCACCGGCAGTCTTTGCTCGACATCAACGTGCACGACGTTGTTAGCGGTCTTGTAGCATTGCGCATCCAAAACAAACTGATGCGTTTTTATCTCTTTTTCTATCGACTGCAAGTTTATTTGATTAATCGGAGAACCTTTGGGATTAAGGTGTTTCTTCTCCAGTATCGCCAACAAGTCTTCTTCTGAAACAAAGGATGCCTGACTCTTATCCTTGACACAAATAATCAAGTCCTGACAAGGAGCATGATTCTTCCAAGTGTGCTCTTTGACAAAAGAGAAAACAAGGTATGCTATCAACACCAGCATCACCATGATTTTCATTAATACCATCCAGCCGGAGGTCTTCTTTTTTGTTTCCCGTTCAGACATCGTCTTACTTACATTCTGTGTTTTAATATCTCGGCTATTTGGGGGACTTTGTCGTCAAGATTACCGGCACCCAGGATGACGAGAACGTCAAAATCATGCTTCTCGACAAAGGTTAATATATCCGCGCTGTCTATTATCTGCTTCTCCATATCCGGGCGCATGTTGTCATATATGATTTCACTCGTCACGCCCGGGATGGGTTCTTCTCTTGCAGGGTAGATTTCTGTCAAGATGACTTCATCGAAAACAGACAGGCTGCGTGCGAAGTCTTTGTATAAATCACGAGTACGGGTGTACAGATGCGGCAGATTACCGGCACCCAGGATGACGAGAACGTCAAAATCATGCTTCTCGACAAAGGTTAATATATCCGCGCTGTCTATTATCTGCTTCTCCATATCCGGGCGCATGTTGTCATATATGATTTCACTCGTCACGCCCGGGATGGGTTCTTCTCTTGCAGGGTAGATTTCTGTCAAGATGACTTCATCGAAAACAGACAGGCTGCGTGCGAAGTCTTTGTATAAATCACGAGTACGGGTGTACAGATGCGGTTGGAAAATGGCTGTTATCTTCCTTCCGTTGAACACGCCGCGCAAGGATTCTGCACATCTCCTAACCTCTTCGGGATGATGTGCATAGTCGCTCAACAAGACCAGTTTGTCGCTTTTTATCCTGATGTCAAACCTGCGGTCAACACCCTTGAAGGTCTCCATTCCCTTTCGAATCATATCATCGGTCGCGCCGCACAACTGTGCCACAGCCATCGCCGCAATACCATTCTCTATGTTCACCTCTACGGGAACACCGAGACGGATGCCTTCTATATTTCCGAAAATAGAAATAAAGTCAAATGTTATCTCGCCTCCGCCCATACGAATGTTGTCTGCGTGGAAATCGCCTGTTGTCAAACTGTAGGACAACTGCTTCACGCCAGCCTGAAGATTCGGGCGGAACGCCAGTCCGGTGTGAACGATCAATGTTCCGCCCGGCTGTATCAGATGCGAATATTCGCGGAAGCTCTCCAGATAAGCGTCATAAGTGCCATATATGTCCAGATGATCCGGGTCGGTAGCCGTCACGACGCTGATGTAGGGACTCAGCCAGTGGAACGAGCGGTCAAACTCATCAGCCTCAACAACCACATAATCGCTTTCATCGCTGAACAGATAGTTTGTGCCATAGTTCTTGGAGATGCCTCCCATAAATGCGCTGCACTTCTTTGGCGTCTGCATCATCAGGTGAGCTATCATGGTGGTTGTCGTCGTCTTGCCGTGTGTGCCTGCCACACAAATTCCTTTCATGCTTTGCGTCAATATACCCAAAACCTGAGCCCGTTTTTTGATTTCAAAATCACGCTCACGGAAATAATTCAACTCCTTATGGTCTTTGGGAATGGCGGGAGTATAAACCACCAGCGTTGTCTCCTTATCGCGGAATGCTTCAGGAATCAAGTCGGGGTTATCCTCAAAGTGCAAGTCTGCACCTTCTTTGAGCATAGCGTCTGTCAGCGGCGTAGCTTTACGGTCATAGCCTGCAACAGCTATCTTCTTCAACAGGAAGTAGCGCACCAATGCGCTCATACCTATTCCGCCGGCTCCGATAAAGTATACTGATTTTATGTCCTCTACCTTCATTTTGGATATTCTGTTATTATCTTGCACAATACTTTTCAGCCAACTCGTACACTTTCTCTGCAATATCTTTGGCAGCGTCCGGACGAGCCAGTTTGGCAGCATTCTTACTCAATGCGACAAGGCGCTCGGGGTCATTCACTACAGCGATAGCCTTAGGAATCAATGACATTGACGCTTCAACGTCCCTTATGCATATCGCAGCGTCTTTGTCCGCCAACGCCATTGCGTTTTTAGTCTGATGGTCTTCAGCCACATTGGGCGAAGGTACCAGTATGCACGGCTTCTGCAAGAGACACAACTCACTGATGCTTCCCGCTCCGGCACGCGAAATCACAAGATCTGCAGCTTTGTAGGCCTTAGCCATATCATGGATAAAGTCGCACACGTACAGATTTTCAGGTTTGCCAGCCTTGTCCAGTTCAGCATTGATTTGACTGTTGTAATACTTGCCTGTCTGCCATATAAACTGCACACCGCTTTGTCTTATCAACGACAGTTGAGACAGGACGCTCTGGTTGATGGACTTTGCGCCCAAGCTGCCGCCTATTATCAAGACCGTCTTGCGCTGGGCATCCAGTCCGAAACTCTTTACGGCAAGTTCCCGGGAGATATTCACTTCCTTCAACTCCTGACGCACAGGATTGCCTGTAAAGATAATCTTGTCTTCCGGGAAGAAACGCCCCATCCCGTCATAGGCCACACATATCAGGTCGGCTTTTTTTGCCAATATTTTATTGGTCACGCCTGCATACGAGTTCTGTTCCTGCAACAATGTCGGTATGCCCATTGCTCCGGCCGCACTCAGCGTGGGGCCGCTTGCATAGCCCCCCACGCCGACCACAACCATCGGTTTGAATTCTCTGATGATTTTTTTTGCCAGCATCCTGCTTGTCAATGCCTGATATATCACCTTGATGTTCTTCAGTATGTGTTTGCGGTCAAGACCGCTGACGGGCAAGCCCTTTATCTCATAGCCGGCTTCGGGCACGCGCTTCATCTCCATGCGCCCCTGTGCACCCACAAACAGGATCTTCACATTAGGATACGCCGCCTTCAGGGCATTTGCTATAGAGACTGCCGGAAAGATGTGTCCGCCTGTGCCGCCACCGCTAATTATTACTCTTAAATCTTCTTTCATTCTTAACGAGAAAACTATATTATACCTTATTATGCAAAAATAATAAATCTTTCGCGAATAACGGCATTTATACAGTCGCAAAAATGGCACTATTTTTCTATGTTTTTTCAAAGGGTGCACATTGACGGCTTTTTTGTGAACGGGAAACAGCAAAATCGCTCAATAACAGGCTCAATCTGCCGATTTTTTCTCCGTCCTATCAGGTGGAACGATTATTCCAGGCAATGGAACTTATATTCCATCTTGCAGGACTTACATTCCATAGGCTGGAACCGATGACTCAGCGGGCCAAAGTCACTTTGTCCTTCTCGTAAAAATAAATTCACAAACGTGTTGGCTGTCTTCCCGGAAAGGGAATTTTGTCAGAAAGCTGATGCCGCCACAGCTTCGGCACAGTGCTCTCCGTCGATAGCCGCAGAAACGATGCCGCCGGCATAACCTGCCCCCTCGCCACAGGGGTAAAGCCCCGACAGCATGACATGCGTCAGGTGCTCTTTGTCTCTGGGTATCCTGACTGGCGAGGATGTTCTGGTCTCTATCGCCAGCATCAACGCCTCTTTTGTCAAGAAGCCGTGATAACGCTTCCCAAATAGTTTCAGTCCTTCCTGAAGGCGGCGGGTGAAGTAACGCGGCAGCCAAAAATGCAGCGGACTCGCCACTACCCCCGGGCTGTAACTGCTCACAGGCAACTCCTCTGCGCTCAGGCGGCTGTTGACGAAATCTGTCATACGCTGAGACGGAGCTGTTTGCCTGCCGTTGCTTTGCCGCCAGCACTCATACTCCAACGCCTCTTGCAGGAACATCATTCGCAACGGATGGTCCGTATCGTCCAGCCTCTCATGGTCTGCGGCAAAGACATCGTCCTGTTGTATTTGCGACATAAATTTTTTGAGTGAATCCTCCCGCATATCTTCCGGTCGTATCTCTACGACCATGCCCGAATTGCTCCACCGAGAATTGCGCCCTGAGGGGCTCATGCCGTTTACAACTACCTGATGTTCACCGGATGCGGCAGGAATGACAAAACCTCCGGGACACATACAGAAACTATAGACACCCCTGCCGTCAACCTGAGCCGACATCCTGTATTCAGCAGCAGGGAGATACTTACCACGCCCGTTAGGATTGTGATACATAATGGCATCTATCAAGTGAGAGTCATGTTCCAGACGGGTACCTATCGCCAGGCCTTTGGCCTCCTGGAGTACCTGTTGTTTATACAGGAACCTGTAAACGTCGCGTGCCGAGTGGCCTGTTGCCAAAATTACGGGACCAATGAATTCCTCTCCCGTGTCGGTCGAGACACCTGTCACACACGCTTCCCTCAGAATCAAAGCATTGACACGAGTCTCAAAATGTACTTCACCGCCACGCGAGATAATAGTATTGCGCATGGATTCTATCACAGCGGGGAGTTTGTCGGTGCCGATATGCGGATGGGCGTCAGACAAAATAGAAGTACTCGCTCCATGCTGACAAAAAACATTCAGTATTTTATCAACTTTGCCACGCTTAGTACTCCGCGTAAACAATTTGCCGTCACTATAAGCCCCCGCGCCACCTTCACCGAAAGCATAATTACTCTCCGGGTTAACCTGATGTTGACGCGATATGAGTGCGATATCCTTCCTGCGCTCGTGAACATTTTTCCCGCGTTCAAGGACAATAGGACGGAGATGCAGTTCTATCAAGCGCAAAGCTGCGAACAGTCCTGCCGGTCCGGCCCCGACAACAATCACCGCAGGCTTGCCGCTCACATCGGGATAGTCGGTCTGCTGATATTCCAGGACAGGGGCAGGCTCGTTGACATACAGCCTGACGGTCATATTAAAGTAAATCTGACGCTGACGGGCATCTATGCTTTTCTTAATCACCTGCATCGCCTGTATCTCACTAACATCTACGCCAGCCTCTGCCGACGCCTGTTTTTTCAGTAATGACGTATCAGACGCTGTACGGGGGTCGATTCTTAGAACTACTTCTTTTTGCATACTTATTCTCCTCCGAACAAGCTCTTTAATGCCTCTTTGACATTGGAGACTGGTATCAATTCTATCTTTACTCTCTTCGTATCCAATGTCCGCATATTATTTTTGGGCAGAACGAAGCGTTTGAATCCTTGGCGTTCAGCCTCAGCGATGCGTTGCGCAATATGGGTCACAGGTCTTATCTCACCGCTCAGGCCCACTTCGCCGGCCATACAGGTAGATTCAGGCACAGGAAAATCAGCATTACTTGACAATATGGCGGCGATGACGGACAAGTCTATAGCAGTATCCGAAACCCGCAAACCGCCGGCTATGTTCAAAAAGACATCTTTCTGGGCCAATTTGAAAAAAACGCGTTTTTCAAGTACAGCTAAAAGCATATTCAGGCGCCTGGTATCAAAGCCTGTCGCCGAGCGTTGCGGGGTACCATAAGCCGCAGTGCTCACTAATGCCTGCGTCTCTATCAGCAACGAACGGGCCCCCTCAATGGCAGACGCAACAGAAACACCGCTCATACCGGCATTGTCTCTGTTCAGCAACATTTCGGAAGGATTGGATACAACAGTCAGTCCACCTTCACGCATCTCATAAATACCCAACTCGTCAGTGCTGCCGAAACGATTCTTCAAGCTGCGCAAGACTCTGTAAAAATGCTGACGGTCGCCTTCAAACTGCAAGACAGTGTCAACAATATGTTCCAATATTTTAGGACCAGCCAATGAGCCGTCCTTGGTAATATGTCCTACCAAGAAAACAGGAATACCCGAATCCTTTGCAAAACGCAACAGTGAAACCGTGCAAGCCCTTACTTGCGACGGACTTCCGGGAAAGGCATCGCCTTCCTCCGAGGAGATAGCCTGAACAGAATCCACAACAACCAATTCAGGCTGCATCTGTTGCGCATGCTCATATATCTTCTCCAAAGAAGTCTCACAAAGGACATAGCAGTTTTCTGAATTGAGGTCTGGATTGGTTTCGCGCAGTCTGTCGGCCCGCAGTTTAATCTGATTCTCACTTTCTTCCCCGCTGACATAAAGGACCTTCATTTGCTTTAAGCGCAACACCAACTGAAGCAGCAACGTAGACTTGCCTATACCGGGGTCGCCGCCCAGAAGAACCAACGAACCGGGGACGATGCCCCCACCAAGGACTCTATTCAATTCAGAATCACCTGTATCTATACGCTGTTGCTGTGCTGCTTTAACGGAGAGGAGAGGTTTGACTGATGAAGTATTGCCTTGAAAAGAAGAAGCAATGCTTACCGTGTTTTTTTTAGAGGAGACAGGGGCTACACGGATTTCCTTGAAAGAATTCCAGGCGCTGCACGAAGGGCATTTCCCTATCCACTGCACAGATTCGTAACCACACTGGTCACACACATACATCAACTTATTTTTTGCCATAGGACATCAACTTATGCCTTCAGTCTTTTGAAATTCTATTTCATTAACAACAGCGTCTTTCGGTTCTTCAGGAACTGCATCTTCTCGACGTTTGGCAAATCTGCTCACACTCAGCATCATACCTATATACACACAGTTGACAATCGTCGATGCTCCCCCTCGGCTTATCAATGGTAAGGGTTGTCCTGTCACAGGCATCAAACCGACAGCCACGCACATATTGACCATTGCCTGACCGACAATGAGCAAAGACAATCCCATGATTAAGAAAGCCGGAAAATTACGCTCACACTGTCTCGCAATCTTTCCTGCGCGGAAGAACAATATAATATACAGCAGCGCAACTCCTGCTCCGCCCACAAGACCCAATTCTTCAATGATAATGGAGTAAATAAAGTCAGAATATGCCTGACTCAAGAAATCACGCTGCACAGAATTTCCAGGCATCTTTCCAATGATATTGCTTGTCGCAATGGCGATATTGGAATTGGCTACCTGGGCATTGTTCGCCATATCGAAATCTTCCGGAGTCAGTTCCTTCGTCTTTTCCATATTGCCGGTATAACTACCGAAACGATGTTTCCATGTCTTCAAGCGGTGTCCCATAGGAATCTTATCAAGCGTATCCTCCGGAGCAACCATCATTACAGCCACAGCAAATGCCCCGAGAATGGATAATACGCCCATCAGTTTACCTATCTGAACCATCGGGACATGGCCTATAAACATCATCAGTAACACTACCGCGAACAAAAGTGCTGCAGTTGAAAAATTCTCTGGCGCTATTATCAGACATGTTGGTAAGGTCAGATACAAGATATACTTAAACGCATGTTTGTCTGCCCCCTTGGGAGTTTGCGTAACCGACAATATCACTGCCACAGCAATAACTATCGCACCTTTTGCCAACTCTGACGGTTGAATAGGAATTCCGAAAATAGGTATAGTGCGACGCGCACCATTAACCATCTCACCCACAAACGGCACCATTATCAACAACAGCCATGATGCAGGAATAAACAACAAGGGATACAACTTAAACCATCTGCAAGGTATATTGTGGACTAACCACACAATCAAAAAACCAATAAACAGATATCTCGAGTGCTTTATTACAGGTGCCCAATAATGACCATCCTCATAACTCAAATTACTTGTCGCACTATACACCTCAATGATAGAGATGGCACAGAGTAAAAAGAACACAATCCATATCACAGCATCTCCGTGAAAGAAACTATGGAAATTTTGCTCCTTCTGATTTAATCCTGTAGCACCCATGATTCAAAAATTATCTTACCGCTTTTCTAACTGATGAACTAAATCCTTAAACATCCTGCCGCGCTCCGCCATATTATTAAACAAGTCAAAACTTGCACAACAAGGACTCAACAAGACAGTATCACCTGGTTGGGCCAAGCGATGACACTCAGCCACACAATCTGGCATACTGTGAGTGTCTGAAATTGTTATACCCATGCCATCAAAGAAATTGTGAAGTTTTGAATTGTCTGCCCCGAGAAATACTATCGCACGGCATTTCTCCCGAACCAAATCTTTGATTTCATTATAATCATTGCCTTTATCCTTGCCTCCCAGAATCAAGACAACAGGGGTTTTAACACTCTCCAGTGCATAATAACACGCATCAACATTGGTGGCCTTGGAATCGTTTATATACAGGACATCGTCCACTGTCGCAACCTTTTCCAAACGATGCTCTACACCTTTGAAGTCATGAAGGCACTGACATATAATATTTCCCTTCACACCTACTAAATTAGCAGAAATACCTGCCGCAAGAGAATTGTACAAATTATGTTTCCCCTGAAGTGCAAGGCTTTCCTGCTCCATGTTGATTTGGACAGGGTATTCTATCTCAAACTGACCATCTTCAAGGTAACCGATTGTGCCATTTTTCTTTATCTCCGAAAAAGGACACAAATGACTCTTGACACCATATTTCTTCAGTTCCTGACTTATTATAGGATCATCCTGCCAATAGACAAACGCATCATCCTCCGTCTGATTTTGAAGGATACGCATCTTGGCATCAACGTAGTTCTGCATCTCATTGCCGTATCTGTCCAAATGATCTGGAGTAATGTTCAGCAACACAGCCACATCGGCTTTGAAGTCATACATGTTGTCCAGTTGAAAAGAACTCAACTCAATAACATAATAATCAAAATGCTCTTCTGCGACTTGAAACGCAAGACTACGCCCAATATTACCTGCCAAGCCTACGTTGTAACCGGCAGTCTTCAATATATGATATATCAGCGACGTCGTGGTTGTCTTACCATTGCTTCCCGTTATGCATAACATTTTTGCGTTTGTATATCGGCCGGCAAACTCTATCTCACTGATAATTGGAACTCCCAGTGACCGCAATTTGGCAACAATTGGAGCTTCATTTGGGATACCTGGACTCTTAATAACTTCATCGGCATCCAAAATCATGCACTCACTATGCCCGCCATCTTCCCAATTAATATTATATTGGTTGAGAAGGTTCTTGTATTTGGTGCTGATGTTCCCCGAATCAGAAAGGAATACTTCAAATCCTTTCTTCTGAGCCAATACCGCAGCACCCCAGCCACTTTCTCCACCGCCTAATATGACTATCTTTGACATCTTTATCGTATTTTTAATGTAATTATTGTGGCCGCAGCCAAAATCATTGTAGCTATCCAGAAACGTGTCGTAATCTTCGCCTCGTGGAAACTATTCTTCGGCCAATTCGGAAACATATATGAACATGCAGGATCCATCTGTTCCGGGAGGACTCTGAAATTATCATGAATCGGCGTGCGCTTAAAAATGCGTTGCTTACGACCTTGATGCTTTCCTTTTTTGAAATATGTCGTCTGAAGGATTACACTCAAACTTTCGACGAAGAACACGCCACACAATATAGGCAACAACAATTCCTTATGAATAATTACCGCAAACACACCTATTATTCCTCCTATGGCCAGACTGCCCGTGTCACCCATAAAAATCTGGGCAGGATATGCATTGTACCATAAGAAACCTATCAACGCACCCACAAAGGCACTGGCAAATATCACCAATTCCTGGGTTCCTGGAATATACATTATATTCAAATAGCCGGCAAACTCTATATGACTCGACACATAAGCCAGCAAACCTAACGCCACGCCTATTATCGCCGAATTACCCGCCGTCATGCCATCCATTCCGTCATTCAGGTTCGCGCCATTAGACACCGCCATCACAACAATGACCGTCAGAAAGACAAAGAATACCCATCCTGCAGCTTGCTTATACGGACCGCAGAAAGAGAAGAACGAACTATAGTCTAAGTTATTATTCTTGAAAAAAGGTATCGTCGTCTTAGTGGACTTCTTGTTTTGGACCTTATGCATACATGTCACTTGACCTTTATCCACTACCTCAACATTCTCCCGAATGACAGCATCAGGGCTGAAATATAAAGTTAATCCCACAATCAGACCTATGCCAAACTGCCCTAAGATTTTTATCCAACCATTCAAGCCATCTTTGTTATGACGGAAGATTTTAATATAATCATCCCAAAAGCCTAATGCTCCCAGCCAAATTGTCGTTGCCAGCATCAGGAGTAAATAAATATTACGCAAACGGCCTAAAAGAAGACACGGTATCAGCAAAGCAGCAATGATAATAATGCCACCCATTGACGGCACACCCTGCTTTTTGACTCCATACGGGTCAATTGATGCGTCACGTTGCTGTTCACTGATATGGTGTTGGCGCATCCGTTTAATGAAATATTCTCCAAACGTTGCCGAAATAATAAGTGCCAATATAAATGTCAGCAACGCACGGAAAGAGATATAACTCCACATTCCTGAGCCTGGAACGCCATACGACTCTAAAAATCTAAAAAGATAATATAGCATAATCTGTTATTCTTTTCGTTATGACAATTCTTTTTTAAATATCTCACACAAGATTTCCTTGTCATCAAAATGATGCTTTACACCTTTCACATCTTGGTAATTCTCATGACCCTTTCCGGCAACCAAAATCACATCACCAGCACTAGCCATGAAGCATGCTGTTTGGATAGCCTGCGCACGCTCTACAATAGTCACAACTTTGTTTTTCTGATCAGGCTGAATACCTGCAAGCATATCTTTCAGAATGTCTTCCGGTTCTTCAAAACGCGGATTATCACTCGTCAGTATCACACGGTCACTCAATTTCGCTGCCTCAAAAGCCATCTGCGGACGTTTTCCTTTGTCTCTGTTTCCTCCGCAACCACAGACTGTCAAGATGTGACCTTTCCCTCTCAGTACTTCATGAATTGTACAAAGTACATTTACCAATGCGTCTGGGGTATGAGCATAGTCCACGATAGCGGTATATCCTTTAGGGGACTGCAACGCCTCAAAACGGCCTGACACCGAATGCAATGCGCTCAATACTGTCAACACTTCCTGCGAAGATTGCCCCAGCATCATTGCCGCACCATATATCGCCAGAATATTGGACACATTAAATTTTCCAACAAGAGGAATATGCACTTCAGTTCCATTTACGATAAGTTCCATTCCCTGAAACGTCATATCCAGTATGTTAGTATGAAAGTCCGCCAACCGTTGCTGAGAATAAGTTTTTATTTCTGCCTTGCAATTCTGAACCATAACCATACCATTCTTATCATCAGCATTAGTAATTGCAAATGCATCTGGGGTCAATTGGTCAAAAAAGGCTTTCTTTGCATCACGATAGTTCTCGAAAGTTTTATGGTAATCCAAATGGTCTCGTGTCAAATTCGTAAATATTCCACCTGTAAAATGGAGTCCTCCGATACGATGCTGGCAAATAGCATGTGAACTTACTTCCATAAAAGCATATTCACAACCCTTATCAGCCATCTCGCCCAAGAGTTTATTAAGTGTTATAGGGTCGGGGGTTGTCTGCGATGTAGGATAAGGCTCACCGTCAACATAATTGCATACAGTTGAACATAAGCCACACTTATACCCCAGTTTGCGGAACATTTCGTACAGTAGGGTAGCAATCGTCGTTTTACCATTTGTACCCGTTACTCCTACCAGTTTCAGTTTCCTCGTGGGATTCCCATAAAACCGAGTCGCAAGGAGTCCGACGATTTTTTCTGTGTTTTCCACACGGACATATGTGACATCTTCATTAAAAGTCTTGGGAAACTGTTCACATATCACGGTGCCAGAGCCTTTCTCTATCGCCATCGGTATGAACTGATGTCCATCCGACTGTGTTCCACGAATGGCGACAAAGATATCACCGGATTGTATCTGACGGGAATCTATCTGAATACCTGTCACTTCTCTGTTCTTTGTGCCTTTAACTTCAACAAGTTGCACATCGTGTAAAATATCCTTCAAATTCATATCCCTGCCTTTTGTGTTGTATCTGGCTTTATCTCCTGATTATCTACCTTTTCAACAGACGCTTTTTCAATAACGTTTTTACTTCCTTTCAAGCCTAAATGCAGCTTTATCTTCTCACCCTTAACTATAATATGCCCGAAAGGCAGACTTTGCTGCTGAACTACGCCTGTACCTTCTATCTGTACCTTCAGTCCCAGTTGCTCCGCCAGATAAACTGCATCGCGCGCGCCCATTCCCGTTAAATCAGGTACCACTGAAGACCTCGGCATCTGTCGCGGTTTCAACACTAACTCGTCTCTTTCTGTGACAACATTCCCGATACTTGCAGTATCCGCATTATTTTCCATATGGCAATTATAGCCTAAATCTTTCAGCACGGTATTGGCATAATCCATCTTCCCGTACCCTACAAGGGGCAAATGATTGTGTAAAGTATCTGATGCCGCAGTTATTTCTGGTCTCATTTTGCTCTTCATTACCATTTCCGCCACCTTCTTAAACACTGGTCCGCATTGTCCGCCGCCCGAAGCCGGCAGACCACGTTTCAATATGCAAACCATACAACTGTATTGTGGCTTTTCAGATGGGAAGTATCCTGCAAATGACACCAGGAAGTTAGCCGTTTTACCGCCACCTGCCCATACCTGAGCCGTTCCCGTCTTGCCTGAAACATGAAAATATTTGGAGCCAGCCTTCTTCCCGAGACCTTGCCCGACAACACGCCTCAAACAGATTTGCAAGTCTTTTATTGCTTTAGGAGATGCCATTTGTTCTCTCACTACCTGAGGCGGAAACTCTTGGATAATCTCATTTTTACGCATCGCCGCTGTAACAAATCTCGGACGCATCATCTTGCCGTTATTGGCTATGCCGTTATAAAAAGACAACACACTTATTGGCGGAACTTGTGTCTCGTATCCAATACTCATCCAAGGCAAAGCAGTATTATACCAGTTTGCCCAGTGCTTCCCCGTTCTGTCTTTACGCGGACGACGGATGACTGGCGGCGCATATCCGGGAATATCCAGATGCAAGTCTTCTGCAATACCCAGTCTATACAGCCCATCCACAAACTTTTCCGGATTATTGTGATATATCTTATCAATAAATGTACTTACGCCGATATTGGAAGAATACTCCAGACACTCCGATACCGTCAGTACGCCATAGCCTCCTCTGTGCCAGTTGTGATCTTTCATCTTACGCCCGTACATCATTTTCTGACCGCCAACACAATCTACTCTGTCTGTGATTTTCAAATTGCCATCGTTTAATGCCACCAGGAAAGACATCGGCTTAAACACCGAGCCTGGCTCCATCAAGTTACTGACGGCAATGTTTTTGCGCTCACGATACTCTCCGTCACCACATTTGGACAAATTGACAATAGCTTTAATGTTACCTGTCGCCACTTCCATCAGCAAGACAACGCCATCTATGCCGTCTATCTCTTTCATTTTGTCCATCAATGCTTTCTCAGCAAAATCCTGCATCTTGACATCCAGCGTCGTCATCACATCAGCACCTTCTACGGGTGGCACATCAATGATGTTCAGATATTTGTTTCTTATTTTTTGTCTGTGGTATATACCCGGTGTACCGCGCAATAAACTGTCGTATGCAAGTTGAAGTCCGGAGCGCGCGGAATCTTTCCCGGGGTACATGTCACCAAGTGTTCTCGACGCCAATGAGCCGAAAGGCTTTTTTGTTTCATTAAACACTTCCGAATGAACGCCGCTCTTAAGTTTGCCCCTGTTCAAAAATGGCAGTTTGCAAACATCCTTGTAATCCATGTATGACATCCTGTAGGGATACACTACCCAGTGGCGGCTTTTTTTAGCATACCCCTGCATAAGATGGTTTTTAAACCACGATATCGTCTTTTTCGGGAAGATGCGATTCAATCCTATCGCCAAGCTATCCACTTCATTGTTAAATACAGAGTCACGGAAATGCTGGGCTTTAACCTGAGTCAAGCTGTCTCTGTCTTTAACTATGAAATCAATATAGACTTTAAACTCAGGCAGAGATGTCGCCAACAGTTGTCCGTCAGCACTGAAGATGTTTCCACGGGTAGACGGGAGTTTGATGCCCTCTTTAACATTGCGCTCGCTTAATTGCACCCAGAAACTCCGCTTGACAAACATTGTATAAGCCGCCTTCCCGATAACAGCGACAGCCAGCAATGTAAAAAACAATGCCAGTATGCGATAACGCTTCAGTGTAGGCTTATACGGAAACTTTTTCATTCTTCTCTGATTTTTAACTCATATGGCGGTTCTGTGTTCATTCCCAAAGTCGTGTCGCCCATAGACTTCAAGTATTCTTCTACACGACTCTGACGACAGCGTTGCAACAACTGGGAAGAGCGGGTCAGAGCATCATATCGCTTGTCTTCCAGTTCTTTTTTCAAAGCATCTATCTTAATCATCTCCTGTTGAGATGCATAGCGATTGGTGATATATAATATTGTTAATATAATTATCAGTATTATCAGCATGGCGTGTTTGCGAAACCACCGTGCATTCAGGATATCTCCTCCCAATATACTTGGCAGAGACCAGTTGATGCGCACCTCCTCACCTTCATCAGAAGTGAAGGCATCCACTATTTTGCGGACGGAGGCTTCGTCATTTTCCTCCGTCTCACCCTCTAATGGCGGTGCCGCCTCCAGCGCAGCCTCTTCCGCGGCATTACGCTGCGCATCCTCTATAGAGAATTCTTGCATTTCTTCCAACTGGTCTTTCTCCTCTGTTGCCATTTTTTATTGCTCTTTCGTCTTTTCTGCCACTCTGAGTTTTGCACTCCTGCTGCGCGGATTTTGTTCCTGCTCTTGCTCTGACGGACTGATGGGGTAGCCCTTCAATTGTCTGAGTACGGATATAGGATTGCCATAAAAATCTTTTTCTATCAGTCCTTTTGCATTACCTGAACGCATGAAGTTCTTCACAAGCCTGTCCTCTAATGAATGATATGACATCACGACCAATCTTCCTCCGGGTTTGAGGACCTCTATGGCCGCACTCAGCATTTCTTTCAGCACTACAAGCTCATCGTTGACCTCTATGCGCAGCGCCTGAAACACCTTCGCCAGGTCTTTTTTCTCACGGGCAGGGTTCAGTTGCTTACTGACAGCCTTATGGAGCTGTGCCGTCGTGCGAATTTCTCCATTGGCCTGACGGTCCCTGATAATGGCGTTTGCTATTGCGCGGGCGTTATGGAGTTCTCCGTACCAGTCAAATATCTCTGCGAGTTGTCCGGCATCATACCCGTTCACTATCTCTGCCGCTGTGCGCGTTGCCTGTTGGTTCATCCTCATATCCAACGGACCATCTTCCCGAATAGAAAAACCACGCTCCATTGTGTCAAAATGATGACTCGATACACCCAAATCTGCCAGAATACCATCCACAGGAATGGCGCCATAATATCGCAGCCAATTCCTCAAATACCGGAAGTTGCTTCTCACAAATGTAAAGCGGTCATCGGCCGGTATGTTCTGTTCGGCATCGGCATCTTGGTCAAAAGCATACAGATGTCCGTTTGCAGACAGCCGCTCCAAAATAGCCTTACTATGCCCTCCTCCACCAAAGGTGACATCAACGTATGTCCCGTCGGGGTTAATGCTTAATCCTTCAAGACAAGGCAGGAGCATTACAGGTATATGATAGCAACTCTCACTCATCGCTTCCAGCAGATTGGCTCATTATATCTTCCAGTTCATTGCCTATGGACTCACTGTTCTCCGACAAGAGTTTCCCTTTGGCCCAAATTTCTATCGTGTCGTCCATACCGACAAACACTACCTCCTGCTCTATGGCAGCCATTCGCAAATAACGCTTAGGTATCAGGAAGCGTCCGCCGGCATCCAAGGTTATCCATTCCGCGTCTGCTACAAAGCGACGGAAAATGTCCTGATGCTTGCGATTCCACCTGTTCAATCTGGCATGCAGTTCATCCAAACGCTTATACCATTCATCCTCTGTGTACAACACCAAACAGTCCTCAAAGACATCTTTGCGCAGTATGAGATGATAGTCCCCGCCTGCACCCAATAGACGACGGAACACGGCGGGAAGAAATACTCTTCCCTTCATGTCAACCTTCGCTTCGATTGTTCCTATCAGACGTATTTTCCCCATGACGGATTATTTGCAAATTCAAAATTAATATTAATTCTCCACAATTCTCCACCTATGGCAAATATTTTTCAAAAATTTTTTTGAGTAAACATTTCTAAAAATTTCTTATTATATTCTATTTCAGTACATTAATGTTCTTTTTATCGTTTCTGTATCTGGTGAAATTTTTTCCCTTAATACGTTGGCTATGTTTCATTTTCCCAGAGAAAAGCGAAAGCGAAAAGAAAAAGTCCTTGAAGGAAAGAAAACGAAAGAATATACGCACTCATAATGCTTACCTATCGGATAAATTACTTATTTCTTCCACTTGACTTAAAATCAGTCTCTGCCGATATATTCTTCATTCCAAAGGATAGAATGTAGGTTCTATGGCTTGAAACTTAAGTTCCATCCGATGGAATGTATATTCCAGCCTATGGAACGAAAGACATATCGGGCTAAAGCAAATCACATATAATTAAGACTTTTCACAGCATAAACAGACAGAGGAACAAAATCTGACGCGGCGAAGTCAGATATTTCTGTCAATCACTCTGACAGAAACAATCTCGCATCAAGTACACTTGCCGTGATTTCAGTCAAGATAGCATCATATATCAAAGAAAAATAGTAAGTTTGTGGAAAGTTTTCAAAAAGAGACACATGAAATTTCGTACAATCATTTTTCTTGGAGCTTTCTGCTCACTGCTTATCATGAATGCCAAGACCATTACAGACAACCGCACTAAAGTGCTTTTAGAGACAGACAAGGGTAAAATCACACTTGCCCTTTATGACGAGACACCTCTCCACAAAGAAAATTTCATCAAGCTTGTCAACGAACATTACTTTGACGGAATGCTCTTTCACCGCGTCATCAAGAATTTCATGGTGCAAACCGGCGATCCCAAATCGCGCAACGCTAATGCCGACACAAGATTGGGAGACGGAGGTCCCGACTACACTATTCCTGCCGAAATCAGATTTCCGCAACTTTTTCATAAACGTGGTGCTTTGGCCGCGGCACGCAAAGGCGACCAAGTCAATCCGCAGCGACAATCAAGCGGCAGTCAGTTTTATATCGTATGGGGACAAGATTTTTCTTCCGATGAACTAAACGAGATGACCCAGATGATTGAAAGCCGCAGCCGCGGTATGATAAAGTTTACCGATGAGGTCAAAAAGGCTTATCTCAAACATGGCGGCACGCCTCATCTGGACGGCAGCTACACTGTTTTCGGCGAAATCATTGACGGTCTGAAAGTCGTGGACAAAATCCAGCAAGTGCGCACAGACAGAAACGACCGACCTTTTGACGACATACATATCATAAAAGCAGAAGTGCTCAAATAGCCATCAGCCCATCCGACTATTTCTTGTGACTATATCGCAAAAAAACAAGCAAAAAGCTGATGTCTAATGAAATTTTAACTAATTTTGTTTAGATAAAAAAAAACAAAATATATGAAATCTAAAATAGTAATTGTCGGCAGCAGCAATACTGACATGATGGTCAAAGTTGACCATTTCCCCTTACCCGGCGAGACACTTATCGGTGATCACTTTATGACCGCCCAAGGAGGTAAGGGTGCCAACCAGGCCGTTGCCGTGGCACGTTTAGGCGGTGACGCCACATTTGTATGCTGCCTGGGTGACGATGCCTTCGGCAACCAGTCATTGGCACTGTTGAAGAAAGAAGGCATGGACACCAAGCATGTGCGCCTCATCAAAGGAGCGTCATCTGGCGTTGCCCTCATCCCCGTAGACAAAAACGGCGAAAACACCATTATTGTCGCATCCGGCGCCAACGCAATGCTGTCCGTCGATGACATCAAGGCGGCAGAAGAGGATATCAAAAATGCAGGCATCCTACTGATGCAGTTGGAGACACCGATTCCGGCATTGATATGTGCCGCAAAAATTGCCCACGCCAATGGTGTGAAGGTCATCCTCAACCCTGCACCATTCCCCAAGGAACCGCTACCCGAAGAACTTCTGGAGAATGTTGACATCATCATCCCCAACGAGACAGAGGCAGCCTATATGGTCGGCGAGCAAATCACCGATGAAGCCAGCGCCTTATCCGTCATACGCAAGATTCAGGCCAAAGGTGTCAAGACCGTCATTGTCACAGTCGGCAAATTGGGAGCCTATACCATTGACGAGCAAGACAACTTAGTTCTTGTACCCGCCTTTCCTGTCAAAGCGGTAGACACAGTCGCTGCCGGTGACACATTCTGCGGCGGACTCTGTGTGGCACTGGCAAAGGGCTACTCCCTCGCCGACGCAATCAGAGTCGGCAACAAAGCAGCATCTATCGCCGTCACACGCGAAGGAGCACAGCCTTCTGTTCCGACAGCTGAAGAAGTATTCACAACTCTTTAATAAGGAAACAAAACTAAATTATTAATACACAAAACTCAGAAACTATGTTTATTGTAACAAACGGAACTCTGGCAATCGTGCTTTGTGTCATCACAATGCTCTGTTGGGGTAGCTGGGGCAACACCCAGAAATTGGCCAGCAAATCATGGCGCTATGAATTATTCTATTGGGATTACTGCGTAGGTATTCTCTTGTTCTCCCTCTTGATGGGCCTGACATTAGGAAGCAACGGTGAAGCCGGCCGTCCTTTCCTTGAGGACTTGTGCCAACTGGAAGGCGGACGAATCGCCAGCGCACTGCTCGGCGGTGTCATCTTCAACGCAGCCAACATCCTGTTGACAGCAGCAGTATCTATCTCAGGCTTAGCTATCGCATGGCCCATCGGTTTGGGCATCGCATTGGTACTGGGCGTCGTACTAAACTACTTCGTAGCCCTGTCACAAGGTGCTCCAACCGGTAACGCTGCTATACTGGCCATCGGTGTTGCGCTGGTACTTCTCTCCGTCATCTGCAACGGTGTAGCATCCGGCAAAAACTCCAAAAACTCCGGCACAGGTATCAGCAAGAAAGGCTTGACATTCACCATTATCTCAGGTTTCCTGATGGGTATCTTCTATCCGTTCGTTGCCAATGCAATGGACTTGACGAGCTGTACTAACCCTGCACCTGGCATGGGTACGCCTTACACAGCATTCTTCCTCTGCGCACTGGGTGCTTTCCTGAGCAACTTTGTCTTTGGAACAATCGCTATGAAGAAACCTGTCAGCGGCGAGCCTGTAAGCTATGCAGAATACTTCAAGGGCAGTTTCGGAACACACCTCGTGGGTGTTCTCGGCGGCTGCATCTGGGGCTTGGGTACAATGCTGAGCTACCTTTGCTCTGGCAAAGAAGCCAACCTCGGCCCGGCCATATCCTATGCGCTCGGACAAGGTTCACCTATGATTGCGGCACTTTGGGGCATCTTCATCTGGAAAGAATTCAAAGGAGCTCAAGGAGTGGTTAAAGCGCTGCTCGTTGGTATGTTCGTTGCATTCATTATCGGTGTTGCCGTTATCATCTTGGCAAAAAGCTAAATAGCCTGTCGGAGAGTTTTTCTCCAATTAACCAGAAATCCCCCGAGAGCGATAACCTCTCGGGGGATTTCTGTTTTATTGTTCCTTTTTATTTCAATAGTGCGTCAATCAGATTAGGATAATGATCGGTCAGTCTCACCGTAAAGTTAGCTTGAATACAATCAAAAATCTTTATCTCAACGTCTTGACGGGCATTATATATCAGGCAATGGTCAATAGCCCCAACCTCGCGGTCCGCGCCCTTACGGCGGCTCTCGCGAATGCCTACCTCACGGGGAGAACAAATATGATGGCCATTGTCCCTGTTACCATACACAGCGGCCGCTTTGTAGCAAGGCACATAACCGGCCTGCATAAACTGCTGCATGCCAGGCGTCGTCTCTTCACAATTCATATCCCCCACGACAAATATGGCGCAGTTATACTTCGCCTTAATTATCTCTGCTTCTGCCATCATCAGGCGAATCTGCGACGCACGCGCCTGAGTACTGCCCGGGGTACGGGCATCGCTCTGCCACCATAAATGGGTATTTAGCACCGCAAAAGTCTTTCCCGTAGCCTTGTGTCTCATTACGGCAACAGTGACGCTCTTGGAACCTGCGTCACTCCACTTAGCCGGTGTATATAATATATTGTACGCCTCGACGAGACTGACATGACAGGTGTCATAGAGTATCGGTGTCCAAACCCAAGGTTTGGCATCAGGGGCTGTAACCATAGCGTAACCATACCGCTGCAGACGGGGATATAACCGTTCGTGCATGTGGCTGTTATACTCTTGGAAGGCCAGTACATCGGGCATATATGCACGTACCAACTGTACATACCGAGGTACGCGGAAGTCATCACGACAATCCGCGCCAGCTTGTTTCCATTCATCAGGAATAGTGTCATAGCGGTAATTCCACACGTTATCATCAAGTATGCGCAGATTCACATCCGGACGACGAGGAAAGAGGATTTCGCCTTCCACACTACCCTTAAGACGATAGCCAGAAGGGATATCTCCCTCGGACAGGTGTCTGGCAACCAGATCAGCAGCCTTCTGCATAGCCCAACACCCGCCACCGTCAATCACAATACTGCCTTTGGCCATACGCACAACGTAATCAAACGTTTTCATTCCGGGTGAATGGGTAAATGATATCGTCCGCCGCTGATTGCCAGTCTCACGGGAAGAGAGCACACGAAGCGGTCTGTCTGCAACTTTTGACAAGCTGACGCACAAAGACTCTGCGAGGTCCTTGCCTTCCTCTGCCTCTGCACCAGCATCATAAACAATCACATACTCAGACACATTCCTGCCGGCTATCTTGCGAACAGACGCGACACTACTCCATAC
>AUXO017702445.1_pt1 | contig 24374 bp, 33 predicted proteins | sample 768731 | NCBI WGS metagenome assembly AUXO01 (sample SAMN02715735, study PRJNA202380) | gut metagenome | biome: sheep rumen | host: Ovis aries | place: New Zealand: Palmerston North | reverse complement strand
ACCGCTGATTCTAGAGCAACTGAAGAAATCACTGGACGAGTGTTAACACGTGATGACATTCCAGAATTACAGCGAGAAATGGGACAAACTGGTGATGAAGCCGGTGAGGTTAATCCCATTAGACGCAGAGACAAGATATACGTTAATACATCCAAATCATTTAATATTAATGCGTACTTAAATTCAGATGGCGAATCAATTTCAAGTCCGCATAGTGATTGGGATACAGTTATGGGCTATGATAGGAGCGCAATAAGGCGTGATATTGAGAGGATTGACAGAGGTATGAAACCGTTGCCAGAAAATATTAGTTTAACAAGATTTGTAGATGTTGATGCTATTCAGCGTATGATTCCTGGAATCGGAATTGATAAATCTAATATTCAATCTGTATTAAATACGCTTGAGAGTGATTCTTCTGCCGCAAGTAATTTTGCAACAGTTCTTAGAAATGTTGATTATACGCACAAGGCATATACATCAGCATCTTATTTACAAACACATCCATCTTATGGCAGTAGAGATATAAAAATGAATATCGTAATGCGTAAGGGAACAAATGCAATTGTTACAAACAATCATAGAGAATCTGAAATATTAGGTGCTCATGGATTGAAGTATAATTTCACCGGTGGTTTTAGAGTTGCTACAGTTACAGATGAATACGGAAGACAGAAAAAACAATTGGTGTTAGATGTCTACATCTGAGGAGGTCGTAATGACAGCAAAGAAGAATAATAGTTTTGACATTAATAGATTTACAAGTACAAAGAATGATACAGCGAAAGGAAAGGTTAAATCCGGTGGCAAAGATGCGATGAAGAAATTTAATGCGGCAATAAAGAAAAAGAAGTAATTAGCAAAAATCTGGGCCGCAAAAATTGAGGGGTTCAGAAGATATGATGTTATTAGTATTAATAGTATTATCAGCAGTAATAACATTATTAGTATCAGCAATGTATGCAGTATATTTAGTATCAATATATATGCAAGCAAATCAATAAGGTTTTATTAAATGGCATCAAAGAAAACAATAGACCCAAATCAACCATTAACAGCAAAACAGTTAGCATTCTGCCGTTATTATATAGAATGTAATAATGGAACAGAAGCGGCTATTAAAGCTGGATATAAAGAGACGAACGCTAAAACAGTTGCATCACAGAACTTGTCAAAAGCAAACGTGATGCAAGAAATTTCCAAATTGCGGTCAGAACTTAAAAAAGATTCTATTGCAACAGGTCAAGAAGTAATGGAGTATTTCACCAAAGTCATGAATGGTGAAATTAAAGACCAGTTTGGACTTGATGCTCCGTTATCAGAAAGAACAAAAGCGGCACAGGAGCTTGCAAAAAGAACAGTTGATTGGGAGAACAGAACAAAAGGAAATGCGGATGCAGTTGTGCAAATAAAACTTGATTGGTCTAGAGATTAATAGCAGATATGCTATTATATCTATATGGGGGAGTGTAAACCTGCTACTTTTCAACCTGACATATTCATAAATGTTATAAACCTCCTGATAATAGATTTGTTGCTGTACACACAAAAACACTCCCCCAATTAGTCTAATCAAGTTTTGTTTTACATAGCGCATCAAAACAAGATGCGCACTAAAGCCCAATAGCCAAGCGGTAAGGCATAGCACTTTGACTGCTATATACGTTGGTCCGAATCCAACTTGGGCTGTTTATCAAAAGATGAAAAGAGGTACTAAATGAATGTTTAAAAATTGGGCAGAAAAGTTTTCCATAAAAGCATTTAGATTAATTACTATCATATGGGCCGTACAAATGATATATGCGGCTGGTATGATAGTTTTTTCAGTTATACAGACTGGAAGCTTTTTATATCTAGATACTTTTATTACAGAAATAAATGATACTTTCAGAAAGTCTGTTATTGCTATATTATTAACAAGAACTGTTGGTAATATATTTGAATTTAATAACGGCGGTATCTTCGGAGAATCACAAAAGGAAGGAGATGATTACTTTGACGTGGACAACGTGTAGCACAATTGTATTAACGTGTTCTGTAATGACTACTTTAATCACACAAGGAATTAAGGTAGTTCTTACAGATATGCAGAAAGAATACCATTCTAATATACTTGCAGGAATCGTTTCCATTGCTGTTGGTGTATTTGCTTGTATCTGTTATGCAGTCTTTTCAAAAATCGCTGTAAATGCTGAATTTTTACTTTTTAGCGTATGTTTAGTAGTGTTGTCTTGGTTATGCGCAATGCTTGGATATGATAAAGTAATGCAAGCTATTGCTCAGATACATAAATAAAAGAAAGTGAGGTAAAAAGATGGAGAAAACAGTATTCTATACGACCATCGAAAATCAGGTAAGAACAGACGGTTCAAGAGGTCTTTTATATGACCATTTTGATGATGAAGTAAGAGCGTATGCAAAGTATTATACTATTCTAGCGGCGGCCGCAGTTTCAGAAATTCCGTATCATGCGGCATTTATCATTCGTTCAGACGGAGTTACCATTGAAGGTAAAGTGTTTGATAGAAGAGAAGAACCGGCAGTGGTTCAAGAATAAGCGAGGTACAAATATGCGTAATATATATATCGAGAAAGGGGGAGCGCACTGGATTAATGCTCCCCATGACTCCCGAGAAAGGGGGTCAGAGGCGTAAGGGAGGTGACTCCCGTGGCTAGTAGTGTGATTACAAATCCGTCAAGTGCGGTAAAAGGTGCGATAGGGTCAGTTACAAAAACGAAAACGGCAAACGACAACAATTATTTATCATCAGGCCTTAATGCAAATAACAATGTTGTTATTGCGGCATACGAATCGGCAGATAATCCGCTTGGCGTTGCGTGCACCCTTGGGCGCGTAGGAGGCGCTGTATATGCGTATCTGTATAGGGCTGATGGCACACCGTACACAGGGGCGGCATCACTTACGTTTCATTACATACCAATCGCATAATCATACAAAAGCCATAACGCCGAATTAATATGGCGAGTAGCATTATACAGAAATCGTTACAAAACGCTCTTACACCATCATTTAAATCGGCTGGGAGTGGGAGCCAAATAAAAGCGGAGAGAATAGGAAACGTAGTGTGCGTCAGTGGCGTATTAGTGCCAATTGAAGGCACAACTGTATATCAGATGAGTGGTTTACCAACAAGGGTTACGCCTTTAACAAACGGATTCGGAATAACTATGCGTAATCAGAACACTGGCACACTTCTTCAAGCATGGTCAAGCGGTAGTGATGCAATCATAGTGTCGGGAACAGCTGGTCAACTGTACGGTTTTTCATATTCTTACATCTGTCAGTAACGATTTCCCAGTGCCATATAATATATGGCTACATCAACAATACAAAAATCATTAGCATCAGAAGTTAACATGTTGACAGGTCGTTTTGTCGATATGTCTAGCGGAAGTATGTACGACATTAACGCATCGGGAATTTATTTTCTACGAGGTGCGGTAACTGACAAGCCTGTCAGTGTGGGCGGTGTGCTCTTCATTGGCGAAGCGGAAAACGGGTGGATGTCAGGACTTTTTGTGACTCTTGGCTCAGACGCCCATCTGTATAAAGTAGTTAGAACCAACGAAGCACAATGGACAAATACCACACTTATCTAGTAACACTTAACACACATAGGGCATCACCATAGAGTGGTGCTCTTACAATAAAAATTAAATAGAAAGAGGTCGTAAGAGATGAAGACAAGTTAATAAATTAAAGTTTAGGAGACATACCATTGGATATCCAAGCATTATTAGTTGCAGTTCTCAGCGGCGGCAGTGTCGTGGGACTGGTAGAGTTTTTTATACAGCGTCATGATGCTAAAAAAGGTAGAGGCGCTGAAATATTAGAAGCACTTACAAAGATTGATTCTAAAGTTGACGAATTAGAATATAAAGTTGATAGAAATGAGGCAATCATTTGCAGAGCCAGAATTTTACGATTCAATAAGGAATTAGTATTTAAAGAAAAGCATACGCATGAGGAATTTAGTCAAGTTTTGGAAGATTGTGACAAATACGAAAAGTTTTGTTCAGACCATCCAAACTTTAGAAATAACCGTGCAGTATTAAGTATTGAGAACATAAAACGATGCTATGAAAAATGTGAATCAGATGGCGATTTTTTATGTTTATGAGGTAAGATATGTCAGTTGTTGAGAATGCAATTGCTTGGATGGAACAAACAGCGAAACAAGACGCACACGGTTATGACCAACAATACAGATGGGGACAACGTGGTGATTATGATTGTAGCAGTGCCGTAATTACAGCATGGCAAAATGCAGGAATTCCAGTCAAAACACGTGGGGCAACATATACTGGAAATATGTATTATGTTTTTCGTTCTTGTGGTTTTAGAGATGTAACACAGTCTGTAAATCTTAATACAGGTGCAGGATTGAAACGTGGTGATGTTTTACTAAATAGAGCAAGACATACTGCAATGTATTGCGGAAATGGACTTGAAGTTGAAGCAAGTATAAACGAAAAAGGAAAAGCTGTTGGTGGTATTCCTGGAGACCAAACAGGTAAAGAATTTTATATTCGACAATATAGAAATTATCCGTGGGATTGTGTTCTCAGATATCAGATACCGACACCAAAAAAAGCAACAGATGAACTTGTTCAGGAGGTAATTGATGGAAAATGGAGCAAAGGAACAGAACGCCAAAAACTACTCACAGAAGCGGGGTACGACTATAACAGCATACAAAAAGCGGTCAATGAAAAACTGCGGAATAGTCAAAAAAGTATTGATACACTTGCAAGGGAAGTAATAGCAGGAAAATGGGGCACGGGTAATGATAGAAAAAATGCATTAGAACGTGCCGGTTATGATTATTATAGAGTTCAACATAGAGTAAATGAATTATTGTCATGAGTCCAATTAAGATATCAATTAAAAACTGTATTATTCCGATGTATGATGATGTATTAGAAGATGTATTTAAACATCGTCATACTCATTATGTTTTTGCCGGCGGTCGTGGTAGTACAAAATCTTCTTTTGCTGGTGGGATTTGTATTCCAATGCTGATTATGCAAAATCCTAATATCCATGCTATCTGTTTTAGAAAAGTAGGAAATACGATTCAGAACAGTATTTATTCTCAGGTAGTGTGGGGAATATATCAGCTTGGAATAGAATCACTTTTTCATATTCCCAAAACGTACAGCACGCCAATTATTTATCTTCCCACAGGTCAATGTATTTACTTTATGGGTCTTGATGATGCAAATAAAGTAAAGTCTGTAAAACCTAAATTCGGATATATTGGAATCACATGGTTTGAAGAATTAGACCAATTTGCAGGTGAAAATGAGTTAAGAAAAGTTACTCAGTCAACAATGCGTGGTGGTGATAAGTTTTGGGACTTTAGAACATTTAACCCACCTATCAGTAAAAACAATTGGGCTAATGAATATGCAGAAATTGCAGAAACACGTGAAAACACTTTAGTTATCAGAAACACATATATGGATGTTCCTGAAGAGTGGCTTGGTTCAGAATTTATCAATGAAGCAAACGAACTAAAAGAAATAAACGAACGTGCTTATATACATGAATATCTTGGTGTTCCCATTGGTACAGGCGGTGATGTATTTACGAATGCACAAGATTTAGACATGGAAAAACTGGTTGATATTACAGATGGATACGGAAATGTAATTAATAAAGTTCCTATGTGGCAAACGTTCGATGAAATCTATAATGGAATTGACTGGGGTTTTGCTAAAGACCCGTTTAGATTTGTTCGGATGCACTTTGACAGGAAAAAGTTAGATTTGTATATCTTTGATGAATATGATACAGTGAAGACAAGGAACGAAGTTGTGTTTGATATTCTTTACAATGAATTACACAAAGTTTCCAAATCAGAACTTGTAATTGCAGATAGTGCCGAAGAGAAATCTATTGCAGACTTTAGAGCATATGGTGGATATGTGCGTGGTGCAGATAAGGGACCTGATAGTGTTAGATACGGAATAAAATGGTTGCAAGGTTTACGGCATATTTATATTGATAAACGTAGGTGTCCAAAAACCTATAAAGAATTTATTGATTACGAATATGAGCAGGATAGAGATGGAAATTTTATTTCAGCATATCCTGACGCAAATAATCACAGCATTGATGCGGTGCGGTATGCACTTCAGAAGTATGCTAACAAGAAGGGAAATTAATCTATGGGAAGTATAGGAGCAAAAAGAGTTGGTGGAGCGGGTAATATGCCGCCTGTTCGTGAAACCGTCACTGATGATTATGGTAGAACTTATGATGTTGTATCAAGAGAAGAAGTTCCAACAGGTTATGAATTATGGACGAGTGGAACATGGCGTGGTGTTAACGATGATTACAATAACGGTTATGCTGTATTTGCAAAGATTACAGATTCTCATGTTGACACAGCCAACGGCGTTGTTGTTAGAATTTCAGGTGATGATGCAACTGCAATAAAAGGTCTTGATGCCGGTCATGCAACAAGTGCTGAGGTAGAAAGATATATTAAGCGTTATGATAAACCAGGAACCAAGAGCGGATACACAAGAAGAAGAGTTGAAAGATTTAAACGTGGTCTTGAAGCATTAAGAAGGTTGGGACTATAAGGAGATAATCTATGGGAAGTGTTGGAGCAACAAGAACAACAACAGAATCACCCGTTGTAGCAGATGATGGATTTATTGATAGAATTGAATTTGATAGAGATAGAGAATACCATAAATTTAAAGATAATCCAAGTGGTGGTTGGAGTTATGAGGGTGATGGTGCTGAAACAGTTGCCTGGTTTAAAGAACATTCTAATTATGATGAAATAATTAGAGGTATGACTTCTGAAGAACGAGATGCATGGGATGATGTTTGGGTTCCAGGTCGTTATATGGACGGTGAATTATATCGTCCGTGGAGCGAAATGTCTGAAAGAGCACATCACGATTTAAGAATTTTTGATAAAACACTTGACCAAGCAACTTTGGATGAAGGCATTGTTGTTAGAAGAAGAGCAACAACTGAATTTTTATTTGGTGAACGTAGAGACAGGTCTGAATTAAGTGCTGATGATTTTAAAGCAATGCGAGGTTCTATAATTACTGCTGATGCACCTATGTCAGCAGGTGCGGCCGCACACGGTTTAAAGATATCTTTTTCTGGTGCTGGCAAACCTGTCGAATATGTTATTCATATACCGGGTAAGACAAAGGGTGCTGGTATGTGGATTGGTGATAAGAGAATTAATAGTGGGTTTGGTGCTGAACAACGTGAATTTGTTGTAAATAGAGATACTGCGTATGCAGTTGGGCGTACCGTAGTAGGAAGAGACCCAGTTGATGGTGATGAAGTGTACCAAGTACATCTTTATTATGTTGGTAGAAAGAAACATAGATATAGCTAATTAATTGGTTTGACAGCGTAAGAATTATGTTATATAATATATTTAATTATAAAGTTAACAGTTATCAGAAAGAGAGGGTATCGCATTATGGCAACAACAAAGAAACAAGCACCTAAAAAATCCATGTTTGATGCTCCTGTAAGAGGAACTCAGTATGCAAAGGGAACAACAATTAAAAAGAACAAGGATGGCACCATCTCCTTAATCGAACCTAAGAAGAAAAAGTAATTCAATCAAGTTTATTATTAACATAGTCGGTGTCGTTGACATTGACTATGTTATTTTTTTAATAATGCAGTCATTAAAACATCAATTTGACAATATTAATTCTATTTTTGACGATATTGAAGCATTCTATACGTTAACTTCAGATAAAGATGCTGAAAATCGTTTATTTTCACGTGTATTTGACGTTTCTTTTATTCCGCTAAGTAATTTATATGCTGAATACGGCAATTTCTATGTAAACGCAAATTTTGCGCAAAAATCATATGATAAATTAGAGTTACCAAAGTACGATTCGAAAAATATCATTGTATGTTTCAGTGGCGGAAAAGATAGTTTAGTAACAGCATTGCATTATAAAAAGCTTGGTTATAATGTGTATCTGTATCACGTTACCGGACTAAATAAGTGCTATTACGATGAATTTAAGGCCGTTGAAGCACTTGGAAAAATGCTTGAAATGCCTGTATATATAGAAGATGTATCATACAAAGGCACACATTGCTGGACAGAGCATCCGATGAAAAATATGCTACTTGTAAATCTTGCATTACAGTACGGTATACGTGCTGGAATCGGAACAAAAGTAGCAATGGGAAATTTTTACACAAGTTCATTAGAAACAGATGCTTTTGATGTATGCGGCGGTGATTGTGTTGAAATGTGGAACGCATACGAAACAATCATAAAACGAATCATTCCAAAGTTTCATGTTTACCGTTCAAGTAAGAATTTTCAAACGACAATAAACACGCTTTTACAGCATACAGAATTAATACCAAAAACGATATCTTGTATAACTCCAAATAGATTCAGAAATCAATTAAGAGAAAAGAACAGAAAGAAATATGGTTTTCCTACGATGGAAAATAGATGCGGCAGTTGTTGGAAATGCTGTATTGAATATATTATATTTTGTGATAATAATGTATTTCCATATGATGAAAAATATTACACACACTGTTTAGAGATATTAAGAAACACAACAAAGAAAGAAACGAATGAATTGTTAAATGATGAAGAGTTATGGAATAGATGGTTATTCTATCCACGTAAGAAATCAAAATTGCTTATTGCACAATAATGTTGTATAATATTTCTAATTAAAATTTAGGAGTATTATATGCAATTAATTAAAACAATAGAAAAAATTCCATCAAAACTTTTAAGAGATAAATATATTGTTCCGCCGTTTTCAATTCTTGATGCAAAATCAGGATATTGGATGGAAAGGAAACATGATTGGGAAAGAGTATTACAAGATAGACAGAACAACATAAGAAATGTTGTTGCAAAAGGAAATACACCTTATTGCAATGCTTATACTGATACTGATAAATATTATGGTTTAACATCAAAAGGTTCCATCAGTACGTTTGACCCATTTTTAACAGAAATACTAATTAAATGGTTTAGTGCTGAGAACATGAAAATTCTAGACCCATTTGCCGGTGGTGTTGTAAGAGGTGCTGTTGCAACTATTTTAAATAGACGATATGAAGGTATAGATATCAGTACAGAACAAGTAAAACATAATTATTTTCAATGGAAATCTATTGCAACTAGATTTAATATTAAACAGTATCCAATATATCATTTAGCAGATGCGGAATATGGATTAGATACCTTACAAGATAATTATTTTGATTTTTTACTTACGTGTCCACCCTATTACAATCTTGAAAGATATACAGACGAACCAGATGATTTATCTAATCAGACTTCCTACCAAGAATTTATAAATAAGTATTCTAATATTATTCAAAAATGTTACAATAAACTTAATGAAAATAGTTTTGCAGTAATCGTTGTTGAGGAAATCAGAGATGAAAATGGAATAATGTATGGATTTGTTCCTGATACAATCAATGCATTTAAGCGGGCGGGTTTTCAATATTACAATGAAATGATATTAGAAAATAGAGTTGTAAGTTTAAAGATTCGTTGTCCAAAATATTTTGACCAGAGTAGAAAAGTGGGCAGACATCATCAGAATGTTCTTGTATTCTACAAAGGTGATACAAACGAGATAGAAAATAAATTTGGAAAATTTGAGGTATAACCAATGTCTTTTTGGTCAACTATAGCTTATAAAATAAAGGAGATAATTCACAAAATGATAGGAGCAAGAACAATTGAACAATCATTACACGTTGCACCTGTTATTTCATCTCAGATGGAAGAAGCAATTGAACTGTGGAGTGATATGTATAAAGGTGAGGCACCGTGGTTAAAAGAACCAACATTTGAAGACCCGTCTAGAGTTGTGTCAATTGGTCTGCCCGCATTAATTGCAAGTGAAAAAGCAAGAACTGCTTTAATTGAACTTGAAAGTGAAATAACAACACCAACAGAAGAAGTTGAAGTTGATAATCCTAAATATAAAGAACCTGAACCTGATGCATTTGGAAATATTATTACTTCTTCAGAACCAAAAACAATTATTGAAGACAAACCACTTACAGATACGGCACGTGCTGAGTATCTTGAATCTCAGTATAAAAAACTGAAGAAGCAATTAAGAAAACAGATTGAATATGGAATTGCAAAGGGTGGATTGGTAATTAAACCTTATGTAATTATTAATAATGATGAAGATGCAGAAACTTCAGCAGATATTGAATTTGACTTTATTCAAGCAGATTGTTTTTTCCCGCTTGCATTTGATGCCGCTGGAAAAATTACTGAAGCCGCTTTTCTTCAGACAAAAACAGAGAAAGATACGATTTATAGAAGGCTTGAATATCATAAATGGAAAGGTTCAAGCGTTCAGATTATAAATAAGGCATATAAGTCCACAAATAATTCAAATCAAGGCGATATGTCCGGACTTGATTTGGGACAAGAAGTACCGTTATCCGAGGTGAATGAGTGGAAAGATTTACAAGATAGTACAACAATTAAAAATGTTAAAAAACCGCTTTTTGCTTACTTTAAAATGCCTGAAGCAAATACAGTTGACACAACAAGTCCACTCGGAGTATCTGGTTTTAGTCGTGCTGTAAATCTAATTAAAGATGCAGATATGCAGTATTCCAGACTTCTTTGGGAATACGAAGGTGGCGAACTTGCAATTGATATTGACCGTGATGCATTAGGATTTATGGAAGATGGTTCCGGTGGATATCATTCTGTAATGAACAATCTTCAATCGAGACTTTACAGAAAGATTGATATTAGCCAAACAGGTGATACATATCAACCTTATGCACCGTCTTTACGTGATTCAAATTACATTAACGGTCTTAATACCATCTTGATGCGTATTGAAGATGTAACAGGTCTTTCAAGAGGAACACTTTCAGATGCGGCCGCTGAAGCAAGAACCGCAACCGAATTAAAGATTCTGAAGCAGAGAAGTTATCAAACGAATGCAGATATTCAGCAAGCCATTGAAGATACGTTACGAGATGTAATCTACATCATGAATGTGTATTGTGATTTGTACGAAATCACTCCTGATGGTGATTATGATGTAAACTTTGAGTGGGATGATTCTATTATTACCGATGTTGATGCAGAACTGGGTAAACGTATTACATTAATGCAAAACGGTATCTCTAGTAAAATTGAAACACGTATGTGGTATTTTGGAGAAACTGAAAGACAAGCACAAGAAGCACTTAGGCAAGTTGATGCTGAAAGTGCACAAGCAATGGAACGTGATTTGATGCAACAAGCAAATGAAACACGATTAAATGCAATGGGGATGTAATATGTATATTGGAATACGCTATTGTAACAATTGTCCGTGGTATGAAGATTGTGATTTTAAAAACAGAGGCTTTTGCTAATGTTAAGTGAAGATGCACTTGAAAAACTTGTACAACCAATCATAGATAGACAGGAAGCAATTAACACCTATGTTATTAGTATTATTGCAAAACGTATTAAAGAAATAGGTGGATTGCTTCCGTCTGATATCCATAGGTTGATACGCATATTAAAATCCGGTGCAGATGTAAGAAAAATAAATGCAGAGATTGCTAAACAAACAAGTCTTCAAGTTGCAGACATCAAAAGTTTAATTCGGGAAGTTGCACTTGATGCGTATATAGATGCTAAACCATATTATGATTATAGACATAAATCTTATGTACCATTTGATAAAAATGTGCAGTTACAACGAGTTGTAAAGGCAGTGGCAAAACAAACTGCGGATACTTATGTTAACACAGCAAAAGCACAAGCTTTTATGATTCGTGATTTAAAGCATCCTGACACATTAAAACCAACACCAATTGCACAAACTTATTACTCAGTTGTTGATGAAGCAGTCCAAGCAGTTCAAAGCGGAACAGTTGATTATAATACTGCTATGCGCAGAACACTAAAGCAACTTACAGAAAGCGGATTAAGGAGGGTAACGTATAATACTCCTAGCGGTAAAGTCTACACACAGAGATTAGATACGGCTGTAAGAAGAAATCTATTAGATGGTGTAAGAGCAATAAACCAGGGTGTGCAAGATGAAGTTGGAAAACAATTTGGTTCAGATGGAAAAGAACTATCTGTACATGAGTTTTCAGCACCAGACCATGAACCAATTCAAGGGCATCAATTTACAAACAAGAATTGGGAAGATATGCAAAGTGAAAAAGCATTTGAAGATATAAACGGAAATAAATTTCCCGCAATGCGTAGAGCAATTGGAACATTAAATTGCAGACATTTTGCATGGTCAATAATTGTTGGAGTTACAAAACCAAATTATACACAAGAACAGCTTGATGCAAATATTAAAAGGAATCATGAAGGTTATACACTATCCAATGGTAAGCATTTAACAATGTACGAATGTACACAAAAACAAAGAGAACTTGAAACACTTATCAGATACGCAAAAGATGGTCAAATAGCCGCAAGAGAAGCTGGAGATGATGAACTTGCAAAAGAGTATCAAGCTAAAATAAATAGATACACTAATGACTATAAGATATTTTCCAAAGCTTGCGGATTGAGTATAAAAACACAAAAAATGCGAGTAAGTGGATATAAACGAATTAGTGTGAAATAATATTATTTACAAATATTTGGAAATACTATATAATGACAAAGAAGTTAATGGAACTTGTCGTTCAGTGTTAACTTTCATCCAGATACCACATATAAGGCCGCGACCCCCTTATATGTGGTATTTTGCAGTTCAGCGCAAGAACAGTTAAAAAAGCGCACAATCAACCGCACACTGTAATGCGGAAATACAAATAACAGAGATAAAGATTGTAAAGGAGCAATACATGATTATTAAAGAAGTTTTTGACAAGGCAGAAAACGGTACACTTACTTACGAAGAATTTGTGGAACTTGCAAAGGGTGCAAAGTTTGAGGATATTAATGAGGGAAAATATTATTCCAAAAACAAGCACAATGATGAAATTTCCGCAAAAGACAAAGAAATTGAAACTCTGCAAAATACTATTACTCAGCGTGATACAGATTTAGCAGACCTTCAGCAGAAACTTACTGCCGCTGGAACAGATGCAGAAAAACTTACAGCACTTACAGGAGATTTTACAAATCTTCAGACAAAGTATGATACTGATATTAAGGCGTATAAAGAACAGCTTAAAAAACAAGCGTATGAATTTGCTGTAAAAGATTTTGCCAACAGTAAGAAGTTCACCAGTAATGCCGCAAAAAGAGACTTCATCCAATCAATGATTGCGAAAGAACTTAAAATGGATAGTGGAGTTATTCTTGGTGCAGAAGATTTTGTTACAACGTATTCTGCCAATAATGCAGATGCATTTGTTACTGAGACAAAAGAACCGGAACCGACTCCTGCAAAGCCAACATTTGTTAGTCCTACACAGGGCGGAAATCCTAGTCCAGTTGAATCTAATGCGTTTGCAGAAGCGTTTAACTTTATGGGAGTTCGTCCTCACGATGAATAATTAAAGGAGATAAAACTATGCCCGTTACTACGAATCAAGGCACAACTGCCGCCGCAATTAACTACGCAAAAGAATATTCCAGGGCACTTGCTCAGGCATTTCCGTATGTTCTGAACTTTGGTGCGCTGTATTCTACTCCCAACAACAATAGATATCGTTGGGTAAACGCTAAGACGATTGAAATTCCCAGCATCTCTACAACCGGTCGTGTAGCCGCTGATAGAGATACTGTTGCAATGGCTCAGCGTAATTATAGCAATGCATGGGAGACCAAGACACTTGTTAATGAACGTAAGTGGTCTACTCTTGTACATCCCATGGATATTGACCAGACAAACATGGTTGCAACTATTGCAAACATCACGCAAGTCTTTAACGAAGAGCATAAGTTCCCCGAGATGGATGCTTATACCATTTCCAAGATTTATGCTGATTGGACAAAGATTGACGACCCTACGGCAGAAACAGCTGGTACAAAGAGAGCGGCTGATACCACAGAACTTACTACAGCAACTGTTCTTCCCGTATTTGATGCTCTTATGCTGAAGATGGACAACGAACGTGTGCCTGCAAATGGTCGTATCCTGTATGTAACTCATGAAGTTAACTATATGCTGAAAGAAGCTGAAAAGATTAGCAGAAGCATTGATGTTACATCTGGTCCTAATGCTATTGATAGGCGTGTTAACAGACTTGACCAGGTACAGATTGTTCCTGTTCCGTCCACGCTTATGAAGACCGCTTATGACTTTACTCAGGATTGGGCTCCTGCGGCATCTGCAAAACAGATTAACATGATGCTTGTTCATCCGCTTGCAGTTATTACTCCCGTATCTTACACATTCTCTAGACTTGATGCTCCTAGCGCACTGTCTGAGGGTAAGTACACTTATTACGAAGAGTCTTTTGAGGATGTATTTATCCTTAATAAGAAGTCTGGTGCTATTCAGTTTAACGCCGCTGAGTGATGAGGTAATATATGTCTTTAGTAGATAATGTTGTATTAGTGCAACGTGATAATGTTATCTTACGAATTGACCGGTCTCAAATTGCTGAGTACATGAATAAGGGCTATAATGTCATTGATGCTAATGGCAACATTATTCAAAAGACAATTCCGACCGATGTGTTAACTCTCCAAGCCGAATATAAGCGTCAAGAAGATGAAATCTTGGCGCTTGAGGCCCAAGTAAAAGAGTTAAAGGCTCAATTACGGAAGAAAACCAAGAAATCTACAACTGATTAAATTAGGAGCGGTTATATCATGTATTTAACTTATGAAGAATATACTGAAATGGGTGGTGCATTAGATGTAACCGCTTTTAATGATTTAGAATATGAAGCAGAATCTTATGTTGACTGGGTAACATTCAACAGACTGCAAAACGAGGAAGAAATTCCTAAAAAAGTAAAAACTTGTATTTATCATCTGATAAAATTAATTTTACAGCAGACAAGTATTTTAAATCCAAATGCTGATGTGGTAGAGTCAAGCGGCGTGTCAGCAACTGGGATTGCAAGTCAATCCAATGACGGAGTATCTATTAGTTATAATGTCCTGTCCGCAAAAGATGCTCTTGAATTGTCAAAGACTGAAGCTAATAAGTTAATTCACAGATATTTACAAGGTGTTACTAACAGTCTAGGACGTAAACTGTTATATAGAGGAATCTATCCAAATGAGTAATTATCCTATTTGGTGGGATACTACTATTACAATCTTTAATAGATTTGAAGACCCGCAAACACAAATTGTTACTTGGTTTAAAACTGTTGTTCCTGGTTGTTTTTGGAAATATACAGGTGATAAAGTAACTGTTGGTGAAACAGTTCTTGAAACCAATAACATCATTTGTCGTATACCGGAAAATTCAAACTTTAAAGAAAAGTATGAATGGATAACACTTCCCAATGATAAGATGGAAGAATTTTTTACACTGGGTAAAGGTGATATAATCATTCGTGGAGAAGTATCCGATACAATAGACGAATATATATCAGGTAAACGTTCTACTGATTTAATTGCCAAATATAAGGAATTGCAAGGTTGTATGGAAATACAAGAGATTGCAATTAATGTTGGCATAGGACGGAACAATCCACACTATTATGTAAAGGGTATCTAGTATCTATGTCAGATGTTATTAAATTTAATGTGGAAGTTGATGAAACAACACTTAATACTGCTTTACAAGATTTAATAACGGATGATGTGATGTTGCAGATTCAAAACCTGTTTGCAAAAACAATTAACCCGTGGGTACCATTCCTAGAAGGTCCGTTGTCTCAAACATTAGAGATAACACCTGAGTATGTGCGATATCTACAGCCATACGCTCATTATCAATATGTCGGTGATAATTTTAACCATACGATAGATTATCATCCGCTTGCTTCAGCCAGATGGGATAAAGTAGCAATGCAAACAGAACTTGAATCGTTTGAACAGCAGATACAAGATATATTAGCTAGGAGGGCAAGAGACTTATATGGTTGATAAGAATCAAGCAGTTATAGATTTTCTTATAACTTGCCCTTCTATTAAAAATAATCCGTTGTTTTTCAACTTTATTAATGCAAAAGATAACAATAAACAGTTATTAACAGTCGCAAACGATAAACGATTAAACAGGGTTTATATTGATGGTAGTGAATTAAAGAGATATACATTTACTATTATTGATTTTAAATCTATAGCGTATCGTGCAGTTGTCAAACAGTCGGGTTATTCGGATGAAAATGTTGAAGATATGCTCCAAGTCCAAGATATCATTGATTGGATAACAGAGCAGGCTAAAAACAGAAATTATCCCAACTTTGGAGAAAACTGTATTATTGACAGTATGCAGGCATTGACAGACAATCCAAATTTAAATGGTATTGATAGTAATGTCACACCGGCACTTGCAAAATATAGTGTATCAATTCAAATTGAATATATAGATACATCTGGAGTTATTTGGGAGTAATGAAAGGAGCACACAATGGCAGTAAAACAATTTGACCTCAGTGCAGGACAGAGAGCCGAAAGAAAACTTCTTATCACTGTTGCAGAGTGGACAGAAGGTGAATCTCAAGTAAGAGAAATTCTTGGTACCAGAACTCCTGATTCCAGCATTGAGTACAATCCTGAGATTGAAACATCTACAGATATTCTGGGTATCAATTATACTGATATTAACAGAACTCAGCCTCAACAGGATTTTGACCCGTATCTTGTTCTTGGTGGTTCTAAACTTGGTGCAAAGCTGAATGATATCAGGAAGAGAAACGCACTTTCTGAACTGAATCAGTTTACCCTTTATATCATTACTGCATTTATTGGAAATGCAGAAAGTGGATATGAAGCAGAAAAGCACGTAAATTGCACAATCACGTATAACAGCATGGGCGGTGAATCTAATGTAAACTTCCCCATTTCTGTATACTTCAGTAATGACTCTGTTACAGGTAAAGTTGATAAACTTTCTGATGATTTTACCTTTACACAGGATGCAACTGTAGGAGGCTGATATGTCTTTAGTTAACACGAACGACAATGTTATTGATATTAGTTTAAAACAAACGGCGAAGAAGAGGTTCAGAATTGATGGTGATGATGATAGAATCCTTGAACTGAACACTTCTGATATGTCGATTATTAACAGACTTAATACCATTTATCCTAAACTTCAGCAACTGGCAACAGATGCGGCAACTAAACTTGATGTTGGTGAGGAAGAAGATACTCAAAAGGCTCTTGATGCTTCCGCAAAAGCACTCACAGAAATTGATACAGATATGCGTAATCTGATAGATGAGTTATTTGATTCCAATGTATCTGAGGTGTGTTGTGTTAGTGGGTCAATGTACGACCCGTTTAATGGTAAATTTAGATTCGAACATATCATTGAAACGTTATCAGGATTGTATGAAACTAATCTGAAGAACGAATTTAACAAGATGTCGAAGAATGTAAAAAAGCACACTGATAAATACATTAAACCAAATAAGTAATGTACAATATACCAACAGAAATTGTAGTAGCAGAACAATCCTTTGCCATAAGAAATAGAGGTGATTTTCGAATGGTATTGGATTGTTTTGTTGCTTTACAGGATGCTGAATTAACAGCAGAAGAACGAATTATTGCAAGTTTAATAATCTTCTATGAAGATTTAAATGGACTTGAAGATTTAAATAAATTACCTGATTTACATGAAGCAGTTATTAAGATGTTTGAATTTTTTAACTGTGGTCAACCTGAACATAAATCTGGTAGTAATTTAAAATTAATTGATTGGGAACAAGATTCTCAATTAATATGTTCCGCTATAAATAAAATTGCGAATACTGAAATAAGAGCGGTTGAATATTTACATTGGTGGACATTTATGGGATATTATATGGCAATAGGTGAATCACCTTTATCCACTATAGTATCTATTCGGCATAAAATGCTCACAGGTAAAAAGCTTGAAAAGTATGAACAGCAATTTAGGCGAGAAAATCCGCAGTATTTTACGTGGAATTCCAAATCGGTCGAACAACAAGAAGCAGATAACCTAGCAAAGGAATTATGGAATAGCGGAGGTTAATATGCCCGATTTAGATGGAAGCATTAAATTAGGTGTTGAATTAACTCCTGAAAGTGTTTCAAAAACAGCAGATAAACTTAGGAAAAAGGTAGAAGGCATTTTTGATGCGAGTGCTGGAAAAAAGTTAGATGCATCCTTTAAGTCCACTCAAAAAACAATGTCTGACCTTTATACTAAGTCTGTAGAGTTGTCGAAACAGTTGGATGAGATTGGTAAAACTCAAGTTCCTACAGAAAACTATAAAGAATTACAAGCGTTACTTGAACAAGATAGAAAAGCGGCGGGTAATTTGCTTGAAAAAATGGAAAGATTTACTGAATTAGGCGGTTCCAAAGAGTCTAAAGGTTATATTCGGATGCGTATGGATATGGAGCAATTACGAGACTCCATTGAAAATACAACAAACGAAATGAAAACCATGAGAACTGAGGGTACCGCTTTTATGTCAGGTACCGACACAGCAAAATATCAAGATACTCTTAATAAATTAAATGATGTAAATAATAGAATCGTTATTGCTACCACAAGAGCGCAAGACCAAATAGCCAAAAGTGATGAAAAAGCACAACAGGCGGCAATTAAACAGATTGAACAGGAAAATAAAAAAGCTGATGCTATAGAAAAAGCTGTTGCACGACAAACAGCGGCACTTGAAAAACAGATTCGTGAAGAAGAAAAAGCGGCGGAAGCGGCACAGCAACAAAGCGTAATTGATGCTTATTACAATTCCACAGGTTCTGAAATTCAGCCTACGCTGATGAACAGCTATTTAGGTGAAATTAAAGAGAGGTTCCAAGAAGCACTTGTTGCTATGCCAGATAGAGCAAGAGAAGCTATTGCAAATCTTGGTTCTAGATTCGTTTCATTCGGAAAAACCGCTGTTGGTGCTCTTAATAACGTAAGAAAAAGATTAGAGGACGTTCACAAATCTAGTAAGTCTACAACATCCGCATTGGGAACATCTTTAAAACGTTTGTTGTTGATGAGTATTGGTGTAAGAAGTTTATTTGCGCTGTTTAGAAAACTTAGAAGTGCTGTTATAGACGGAATTAAAAGTATTGCTCAATTTAATGGTGGGACGAATAGTGTTAATTCCGCAATTTCTCAATTACAATCATCTTTAAATTATTTAAAAGGTAGTTGGGCATCAGCATTTGCACCAATTATCGAATTTGTTACTCCAGCACTTGTAAAAATAATGGATTTAATTTCTCAACTTGCAACACGCATTGGAATGTTGTTTGCGGCATTGGGAGGTAAATCAACATTTATACAAGCGAAGAAGGTACAAACTGATTTTGCCGCTAGTCTTGATAAAACAGGTAAAAGCGCAGATAAAGCCGCTGGTAGTTTAGCTGATTTTGATAAGTTAACCGTACTTACAACAAATGATTCTTCAGGTGCCGCAGGTGGTGGCGGTGCAGGAGATGCATTTGAAGAAGTGCCGATTGATTCCAAAATATCTGATATGGCAAGTAAATTAAAAGATGTCATTGATGATATTTTCCAGGTATTTAAAGATGCTTGGGCTAATAAGGGTCAATTAGTTATTGATGCTTGGAAATATGCGTTTGAACAACTGAAACAGCTTGCTATTGATATAGGCAAAAGTTTCATGGAAGTTTGGACAAACGGCACAGGCTTACGATTTGTCGAAAATATCTTAACTCTTGTTGCTGAAATTGGTTTTTGGATAGGTGATATAGCACGTGCGTTAGATGAAGCGTGGGTTGAAGCTGGAAGAGGAACAGCATTAATTCAAAGTTTCTTTGATATGCTGAATGCAATATTAGAGTTAATTATTTCCATCAGTCAAACAGCAAGAGAAGTTTGGAATGAAGGATTCGGTGTTCAACTCTTTGCAGATATATTAGAGATTATAACTAATATAAATGAATCTGTTGCTAATCTTGCCACAAGATTTAGAGAAGCGTGGGAATCAAACGAAACAGGTAAATCTATATTACAAAATATAGCAGATTTAATTCTCGTTATTTCAGGAACTGTAAATGGCGTTACTCAGAGTTTTAGAGAGTGGACAGAAGGCATAAGTTTTGAACCGTTACTTGATTCCGTAGACAGAGTTACAGGTGCTCTTGCTCCACTTGCTGGAGATTTAGGAGACGGTATTAAGTGGTTCCTTGATAACATATTGTTACCGCTTGCATCTTGGACAATTGAAGACGCTGTTCCCGCATTTCTAGATTTATTCGCAACCGCACTTGATACTCTACATAAAATTATAGAAGCCGCAAAACCTGCACTTGAGTGGTTTTGGGATGAAATTTTACAACCGCTTGCAGAGTGGACTGGTGATTTAGTCATTGATGCGTTTAAAAAATTAAACGAAAAATTAAAAGAGTTTGGTGATTGGATTACAGAACATCAAGAGGGTGTGGAAACGTTTGTAACAATTCTTGCTACATTAGGAACAACTGCTTTAGTTGCAGTTGGAATTTTTACAGCAGTATCAACCGTGCTAAGTATCGTAAGTACTGTTATGGGAGTTGTAAGCGCCGCAGGTTCCGTTTTAGCAGTAGTGTTTGGTGCTATATCTGCACCTGTGTTAGTTGTAATCGGTGTTATCACTGCGCTCATTGCAATTGGTGTTGCTCTTTATCTGCATTGGGATACTGTCAAAGAAAAAGCCAAAGAAATTTGGGATAAGATAACATCTACCATTAAAGAAAAAGTAGATGCGATGAAAGAAAAAATTTCCGAATTTATCTCAACTGTAAAAGAAAAATGGAATGACTGGTTAAACAATATCAAAGAAAAAGCACATAACGTATGGTCCACTATTCATAGTTCTATTACAACTTTTATTGCAAATATAAGAGAAGCAATTGTAAATAAAATATTAGATATTAAAGAATTTTGGTCGAATGTTTTTGATTCTATCTATCAAAAAACATCAGATATCTTTAACGGAATATTAGATACCATAAAAGGTATTGTAAATTCTATACTGAGTGTTGTTGAATCAATGGCAAACGGTATTATAGATGGTGTAAACGGTGCTATTAATGCATTTAATAGTCTGAGTGTTGATATTCCTGATTGGGTACCTTTTGTAGGCGGTAATTCGTTTAGTCTTAACATTCCTACACTTGGTAATGTAAGTCTTCCTAGACTTGCACAGGGCGCAGTTATTCCGCCTAATAGAGAATTTATGGCAGTGTTGGGTGACCAGAAACATGGTACTAACATTGAAGCACCGGTTGACACTATTGTGGATGCTGTAAATATTGCAAATGGTGATTTAGTTGCATATATGCAGGAATTAGTAGAATTAACACAACAATTAGTGGAAAAAGATGTTACAATAACATCAAGAAGCGTTTTTGATGCAGTACGCACGGAGAATCAAAATTTTATGCGAAGAACTGGTAGAAGCGGTTTTGCATATTGAGGTAATATATGTCATACAGCGGATATTTAGTAAAACTTGGAGATGCAACATTTCCAATGAATTATATTCTTACTAATTCTTACAAAACAAAACCGAAGCAGAGACAAGATATAAAACCATATCGTGATGCGGAAGGTAAACTGCATAGAAATGTTGTAAGCCACAAACCCAGTACGATTGAATTTCAACTTAGGAATCCTACGAATACGATGGTTGCAAATGTGAATGCGCTTTTAAACGGCGCATTCACAAATGCCGATGAGCGTAAGTTATCCATTACATATTATGTGCCTGAATCAGATGATTACCAAACCGGTGAATTTTATATGCCAAACCCTGAATATAGTATTAATCATATTCAAGATGGGATAATCTATTATAATCATTTTACGCTTGAATTTATTGAATATTAAGGAGCATAAATGATAGTTGCAACTCCTGAAGAAAGAAATGCTTGGCAAAGCGGTCTTCCTAAATCCTTAACATTATCGTTTTCAAACGGAACAACAATTACTGATTCTGCAATTGCTTCTGAGTCAGCAGAATTTGAATTGTCCATAGCGAATGATGCACAACTTAAATTCGGACAATGTGGTGCAGGTTGTTTTAAAGTACGACTTCTCAATACTGATGTAGAGTATAAAGGACTGAGCGTAGTTCCCACGTATTCAGTTGGTACTTATACATACAGATTGGGAAGTTTTGTTGTATATTCAGACACTAAAACATCGGATAATATCTATAGAGATTTAGTTTGTTATGATGCACTTGGTGAAATTCTGCAAACAAATTATTCTGATTGGCATAACTCACTGACTTTTCCTATGACTGTGCGTCAATACAGAGATGCATTTTTCCAGCACGTAGGAATAACACAAGAGAGTGTCACATTACCAAATGATTCTGTGACAGTTAATAATAATTTTGTCGCAGAAATGTATAGTGGTGATGATTTATTAACATCTATCTGTGAAATTAATGGTACATTTGGTTATTTAAATAATAATGGATATTTTCATTATGTTGTTCTCAATGATGAAACTGTTCAAGATGGTGGCGAACTAGATGTTTATGTACAAGGTTCTTTAATTTATGAGAATTATGAAGTACAGCCCGTAACACAAGTACAAATTAGACAAACAGCAGAGGATGTTGGCGGTATTGCAGGAACAGCAGGTAATACATATATAATTCAAGATAATCCTCTTATGTATGGTAAATCAACGAATGAGTTACAGCTTATTGGTTTACGATTTATCAATGCTGTTCAACATTTTAAATATGTTCCACTGACAGTAGATATTCCAGCCGCTCCGTGGATACAGATTGGAGATTTTGTTGAATTTGAAAGTGGTTCCGATACTGTTAAAACACTTGTATTACATCGTGTAATGAGTGGTATAACGGCATTAATGGATGCGCTTGAATCCAAGGGTGAAGAATATTATTCAGAACCTGTTAATTCCACAAATAGAAGTGTAAAAATTTTACGACAAAAAACAAATGAGTTAACAAGAACAGTTGATGAAAATACATTAAAGATAACTGGTTTAACAAGAACAATGACCACCACAACTGAACAAATTGCTCTGTTATCTCAGACTGTAGATGGACTTGAATCACTTGTTGAAAAGAATGTAAGCGGATTTTTCTTCAATTGTGTTCCAAAAGATAATAATGATGGAACACTAACTATAACTGCCCATTTTTATCTTGGTCGTGAAGAAGTCACTAAAGATTATCCAGAACAATGCTATACTTGGTGGAAAAAGACAGAAGATGGTAATGAATATATTGGATATGGTTATTCGATAACTGTTATTAAGAATGAATACGGCTATGGTGGTGAAGTAGAAGCATCATTATTATTACTTGTCGAACGATACCCAGAAGTATCACAAGGTCGACTTGTATTTAGTAAAAACATGGTTGCTAAACAATTAATAGCATTACAAGGTGCTATTGCGTTTAGTGAGGGTTATCCGATTATATCTGACCCTAATACTTGGGACGATTTTTATCCAGTATTTGGATATGATGATGAAACAATGCCGCTTGAAGGAAAGGAGAATTAAATGGCTACTGCTGATGTAAATGTTAATGCATTAACTACTGTAACAGTACCAACAAATGTTGATAGTATGGTAATGGTTGACCGAAATACAAATGAAGGTCGAATTATTGATTACAATACGATGGCCAATTTGATTGCGAATAAATCAAAAGTGCTTATTGTAACCAGTAACAATGCAATTACATCATTACCGTATACTCTTAATAGTACAAACGCAACGAATGCCGCAGATATTACTGCTGATATGGTGGTTATTAATTCAACACTTGAAACACCGTCTGCTCAGACAAGTGATTGGACTGCTAACACTTCTGCGGGACAAGCAGTAATTAGTGGTAGTGTTGCATCACCAGGAACAAAGGTAACTTTATATCTTGCTGTTAAAAAGAGTTAAATAATATGAGATTTGTACAAGAAATTTCCGTATTTAATCCAAAAGCAATAGACCGTGCTGTTATAAATCTCAGTACAGATATCACGCAAACCGCAGATGAAATCCGGTTAGAGGCACAGCGGACTTATGCTACGCAAGACCAAACTCGTGCTTTGATATCAATCAAAGCAGACGAAATTCTTTCAACTGTGAAAGATACATATGTAGACGGCACTACGTTCCAGTCCGCAATCAGTCAAACGCCGCACTCAATAGAACTTACCGTATCCAACAGTGGCGTTATCAATAAGCGAGGAAGCACATCGGCGGGAATCAAAATTACCATGAAAGACGCAAATGGTAACACGGTTGCTTCCACTGACACAGCATCAATATACATCAATGGTAGCGTGGTC
>AUXO012308640.1_pt1 | contig 24391 bp, 24 predicted proteins | sample 768731 | NCBI WGS metagenome assembly AUXO01 (sample SAMN02715735, study PRJNA202380) | gut metagenome | biome: sheep rumen | host: Ovis aries | place: New Zealand: Palmerston North | reverse complement strand
CCTCTACATGAAGGAACTACAACTTTTACAGTTCGTAGATATAATCATATTCCTTATGATAGTACAGGAAAACATAGATTAACAGAAGGTGTTGCTCCAACAGCATTAAAACCAGAAGCTCATAAAGTTAGTGGTGTTGTTAATCAATATGGTGTGTTAATGGAAGAAACAGATGTAGCTGCTGATGTTCACTTTGATAATATTAAAACTATTTATCAACCTGAATTAGCTAGACATGCTGCTGAGGTTCGTGAAAGAAATATTATAGACAGTTTTGCTGATGCATCAGAATATTTTGTTGGTACTGGTAATACTGCTGTTAATGATATTGATGCAAGTGATATCGTAACATTTAAAGATTTCAGAGTTGTTGCTCTATCTATGACAAACCATAATAGAACTGGTCATAGAAGATATGGTGGAGCATTCATTGGTGTATTACATCCAAATGTAATGAATGACTTATTGGATGACCCAGTTTTAGTAAATAAATTACTTGTTCCTGGTAGTGAAAATGGTCCAATTAAACAAGGAACTCTAGCTAAATATAAAGCATATGGTATGTATTTTACTGATAGTTTAATTTGCCCAGTAAATGCAAATTCTGGTTCAGTAAATGTTTATACTTCTTATGTTTTAGGTAGAGACCCATATATGGTAATCAAATTAGGTAATGGAAATGTTAAATTCTATGACACAGGATTTACTGCTGATAAAGCTGATCCATTAGGACAAAAAGCTACATTTGGTTACAAAATGTGGACTGGTGCTAAAGTAACAGACCCAGTTTCAATTACAAGAGTTTATTCTGCATCTGGATATGATGTATATGTAAGTGACTGGTCAGGTGATTCAATCGGTAAACCTGCATCACAATAATAATTATAACAAATGTAAGAGTATCTAATGTTGATAAAGACTATAAATAATATAGTCTTTTTATTAAGGGTTTACAATTATCATATTATTTAGTATAATATAGTAAAGGAGAAATGGAAAATGGCTGAAATAAATAATGATAAACCAGTTTTAACTGATAAAGATTTAGGTTTAGATAATAGTGATGATACAACTGTTGTTAAAACAGATATTAAAAAAGAAACCAAAAAACAACCTGTTACAAAAGAAAATAGTAAAGGTGTCAAAAAAGCAGATGATGCACTTAAAGCAGCAGCTGCAACAGCAGCACTTAAAGCAGCTATTGATGCTAATAATGAATTGAGTGCAAATGAAGCAGAGAAAATTTATATTAAAGAAAAAATGAATTTTATGTTGGAAAAATGTAAGTCAGATGAAGTTGTAGAATTTAGAGGAGATAAAATATATGCTCAATATTTTGGTAAAGTATATACATTCCTTTATAATGCAATTCCAGTAACAGTAAGATTTGATGGTTCTGTTCAAAAATTTCCTAAATTTGTTTATGATAAGATTATGGAAAAAATACATGAAGTATCAGAAAGTAACACCCCAAAAGTCCAAATAGAAGATAGAACTGGTCAATAGTTTATAGTTTATTTACTATAAACTTTTTTTATGTTATAATTATGATAAAGAAGGTGATTATATGACATTAGCAGAAATTACAAAAAACTCTGCGATCTTTACTGATGAGAATTTTTCTGTTGAAAATATATTAAGTTTAGCCAACAAAGCAATTTCTAGAATTAATGTAGAATGTAATACATTATTTCCTTTTTATGAAAATACAACAGTAGACTATACAGCTATTCCACCAATTCATCAATTAGATATGATAAGTCCATATTTATCTTATGGTATAAAAATGAATGATAGTTCTTTATCAGAAGCTGATAGGTATCTTGATGAGTTTTATAAAGCTCTTAATTCTTTTAAGGATAGTATAGGTAAATTAGTTGAACAGTACGAAAATGGTGATACTGTAAATGGTATATCTGGTGAGTATATAAATAGTATAGGCTATGGTGGAGTATATGGAATAGACACATCAGAAGCTATAAATATAGGATTTTTTGGAAGTAATGGTAATGGGGGAAGCTATTAGAAAGTAGGTGAATTAGATGGGAAGATACCAACCATATAGAGGTAATTCTGAGAATAAACTAAGTTATCTTATAGACCAATTAATTGGGGGTATTAATACTGATTTTAGTGATGATAGTAGTCCAGATAATGAGTTCAAATCCATAGTAAATTTTACAATGGATAAAAGAGGTTCATTGTATAAGAGAATGGGATTTGGTAAACTTACAGCTGTATCTCAGATTTTTGCTAAATTTAGTGAAACACCAGAAGTTAAAAATAGAACAGAAGCATATCCAAATCCAGAAGATTATAATGATAATATAGTTTATATAAAAATGTTACAAAATGATAATAATTGTTTTAGGAATTTATCAGCATTTACTGGGGATAGAGCATATAGAAAATATCAAGAATTATATGGTAGTCAAAACAATACATTTAAAATGTTAATAATAACAACTAATAAATCAGATAATATATCTAAATCATGGTTATATACATGTACATTACCACCATTAGAATATGATGCTAATAACCAACCCACTGAAACAGAGACAATAGTTCTTACAGAATCCGTAAATGAACTACCAGTTATATTCAAATGGGATAGAAATTTAACTAATATAAATACTATAGAATTTTTTGATAAAATATATTTCACAAATAATAATAAAGGTCTTGTATGTTTTGATAGAAAAACTGACACATTTAGTTATTATGGTTCAGGAATTGGTCAGGAGCCAAATAATGCTTATAAACCAAGTCCTATGGAAATCAGAAAAGTTGGATTTAATATTTTAGGAGATGACCCATTACATTGGGTAGATTATCAAGGATTATCAACTGATAGTATTCAAGGTATTTACTTAACAACAATGGATGATAAACCTACAACAGTAATTCCAAATAGTGGTAGTTTTAAACTTAATATATTATATACTGGTACAGATAATGGCTTTGAGGTAACATTCAAAGAGGGAGAATATGAAAGAAGTGCAAATGTAACAGCAAATACTTCTTCTAGCACAGCAGGGTTAAAAGTGTATAATGTATCATTTACAACTGTTCCTACAAGTAATGTTGAAATAAAAATAAAAAAGACAAATGCTAATATTAACGATTATTATGATTATTATGATGTTGGTGCTGTAGATCAAGAAATTAAAGTCATAACAAACATTAATATTGGTGATTATGAAATGTTAGAAATGTACAATAGAGCTGTATATTTTAAAGATGATACTATATGGTTTAGTGAATTAAATAATTTTCATTATGTACCAAATTATAATTATGTATCGTTACCAATAGAACCAACAGATAAAATAACAAAAATTATATTTTTTAGGAATGTTTATGTGATATTTACTAAATTCAGAATTTATAAAATGTCTAATGCTTTTGGTGATGCAGACTTCCAAGTAGTTCCATTAAACCTAAGTATTGGATGCCATGCCCCACATACTATAGTTCCAATAGAAAATGTATTATATTTCGCAAGTTCCAGAGGTTTATATCAATTAATATCTAGTGCTGCATATGGTAACAGTTCAAATAGTATTACATTTGAGAATGTTAAGGAAATAGATACAAAAGTAAAAAGCCTTACATCAAATGTTACAATGTATTTAGGAGAACTTACTGAACCAGCTGTTAGATATAATGGAATTAGTGAATATTCATATGCAATAAGATATAAAGATAAATATATGTTATTCTTTAACACAGCTTATGAACAAGGGGATATAGCTGCTTTAAATAATCTAGATGTTTTGGTATATAACTATGATATGAAAGCATTTACAGAAATTAGATTTACAGAAAAACCTACATTTTTATTTATGTTAGATGGAGCAATAGAATCATATTGTACTGTTCCTCAAAAAGAAGAATATTCTGTCGAAGAAACACTTCTAGAATATGATTTTGCAGATTTAGAAAACAATGTTGTAGAAGATAAATCTGGTAATAATTATAATGCAGAAGCAGTAGGTTCTATGATTATCAAACCTGGTATTGGTGTAAAACTAGATGGTAACAATAACTACATAAAAACAAGTGTAATTAATTCTAGTTTTAATTTTAAAAATGGACTAAAAATATTGGCTGATACCAATATTACAAATTTTAATAGTGAAGCTTTTTTGTATAATTTAAAACAAGCTATAGCAACAGGTCAAGCAACTAATCAAAGTTTTACAATATCTACTAATTGGTCACATGGTTATAAAGCAGAATTAATATGTAACACAGCTCCAGATAATACTAATAGAACAGTAACTGTTTATTATACTTTAAGATATCATAGACAGAATACAAATATTAATGCTGTACAAAGTGGTAGATTTTCACTAAAAGATACAACAAGTAACCTTACATTGATACCAGAAACTAGTTTTAATTATAATTTAGGATCATCATTGTATAGAGATGTAAAAACAGGTTCATTCGTTATTAATCAAGGAGATGCACAGTATAGTCATAATTGGAAGTTAAATGTATCTAGTTATTATCCAACTTACTCAACTAGAAGGGAAAAAGGTGCAGCTACATCATTTGATGTAACAATGGACTCACAATTTGGTAGTGCATTAGGAATAAGATTTACAGGTACAGCTACACCAACAGACTATGGTTGTAGACTAAGCTATACACCATATGGTCATCTTTCTGGTAACACTTCCTTATACATTGGTTCTAGAGCATTATGGGCTTGGATAAATGGTACTAGACATGATCATACTACTCCTAGTATAAGTGATAGTGGTGGTGGAGCAAATGATTATAGTGCAGGAACTCAAGTACAAGACATTTACTATGATGGTCAACCACAGATTGGTATTGATGCTACATGGAATCTTAGAGCTACTTTTGCAGGAGTATATAGAGAAAATGTTGAAATAGCTGGATTTAATATTACTTTACCAGTAAGTAGGAATGTTCAAGTTACAAATTGGAATGCTTTTTCAATAAGTGGTACTTACAATGTTGTTTTAGAACAAATGCTAAATTTAAGCTATAAGAACCTAGCAATAAAAATAAATAACGAGCACAGTTTAAAAGTAATTTGTAATAGCGAATATGAAGAATATAGTGTTGATGTTGAAAATAATGATATGTCAATATTAGGAGAACATAGTATAAAAGTAGTCTATGAAAAAGGTAGTGAATACTATACAGTTACAATATATATTGATAATGATATATTTGGTGAAGTACAAGTTCCAGAAGATACTATTGTAAATAGTAATAGAGATGCTTCAACTATAGGTTATGGTATAATCGGTGATATAAACGATTTCCAAATAATATTAAATGATAATAGAAAAGTTTTAGTCTATGATTTTGATGCAGGTAAAGGTACGGTTATTTTAGATAAATCAGGAAATAACTTAACAGGTAGTCTTATCGGAAATATTGATTGGGTAGTCGAAGAAGGTGTAAAACTAGATGGAAAGACAGCTTACTTTACAATACCTATATTAAGTTCAAATGTACCATTTTCAAACGGTTATTCTATAGAATTTGAATGTAAATTTGATAATATAACTCAAATATCTAAGATAATAGATTTAGCAAATGATTACAATACTGGTAATCTTGGAGATTTAAAATGTAGTATAAATTGTGGTAAAATAGATAAAACTAATACATTAATATTTGAAAGCTATGGTATTTCTAAAAAGAGAACTAATATTACAAGTAACGACATAAATCTTCTAGAAAAACATAAATGGAAATATGATGTAATAGATAATGGTAAAAATTATGTTTTAACTCTTTATTGTGATGATATTCCAGTTGTAACTGATGAATTTAATTATGGTGGTATATCTAATGTTATCAGAAGAAGTAATTTTATAGGTAAATCAAATAGACCAGGTGATGATTTATTTGCTGGTATTTTATATAATTTAAAGATAACAATAAATAAGAGTCCTAACCCAGCTCCAATATATGAAAATGATATATTTGAATTTGATACAACTTATGATGAATTTGGTAAGGATATGGAAATAGAACTAGAAACAAAAGGTATAAATTTACAGTACCCAATCCATAATAAAAAACTTAAAAATATATTTATTAAAGGTTTAGGTGGATATGCTTATAAAGAGTTCTTCTGTGAAGTTTATGTTGATGGTCATCTAGTAAACGACCCATTGAAATACAGATATTATATTGATGACACAACAGGTCAAGTAGTTTATGACTATTCAGAAGGTAGAGAATTAAGTTTTGATGAAAAAATATCATTATTAGGAAACATGAGGTTGGACAGGACTAAACTTGGTGAAAGTTCTTATCAAACTAAAAAATTAGTAATTCCTTGTAAAGGAAAGAACTTCTCATTGAAGATTTATGGTATGAGTTCAGATTATTTAAGTATTGAGAGTTTCGGCTTTGTATGTAAGCTAGGAAAGGTAAAAGAAGATTAAGGAAGGTGAGAACTATGGAAGAAGATCTATATAAAAGAATTGGAGAAGCAGATTTAAATCCAACATATAAAGATGGTCAAGTTTACCAACATACGGATATTAATAATATGCTTTCTATATTAAAAACAGCTGTTAATGAAAACTATTATGACATCCAAAGACTACAAAATGGTGAAAAGTCAGTTGGAAATGCAGAAAAATTGGATGGTGCAACACTTTCTAGAGCTTTAGATGAAACATTACAGTCAGATGATAATAAAATACCATCTTCTCAGCAAGCAAAAGCATATATTGATGCTCTGTTTGCTGACTTTAGTCCACCAATTAGAGGTGTAGACTATTGGACTGATGAAGACAAACAACAGGTAGTTGATGAAGCTACACAAGAAACATCTGAAAATTTAAGTGTTGAATTGGAAAGAGCAAAAGAAGAAATTGAAGATGCAGCTTTTACATATTTTGATGTAGTAAATGGTAAATTAATAGCATCTTACTCTAGAAATGTTAGAGATTACGATTTTAGATTAAATGGAAATAAATTAGAGGTGGTGATGACTGATGAGTAGTCTATCAACAAAAGTTTTAGGAACAGTAGCAATGGAACCAAAAGGAGAATATAGTGCAGAAGCTTATTATGAAAAACTAAATACAGTTTTGTATAATGATAGTACATATATGGCAATAAAACCATCACATAACATACTTCCAACAGATACGGAGTATTGGCAATTAATAGGTGGTGGAGCAAAGAAAGAAGAAATAGTTCAAGTATTTGATACCGTTGCTGATATGAAGCTAGCAGATTTAAAAGATGGAATGTCAGTACAAACACTAGGTTATTATTCAGTTAATGATGGCGGTGGAGCAACTTATAAAATAACAAATGTTGAAAGTGAAATTGATTATCAAGAAGAACTTGAAAATGGGTTATATGCTACTTTGGTTATAAATGATAGTGCAAATGTTGGCCAGTTTGGTGCTAAAGGTAATGGAATTGATGATGATTATGAATATATATCTAATTGTTTAAAATATGTAAAAAATAAACCTATATATTTTGATAATAAAACTTATTTAATATCAGATACATTATCAATAGATAATAATATTTTAAAAGGTAATAAATCTGTATTTAAAGCTACTAATTTATTAGATGATAAATATATGTCTATACCTCATAACAAAGTTGAAATTGATGATATTACATTTGATTGTGATAGTAATGCTATTGGTTGTATTAATATTTCAAGTGATAATAACTATTTAAATATAAATAATTGTATTTTTAAAAATGCAAAGAGATATTTAAATGAAAATAATTTTTCATTAAATTCAGTTGTGTTTTTATGTGCAAAAGATGTAATATTTAAAAATTCAAAGGTAATAAATAATATAGCTCAAGGTTTACATCTTAATGCAAAATCAGAACATACTAATATGATTATTGAAAATTCTGAATTTTCTAATAACGGAATAAATGGTGAAACAATTTCATCTGGGTTAGTAAGTTATCACAGATTTGATGGTGAATTGTATGATAAAGTTATTATTAAAGATTGTATAGCAAATAATAACGCTAACGGTGGAATAGCTACCAATGCTGTAAATAATGTCGTGATTGACAACTGTATAGCAAATAATAACGGAGAGCATGGAATTGTTTTAATGGACGGAAAAAATGCTAAAATAAGTAATTGCACTTGTAAATATACTGATGGGTATGGCATACGTATTCAGGGTGATTATACATCTTTAGATGAAATAACTGGGTATAAAAATTTTATTATATCAAATAATTATTTAGTAGGTAATGGTATTGATATAGATTATTATATATCTAATGGAATAATCGAAAATAATATTATAGAATATGCTCCATCTTTAACTTCTGAAGTTCCAAGAGGTATAAGAATTGGAAAATTAAATCATGCAGGAGATAAAGATATTATAGAAAATATTAGTTTTATTAACAATAAAATAACTGGCTATACAGATAAAATTTATTTTATTCAATCATTCGTGCAAGTAAAAAATAGTTGTATATTTGATAATTTCTTTAATGGAATAAGAGTTAAAGGTTACAAGACTTCACAATTATATGAAATAAATTGCTTAAATGATATAAAATACAATGAAAATTCAGACAATAAAATTCCATTTCCTAGTGATTTTACTCAATGGACAATACCAAGTAATGTAACTTTAAATAATAATGTATTTACAGCTCAAACAGCAGCAGGTTTACATTTATTAGTTTATAAAAACATTACATTTACTACACTACCTAAATTTATATCTATACTTTCTAATTTTGAAAAAGTTAATAGTGAAGATAACTTATATATTTCTTTAGGTTTAAGATTTAGAGGTACTAATGGAATAATCACAAATGGAACTATTACAGATTACGTTTATACTTTAAATACTAATATGAATAGAATATATGACATTTCTAAAATAAATGTTGATTTGTCAAATGCTACTAGTGTTGATGTAATTATTGGTATTAAAGATTTACAATCAGTAAAAATAAATAATTGTTATTGTGCATTTTCTAATAAACAACCAATTATACCAAATGGAATATAGAGAGGTGAAAAAAATGTCAGAAATAAAAACATTAGGTCCAGTAGGACTAAATCCATTAGGAGATTATAATTCAGAAACAGAATACGAAAAACTAGATGTAGTGCTATATCAAGGTAGTTCTTATGTAGCACTAAAACCAGTACAAGGAATAGTACCAACAAATGCAGAATACTGGCAAAAACTTGTTTCAGGTGGTGTTGGAGTTGATGATATAGTAGACAACTTAGAAAGTACAGCATCAGATAAACCTTTAAGTGCAAGGCAAGGGAAAAAATTAAAAGAAATAACTGGTGAAGTAACATATATATTTCCAAATTATGAAGATGCCGTAACTGGTGATTATACTATTATTCAAGCATATGATAAGAATATATTGATTGATTGTACACATTCAATAAATTGGGAATCATTTAAAAATACTATTGATGAAAATGAAATAACACACTTTGATATTTTTATATTAACCCATTTTCATGATGACCATGTTGGTAATTTTATTAATTTAGTTGATAATGGTTATATTGATAAAAATACAATAATGTATTTTCCAACATTTGATACAACATTATGGTCTTCTAATTCTGCATATCCTTATTATCTATCAACTATGCAAAAAATAAATGATGAAAATTTAAGTTATATTAACCCAACTGAAGGACAAAAAATAGAAATAAATGAATATTTTAGTTTTAAACTTTATAATACAAATGATGTTTTTGCATATAACAACATAAGCACAAACTATAATGAAACATCAATGATTGCGATATTTAATCATTATGATATAACATCAATGTTTTTAGGAGATTGTGGAAGACCTGCTGTTCAATATTTTTATAATCAAGGTATTTTTCCAAATCCAATACATTTATATAAAATGGGGCATCATGGAATAGACACAGAAGTAACATCAACTTATGATATAATTAAATATTTAAAAATATTTAATGCTATTCAAATCATATCAATTAAAGATTTGGAATTGGATAAATCTGCTGGTTCAGGAACTTATGATGATATGAAAAAAATGGGAGCAAATATATATGTAACAGGGTATAATTTAGATAATATTAAATTTTCATCAGCAAATAATAATATAGAATTAATAAAAGGTACAAATGCTATTGGAAATGCAAATACAAGATATAAATCTATTGATATATATGTAGACTCAGAAAATTATAGTGCTGAAAGACAAGATGGTTCATCAACATATCCATTTAAGGAATTAAACCAAGCAATCGGTTCAATAAGCAAAGATAATGGAATAATATACACAATTCATTTAGCTAATGGAATATATAATAGTGTTGGTGGATTAAATAATAATAATTCTAATATTTTTGGTGTGACAAACACTGTAAAAATAATAGGAGAAAGTAAAAGCGGTGTTGTATTAAAAAGAGGACTACAAATATATAATTGTATGAATGTGGTTATTGATAATTTGACTATTGAAATGAGTTTTGAACAAAGAGGAATAAGTTGTAGAAATTCAAATGTATATATTACAAATGTAGACTATGTAAAGTCTCAAGATTTAGTAAATAAACAGAATGCGTTTACTTTTGATAATTGTATTGCTTTTGTTAAAAATTGTAGTATGTCAGAAGCATCTCATGGAATAATAAATACTGAATCATTTTTAACTTTAGACAATATCTCATTTACAAGTATAGTAACTGCATGTATAAAATGTAATGGTGGTCATATTTATCATTCCAATATAAATATTACAGACCAATCACCATTTATAGTGAATGATACAAAAAAAGGATATTTTGAAAATGGTGTTGAATTACTAAGTACTCCTTTTTCTTATAATACTTATGCAGACAGAACTGCACAATTAAATGCAGATATTTCTTTATTTAATAAATTTAAAATAGAATATAAAGTAGATAACCAATTTAAAAGTGAATACATAGATAACAAAAGTTCAGCATTTTATGTTCTATTAGATATGGGGCATATAGGTGCAACAGGTGGATACTTTACAGAAGGATTGGTTAAACTTAATGGAGCAACTGCATATTTAGAAAAGTGTAAACAAATGGCTATATCTGATGCTGGAGCTGTTACTATTTTTAATCCATATAATGGCTTAATAATAACAAGTATAAAAGGATATTAAAATAAAGGAAGTGGAAAAATGTCAGAAATAAAAACTTTACCAACCATTACCAATAAATATTTTGTATAATAGTTAATAAAAAAGAGAAAGGCTGAGGGGTGTCAGAATATGAAAGAAAATGTAATCACCAGACAAGAATTTGATGATTTAAAGAATGATGTCAAAGACCTTAAAAAGGTCTTTGATAGGATTAACAGCATAGCTATTTCCACTGAAAAACTTGCTGTAGAGATGAAATATATGAGAGAAGAACAAACCAAAATGGATGGTAGAATTACTACAATAGAGGAAAAACCAGTTAAGAGATATGATAGTATTATTACTTATATTATTACTGCCATAATAGGTGCAATAATAGGATTTATAGGATCATTGATAAAAATAAAATAATATGTTATAATTTGATAAAAAGGAGATGTTGTTATGGAAAAATTCGGAATTGATTTAAGTCATCATAGTGCAGGGATAAATTTTGATACTTTAAAAAGCGAAGGTGTTGCATTTGCTATTCTAAGAGCTGGATATACTGGTTACGGTAATGGTGTTTCAAAAGCAAAAGACACTCAATTTGACAACTTTTATAATCAATGTAAAGAAAGAGGAATAGGTGTAGGTGCTTACTGGTTCTCATGTGCAAACACATATCAGAAGGGTGTAGATGAAGCTAACTGGATGTATGAAAATTGTTTAAAAGGAAAACAATTTGATTATCCTATATACATTGATGTAGAAGATGACACAGGTGGTAAACAATGGTTAAGAAATGCTGGTAAAGAAAAAATAACAGATGGTATTATTGGTTTCTGTGAAACACTTGAAAAATTAGGTTATTATGTTGGTATATATGCTAATTTAGATTGGTTTAATAATTGGATAGACTTAGATAGAGTAAAGGACTATGATAAATGGTTGGCAGCATGGGTTAAATCAAAACCAAAAACATTTTTATCTGATACAATGTGGCAATTTGGTGGAGAAACTAATTTACAAAGAAGTCCTATATTAGCAGGACAAACTGTAGACCAAGATTATTGTTATATAGATTATCCTTCAATTATTATAGAAAAAGGTTTTAATGGTTATCCAAAACAAGATAAACCAGTAGAGCCACCAAAACCAGATGTTAAGCCTGAACAACCAAAACCTAAAAAGGAGATAGCTTTAGGAGATACAGTTATAGTAAATGGTGTTGGAACTGCTTCTAGTACTGGTGAAGGTGCAAAGACTAAGAACTTTGTTAATCAAAAGATGAAGGTAATTATGATTGCTGGTAACACTTCTAGACCTAATAGATATGCATTAAACCAATATGACAAAGGAAATGTAAATGATCCTAGAGCTGTAACTGGATGGTTTAGTATAAATGATATAGAAAAATAAGGGGTGTATAACATGGAAGTAACTTATGTTATTATTGTAGGTATTATATCTTATATTTTAGGTTCTATAACAAAAATTTTTGTTGACAGCATACCTAATAAATTTATACCAATTCAAAATGTCTTGATAGGTTTAATTAGTGGGTTAATTTGCTATTTTACTAAAGTAGAACCTAATTTATTACAATCATTAGTTTTGTGTTTCTTTGCTGCAACTGGTGCTGGTGGTACAGCAGACTTATTACAGACAAAGATTGATAAATAAAGAAGTCTATACATTAGACTTTTTTTATTTGTTATGTTATAATCTATATAGGAAAGTAGGTGTTTTTATGGCACAAAGTGCAAAAGATTATGCTAGAGAGCAATTAGGTGCTCTAGATTTATCTTATCTTAAAGGCGAAGAAGATGTTGCAAACAGAACATATGGCACTACTAAAAGTTCTTTAGAAACTAATTTTAATAACTTGATGAACCAAATAAGTTCAAATAGACAAGATACTAGAAAAAATTTTAATACTGGTAGAGCTACTGTGGCAGAAAATGCTTATGCTGCAAATAGACAAAACCAAGCTGATTTAGCTTCTAGGGGTGTTGGTAGTAGTGGTTTAAAGTCACTAGGTGAAATTGGAAATAGAATGGAAACAGGACAACAATATAGTAATTTGGCTAATAAATTTTATAGTACTATGACAGACTTGGATAATACTGAAAAACAGAGTAGAGATCAATATAATATAGATTTACAGACAGCTAAGAACACATTAGATAGTGCTTTGGCTGGTATTGCTTCTAGGAGAGGAGAAGCTCAAAATCAATATAATCAAGCTCTAGGACAACTAGCAGAACAAGTACAAGGTAGATGGGATGCAAATGCAAATGCACGAGCTGCTTTAGCACAAGCAAGAGCTGCTGCTGCACAAGCTCATAGTGATGCTGTAAATGCTGCAAGAAGTCAATTAACTAGTGCTAAGAAACAAGCATTGACTGAAATTGTAAATGGTAAAGGTTCAGTTGACCAAAAGAGAGCTGCAATACAAACTACATTCGGAGTTGATGCTGGTACAGCTACAAAGGCATTACAACAATTAGGAGTGGCTCCAACTGGTTCATTCAGTTTCAGTATTAATAAACCATATACTCCAGCAACGATAGAAGATCTATATGGTATGCTTGGAATAGGGTAGGTGATATAAATGGCTAATAAAGGTAGAGAATATGCAGAGGGTCTTGTAGGTGCATTAGATAGAAGTGCATACAATCAACAAAGAGATGTGGCACAAAATACTTATAATACTAATTGGCAAAATGTACAGAATCAATATAGAAATTTGCAAGATAAACTAAAATTACAACAACAGAGAGCTAATAGAGACTTTGCAGAAGGATTAGTTGATATTGCAGAAAATTCATTAGATAGACAAAGAGTTGGTAGTGGAAATCTAGCTAATAGAGGACTTCTAGCAAGTGGTTTAACAAATATGTTAAATCAGTCTGATACAATGCAAAAAGGTGAAGAAATAGGAAAGTTATTAAAGAATGTTGGGGATGTTTCATTAAGTACTGCTGATAAACTAAGTCAAGCAACTTCTAAAGCTGCTCAAGAAGGTACAGGTTTAATGGGAAAACTTGCAAATACTTTGGCAGATGTTGGAGATGCAGAAACAGCAGCACAAAATCAATATAACCAAACTCTAGCTAGTATAGCTGGTGCTATGGATGAAAGAGAAGCAAATAATGCATTACAAGCTGCTCAAAGAGCTGCTAGTAGAGGTTCTAGTGGTAGAAGTAGAGCACAGGCAGATGCAGAAAATGAGTTAGAAGAATTTTATAGGAAAGCAACTATTAATGAGGTTCTTTCTAGTCCAGATATGACAGATAACCAAAAATCTAATTATTTAGGAATTATGTTTGGAATTAATGGTGCTGATAATGTAGTTGATGCATATAATAAAAATGTTAATGCTACAAGCGACTATAACACTAAGCATAAACAATTACAGAAAGCTGCTGATGCAGAAGCAAGAACTAACAAACAAAATTATCAAGCATATAATAGAAATCTTTATAATAAGAGTGTTAATGATATGTTTATTAATAATAACCCAATGGCTAATAGGAATTCTAATATTGATAGTTTATTAAGAAGGAATATTCCAAATAACTACAACCCTAATCTAAATAGAATTCCAACTCCATCAGTTCAGGATGCACTAGCTTTACAAGAATTAGAGAATAGAGGAATTACTTATGAAGATCTTGCTGCATTATTATATGGTAATAGATAAAAGGAAGGTGGTTTAGATGGCACAAGGTTATTATGAAAAGTTATATAAATCATTAAAAAGTGAGAATACAAAGTCAGCAGCAAATGCTTATTCACAAACAACTGCTGGTAAACAAGGAAAATTACAAAAACAAATAGATAACCTTTCCACAAGAATGGAAGCTAGTGGTGTTAATGCATCAAAGGCAAAAGATAGTAGAAATGCTGTTGAAAAATTCTTAGGACTTCCAGAAAACCAAAATTTTGTATTTGATATATTTGAGTTATTAAATAGACCTCAACAAGCATTATTCGGTGCAATTAATGCATCTCAAAAAGGAGAAGATGCAGGAGCAGCAGCATGGAGCAATTTTAAAGGTGATACAGAAACTAATTTTAAGGATATCCTTACGGAAGCAGGTATGGATGATAGAAAAGGTAAACTAGATCTATCAGATGTATTAGGCTTTGCAGGTGATGTACTTTTAGACCCATTAGACCTAGCATTAATACCAGTAACTGGTGGGGCTAATGTTGCTGTACAAGCTGCTGATACTGCTGGTGATGTAGCTAAAGGTGCTAAGGCTGTTGATACCCTATCTGATGTAGCTAAAGGAATAAATGCTGCTGATAATATTGCAGATACTGCTAGAACTGGTTTAAAATTTAAATCAGCAAATGATTTAATATTTGAAGGTGCTGGTAAAGGTATAAAAGGTCTTGCTAAAGTTGCTGATACAGGTATAGAAAAAGCACTTACAAAAGCTGATGAACTTGCTGGTATAACATATAAGACTGCTGATGCTAAAAGTGCTGCTAATCTAGGTAAAGTATTAGATAATGCTAAGATTGCAGAAAGAGCTAAGGAAACTGGAAGAAGTATTTCTGAATTATCAGGTGGTAAACTAGAAGCATATAAAGATATTAAAGACCAAGTTTCTAGACTATTTAATACTTCTGCTAGTATTCCTAAACAAGTTAAGGATGCTGTAAAGAAAAATAATGCTGAGGGTGTTAGAGCTAGTCTAGAATTAGAACCACTAACTAGAAAGTTAGATGAAAGCATTACTGATTATGCTTATAAAGTTGCTGAAAAGATGGGTGATACAAGTGAAGATGCTGTTAGAAAAATAGCAGAACAAACAGATAAAGATATTGCTAATCTTAAAGAATTTATGAATTTAAATAGAGAAACAACTATGAAAGACATTATAAAAGAAGCTAAAAATGGTAAATTAAAAGCTGTTGATGCTGGAGAAGATGTTATTAATAAGCTTAATGATATTGCTAGTGATGTTAATAAAGCAGGTAGAGGTGTCAATCTTACAGTTGATATTACAGATGATGGTTTTGTTAAATTAAGTAAAGACTGGGATAAGGTAAAACCAACAAAGAAACAATATAATAAAATAGTAAAAGAATATGGTCAGAACTTTGCTGATGAAATTGCAGGTTTAACTTTAGATGAAAGTAAATTAGCTGAGACAGTAACTAAAAAGGGTAATTATACACAAGCTGATTTAGATGAATTTGGGAAATTAATGGAAAAATATAATAATGATGATGCATTTAAACAATTATACCAAGAAAATGATGATATATTTAATAAAGCTAATGCTATTGTAGATAAACATTTTGGTACTAAATTATCAGAAGAATATGCTGATAATGCTGGATATGTTCGACATGCTTTTAATAAAGATCAATTCGATAAGTATAAAAATTTAGGATTCGTAAACAAATATGGAGAACTAAAAACTGCGGGTAACACTAAAGTATTAGGAGATAGACTTTATAATATGTCAGCTCGTGAAGCAAATAATATGTTCAAAGAAAGCATATCTAAAAACTTAGATAGCCTAAAACCAGAACAGAGAACTGCTGTTGAGAAACTATTAAAAGAGGATGGTGTATTCTCGGAGGGTATAACTAAATCTTTCAATAATTACCTAGAAAACATTCCTAAGTTAGCTAAGGATAGTAAGACACTAGATACGGTATTAGTTGATGCAACTTTTGGTAATTATAAAGAACTTAAAAATTTAGATAAACAAATAAGTAAAGCAACTAAAGCTGGTGACACAGCTCTAGCTGAAAAATTAAATCTACAAAAAATAGACAAATTAAATAACAGTAATATGAAGATATTGACTAATGCTGATAGTACAATACCTAGAGGTTTTAGACAATTAAATAGTGATGAAGTTAGAACATTATCTAATAAATTATCTAAGATGAGTAGTGAACTAGGTCTTAAAGAAATGGAAGATGTTTCTAAATATATCAAGGCTAATGGTGGTAAATTAGCTATAAATAATGATGTATTAAGACTTGTAGAAATAGGAACAGACCAAAAACAAGCTAAAGGTTTAGTAAGACTTTATGATCAATATTTAAATTTCTTCAAGAGAAATAAAGTATTATCTCCATCATTTCAAATTAATAACCTTTTAGGTAACTCTTCTAACATGTATCTAGCAGGTATTAGTCCTACTAAACAGGCACAGCTTTTCCCAGAAGCACTTAATATTATGAATAAAAGTGATGACTTAATGAGAAAAGCAGCTAATGGGATAGAACTTACTGGTAAAGAACAAAAGATGTTAAATATTTGGAATGGTTTTATAGATGCAGGATTCGGTGATGCTAAAACATTATCTTCTGCACAATTAGCAGATATGCCAGATAGTCTTAAAAAGTATTTTACTGGAGAAAAAGAATTCAAAAATGTTAAGGATTTCCTAGTTGATGGTTTGCCTTATTTAAATAATAAGATGAATGAAAGCATGGATACTATGGCTAGACTTGTAACATTTATGGAAGGTTCTAGAAATAAAAAATTCTTAGATAAATTAGGTGTTAGTAATGCTGGAGAAGCTGTAAGAAAAGTTTTATTTGATCCAACTGATATGACAGATTTTGAGAGAAATGTAATGAAAAGAGCTTTACCTTTCTATACATTTACTAAGAAAAACTTAGCTTTTCAGTTCGATAACTTATCTAAAAATGCATCACAATATAGTAAACTTATAAGAGGATATGATAGATTATTAGATGCTGCTACAGGCGACAATAGTGAGAATGTTAGTGCTTGGTTAAAAGATAATTTATATATTCCTATTCCTGTTCTTGGTAAAGATGGTTCTTATAAAGTTATAAGAGGTGCACTACCATTTGGTAACTTAATTGATACTTTAGAAAACCCAGCAAGCAACCTTGTAAACTTATCATCACCAGCACTTAAAATGCCTATGGAACTTGCTACAAATACAAATTCATTTACTGGTAGGGAAATAGAAAGTTTCCCAGGAGAACTAAGCAAAAATATTCCAGGACTAACTAAAAAACAAGAATATCTACTAGGTAATCTAACAGGTTTAGATACTCCAATCAAAAATATAAATAGAGCTTATCAAGGTCTACAAGAAACTATGAATACTGGAGACCCTTTACAACTTATAGAAAATGCTTCAACTATGGAAGGCAATATTGATACAGATAGAATAGGTAGAATGTACGACCAATTAGATAGACTAGAAAATATGATGCAACAATACCAACAAAGAGGATATCAATTTAGTACTATGAATGAACTAAAACAAGCGAATAAGAATTCATCAGTAGAAGGGATAATGGCTAGATTAAATAAATTAAATGGAATGAGAAGTAATCCATATATGAACCAATTTAACCAAATAGTAAAATAAAAAAAGACTAGATTATCTAGTCTTTTTTAATTATCATGTCTTTACCTTTTTCATCATCAATTATACATATTCTACAAATATCATCAATTTTATCAATTAATTCTAGATTTTTAGTTCTTACACTAGCAACATTTAATGACAGCTCTGCTAACATATGTTTAAGTTTAGCTAATAAATAATGCAATTCAGCATATTCTTCTCTACTCATATTATTCTCCTTTTGAATTATTTTTAATTCTTCTTTAATTATCTTATTTACTTCTTCTTTTAAATCAAGAACTACTTTTCCCATAAAATTCCTCTATTCTACTACATTTACTTGATAACTTCAAGCAACAATATATAAATAATAACATAATATCACCTCTCTAGGATGCACACATCATTACCTTTCAATTTCTCTATTATAATATACATATAATACTTAAAACTATATCTTTTTACTCTTATACATATTATGCTATATGGTATGGTTGTTTTATCCCAATTTTTAGGTCTTATTATTATATCAACCATATTATTTCTTTTTAGCTGTACATCTGATAGTTCTAAATGGTGTTCCTTCCTTATAATATTTCATAATATCTATTGTAGGATTTTCAATACTGAATGTTGCTTTATCAAATGTTGACCTACCAGCTGATGTAGATATTGTATATTTAAAATCATTATCTTCCCATTTACTATCTTCATAATGTGTCTTAGCATAATCTTCAAGTTCTTTTAGTTTATCCTCAATAACTTTCTTTTGTGCTTTTAGTTTGCCAACACTATTTAATAATTGTTTGTCATAATCCTCTAGTTCATCATCAGTTAAAACTTTTAATTGTTTTTGTTTAGAATATTTTTCTACGATATCCCAAGGATAATCATCAATATCTCTTAACCCCATCATTATTTCTACAACAGCATCAACTATTGTTTCAATATCATTCTGTATTTCTACATCTTTTTTAATCAATTTATATGATGGTTTACCTTGCCACATACCACATAATATCCATTGGTCTAGACCCCAAGCCATCATATATGCTTGACATTGAATTACATAACCAATACTATCAGTAAAGCACTCACTAGATGAATTAGAATATTTATTTTCAACTCCTGTTTCAATACCATCTAAGAATGTTCTACCATCTCTTTTACACTTAAGTTTTCCATCACAAGCATATTTGTATTCAGAGTTTCTTTCATCTATAAGTATTCCCATTTTCTTTTCAAAATAGTTTAAGCATCCATCTTCCATAGCATTACCTAAATCCATTCTATCCTGTGCCTCATCATCAACTACTCTTTCTTCTTTTCCTAAATCATAATCTAGTTGTTCTTGGATTGTATTGAACCCAACTCCAAAATAACTTGATAAACTACTTGCAATAACATCATATCTTTCTTTCATATTTTTTCTCCTTTTCCATTTTATTATATGGTTCTAGCAATTCCATAACAAATATAAAACATTTATCACATATATCAAAGTTTTTCTTGTTATGAAAAACACCATATGGTTTTTTACCATCATATTCTTGGTAGACAAGCCTTTTATTTTTATTTATTAGCCTATCACACATACAACAATGATATTCTTTATCCATATATTTCCCCTTACACACAAAGTATAACACTAGGCATGTCTAAAAGTTCAAAATTAATCATTATAATTTTTAGCTTTAGACCAAAATCCTTTTTTGTTTTTACCATCTTTTTTATTCTTCAACATATATTCATAATAAGAAAAACCATATTTGTTAAGCTGTTCTTCTTTAAATCTTTTAATATCTAAAATCATTTTATTATAGTCATCAATACTATAATAATACCTTCCATCATTTTCGTAGGACTTATCTAAACCTATCATCAAATTAAATCTATATGGATATTTATCTTTTCCTTTATGATCAGCTATTCTAATAGAATTACTGATACCATAGTCCAACTTTATATAACAACTAGATGTAGAATAAGCCTCATAATATTGTAAAATAAATCCATGATAATCTAGATCATTTAATAATTTAAACATATAATCTTTAATACCCATTTTGTATCTCCCATTCTTTCATAGACTCTTGTATAGGACCAGCATATGTCATAGTGTATTTTTGATATAGATTAATTATTTTTATTAAATATTCTACTTCTTCAATACTTCTAATAATTAAGCCAATACCACCATTTTTATTTATTTCATCAAGTTTCTTTAGTTGTAATTTTGTAGGTTTACCTTCATCAGTCTTAAGTTCTAGACCTAGAAGATAACCTTTATATAGGTATAACCTATCAGGTAAACCATTTTGATTAGACTGAGCTTGATATCTAGCAAGCTGCCATATACCTTTTCTTTTCATAAACTTTTCAACTTCTTCTTCCAGTTTACTTTCTTTTGTTTTTGCCATTATCTTTCACCTTATTATCTATAACTTGTTTAGCACATAAAATATCACCAAATTTTAGATTACCTTTTACTCTAGTTGTAACCATAGTTCCTCTTTCATTATTTTCAAATTCAAATATAAGTTTTCTTTTCTTATTTATTAGTTTCATTATTTATTCTCCTTATCTAATATTTCTAATATTGGTGTAATTGCACTTGCTGGCAAATCACTCCCACTAACATAACCATCATTTTCAATATCCCATTCAGTTATTAGGTTTGACATTATATATTCTCTAATCTCTTTTTCTTTGTTTTCTTTTTGTTGTAATTGGTTAGCATATTCTTCTTTTAGTTTACCTATATACTTATCTTGATTTATAAGTTCTTTTCTCATTTCTTCTATTTTTAGTTCTGCATATTTTAATTCAACTGCACTTGTGTAATCTCCACCAAATATTTCTTCACTTTGTTGTGCTTCTAAATATTCTAAATTATATTCTTGTAATTCTTTTAATTGTTCTTCACTCACTCTTTATCACTTCCTTTATTTGTTTCATTTTTACCAAACAATGCCAACCATAATATTTTTAATATCCATTCATCGTTTTTATCATTTTTCATTATTATTACTTCCTTTTAGTTCTTGTAATCTATTTAAAATATCTTCATAAGTGTCTAATACATAATTCATATTAAAATAATTACCATTTACTTGTGAATAATTGTTTTTAATATTATTTATTTTTTCAATAATATCTTTTTCTAATTCATTTATGATATTATTTAGTCTTTCTATTTCTTTGTTCTTTTGATTATGAATCCATGCTAAATAAACTCTTTCTTGATCATTCAATTTATTGAATATACTATCAGTTAATTCTTTTGCTTTTTTCTCATTCATTTAATCACTCCTCTTTTCTTTACATAAGGTTTTTCAAATTCCACATACATAACGCATTCGTTATTGTCTATAATCATGCATTCTTGGTATATGTTTTTGTCTAGTGTGTCGATAGCTGTGTATGAATAGTTTGGATCATTAAACTCAAATGTAAATTCATAAGGTTGTCCTCTACCTTCTATTGGTCTTTTTCTAGCCCATAATTCCATATAATCACTCCTTTGGCATTTCATAAACATAACACGATAGTTCTTCAATTTTACTTTCTGCTTTTAAAGATTTTAGCCATTCTCCATCTATAATTGGTTGACTATCATCATATTCATAATTAATTTTAAATGTTGGTTTTATTAATTTTTGTATCTCATCTAATACTTCTAATGCTCTTTCTTTAGATTCATAAGAACCTAAATTATAATTATCATTTGCAACAATCCTAATATTAGAATAATTTGGTTTATCATTTAAAACAAATTCATTTTTTAAAATATTACTATCATACAAACATAATTGATTCACCTTGATTAATTTTTCTTTATTTTGGCTTCTTATCCATAATTCCATTATTTTCACTCCTTATCTATTTTATATTTTTGAAACTTTTCCTTAGTATAATATATGTTTTCATTCAATATTTTATAATATGTTTTATACACATAAACATAACCATCTATCCTTGCTATACATGTATCACACAATTCTTTTTCAAATAATAATTTTATTTTATCCAATAAACCTATGGTTTTTATCTTTTGATAACAAAAAGGTTCACTCATCAATAACAAACTCCTTCTTTTCAGCCCAATTAGTTTCACTCATTTCAGGTTCACTAATCATAGGTATTGACTTAATTACATCAGTTACATCTTCCATTATTCTTTTAACTTCTTTTATAACAAACATCTCATCTTTAGCAACAGATACCATTAGTTCATCATGAATAGGTAATACTAATCTAGATTTTAACTTATTCTTAGTTAAGTACTCCCATACTTTTATCTCAAAAGTTTTAACCATATCTGCACAAGTACCTTGTATCAAATAATTACAAGCTCTATAGAAGAATCTACTATCATTCATATAATATCTTCTACCATATAAGTTTTCTACATACCCATATTGATTTAAATGTTGTACTACCCAGTCTTGATATTCTTTAATTCTAGGAAATGATTTATAAAAAGCCTTGTCTAAAGCCTCTGCTGTAGCTCTATTTACATCTAAAGCATTCATTAAGGCATCTACACCACCTTGATAAACTTTCAAGAAATTAGCTCGTTTTCCTAGCTTCCTGTGGTGTTTAAATTCATCAGTTCCTTCTTCTAAATCAGGAAATGCATTCTTAGTAGTCGCACTATGTAAATCAGTCGGAATCCATTCTTTACCAGTTCCTAATTCATACCAAGTATGTTTAGCATAATTTTTTATATGTTCTGGTTTATAATAATCAAACTTAGTTGATACTTCATTATAACAATTATAAGGCATATATGCTCTACACATCAACAAATCAGGTGCACTAGCATGAAGAATAGTATAGTATGCTTGTACTCTTAATTCCATTTGGCTTTCATCACAGAATGCTAAACAGAATCCATCATCACAAATAAACATTCTTCTAGGATGAAATAGTTCATTACCATCTCTATCAAATAGAGCTTCTTTTGGTTGTTGCTGCATATCACAACTAACTCTACCACTAACAGCTCCACTATTATTTATATCAGTATATATTCTACCATTTACTACAGAATTAAGTTTACCATCAACATAAGTAGAAATCCATTTATCTAAAGTTCTTAATTCTAGTATGTTATTACATATATCTTTTACTTCTTCATTAGTTGTGTTATTTATAATATATTTCAATGCTTTTTCATCAGCTTTATCAGTTTTTATAGCATATTTATAAAGTAATAATTTTTTAATCATTTCATGTTGTCCTACAGTAAACTCTGTACCTGTATACATTTGTAATTCATAATATAATAGGTCTCTATAAGCTACCATATTTTTTCTACAATTTAATACATAGTCAACATCAACTTTAAGTCCTGTATCTTCCATCCAAGCAACAGCTCTGATAAGTTTACCTTCTCTTTTAGTAACAGTTAAATTTTCATCAACTTTTAATAATGTAGGCATAGCTTTATCAAGATATTCTAGACCTATAACAATATCATCAGCAGCATAACTTCTCATTAATTCAGGTTCTTTTTCGTACACATCTTTATAACTGGCAGGTTTATAGTGTTCATCAATAAATTTAAAATAAGGATTATCATCATTTAAGAACTGTGTTCTAGTCTTATCATATTCTTCTATAAGTTTAGATAATTTACTAGTTGCTTTTCTTTTACCACTTTTAGTTATAGTAAAGAATCCATCTTCTGGAAAAGCATCCATAATATCTTCTCTAAGTTTCTTTCTTCTTTCTAGGTTAATTTTCTTTACCATATCTTTAATAATCTTACCAGCAAATTTAGCATCTTCACTAACATATTTTCCACCTAAAACTTCTAGACTCATCTTAGCATGTTCATCAACATATTCAGTAAGTCTAGCAACAGTAATACTATCAAATAAATC
>AUXO018153748.1_pt1 | contig 24412 bp, 29 predicted proteins | sample 768731 | NCBI WGS metagenome assembly AUXO01 (sample SAMN02715735, study PRJNA202380) | gut metagenome | biome: sheep rumen | host: Ovis aries | place: New Zealand: Palmerston North | reverse complement strand
GGTGGAAATTGTGCCCTAACAACAAATCCAATGTGGGGCAAGAAGAAAGTCACAGTTGACAAGGTTCACGTTAAACCTAGAAAGTGAGGATAAGGAATGACAAAACTATTTTTGAGTTTAGATGATGCCGTTTTAGTGGCTACGAGAGAGTTTGATATAGACCCACAGTTAGCAAGGCAAGAGTTTGAACAAAAATGTTATATCACAGACGACCAATATGTGATTGGCTATCATGACGGACTTTATGATGCAATAAAAGCAATTAAGGACAAGGCAGAAAGTGAGGATAAGGAATGAAGATTAAGAAGTCAGAGTACGATAAAAACATCGAAGACACTTACTGGAGAGGTGTTAAAGCAGGTATTGAGTTTGCTTTGAATAATCCAAACCTTGCGGCAGAATACAAAGACAATGTACCAGGATTAAAAGCAATCGTTGATAAATTAAAAGATGTAATGCAGTGTTTGGCAAATGCGTTAGATAAAATTTAGTACAATCTTATGTGTACAAATTTAATTGTTTATGTTATTATAACTAAGCAAAAACATTTAGGCAGGTGAGGACGATTCTTAATTTTTATGATTTCGAGGTTTTCAAGTATGACTGGTTAGTAGTTATAGAAAACCCAATAGAAAAAACAAAAGTAGTTATTGTAAATAATCCAGAAGAATTAAAGGATTATTTTGATAAACATCAAAATCAAATATGGATTGGATATAACAACAGAAGATATGACCAATACATTGCAAAAGGTATTTATCTTGATATGAATCCTAAAAAAATCAATGATTGGATTATTAAAGATGATAAATATGGTTATCAATTTTCTAGTTTATTCAATAAAATTATCATGATAAATTTTGATACCATGCTTAGAACAGATTCTGGTCTTAAATCCTTAGAAGGTTTTTTAGGGGAAAATATTAAAGAAACTTCTGTTCCATTTGATATTGATAGAAAACTAACTGATGAAGAAATTCAAGAGACTATAAAATATTGTACGTGGGATGTTGAAAGAACAATCGATGTTTTCTTAGAAAGAAAATCAGAATTTGATGCAGCCATGGGCCTTGTAAAAATTTTTGATTTGCCACTTACTTATATGGGAAAAACAGGTGCTCAAAGAGTTGCTAAAATTTTGGGAGGCCTTGGTCAAAAATTTGATGATGAATTTGAATTCCCTATTGTAGATACTTTAAGACTTAGTAAATATAAATATATCGCGGACTGGTATAGAAAACCTGAGAATCGAGATTATACTAAAAAACAAAGAAATGTGTCTGTAGCCGGTATTACCCACACTTTTGCATGGGGTGGTGCACACGGTGCAATAAAAAAATATCATGGTAAAGGTATTTATATTATGATAGATGTCACTGCTTATTATCCGAGCTTACAATTGCAATATCATTGGGGATATAGAAATATGGGAAATCCTGAAAACTTTGAAAAAATTCACGGTGAAAATCTAAGATTTAAAAAGTTAGGTGATAAAAAAGCAAGGCTTCCATATAAAATCGCAGATAATGCAATTTCTGGCCAGTTAAAAGATAAATATTCGCCTCTATATGACCCAAGAGATAATAATGCAATATGTGTAAATGGTCAGTTATTATTAGTAGACTTAATTGAGAAACTGGAACAAAATGTTCCAAATTTCCAATTGATACAATCTAATACTGATGGTATTTTGATTAAGATTTCAGATATGAAATATTTTGACCTAGTAGATGATACCGTATGGGAATGGGAACAACGAACTGGAATGAGAATGGATTTTAGTTTTTTCTATGAAGTTTTCCAAAAAGATGTAAATAATTATTTGTTGATAGGAAAAAATGGTAAAACAAAAACAAAAGGCGGTTATACAAAAGCACTTAGTAAAGTTGATTTTGATTTACCAATTATCAATAAAGCATTAGTTGATTTTATGACTAAATCAATTCCTGTAGAAAAAACAATAAATGAATGCAATGATTTAATCATGTTTCAAAAAATTGTAAAATTGACAGGTAAATATTGGGCAGTATGGCACAACGGTGAATATATATTTGATAAATGTCATAGAGTGTTTGCTTCAAAAAATAAGAATGATACTTATATGGGTAAATGTAAAAAGAAAGGAGCCACGATTGAAAAATTTGGCAATACTCCGGATTGCTGCTTTTTAGATAATGAAAACGTAAAAAATAAAACTGTTCCAAGTAAGTTGGACAAACAATGGTATATTGATTTGGCTAAACATCGACTTGAGCAATATGGAATAGAGGTATGAAATGCAAGAATTGTTTAAAGGATACGTTCCTACACAAAATAAGAAATGTCTGATGCCTTTTAAAAATAAGACATCCAAAGAATTGAAATCATTCAAAGAAGTTGAAAATTTATCTGAATATGCTGGAATAATTGATGACAAAGTTGTATTGATTGATATTGATGACTATGAAGAATCAGAAATATTGATGAATATAGTCGAAGATTTACAACTGGCTTGTAGAGTTTATGAGACCACAAGAGGAAAGCACTTTTTCTTTATGAATTTAGATGATAAAAATGAATACATATTAGAAAGATGTGGGACTCACAAAACCCTCGCTTGTGGATTAGAATCGGATATTAAAGTGGGTTGTAAAAACTCATATTCTATTTTGAAATATGATAATAAAAATAGAAAAATCATTTATGATATTTATGATGATGAGGAATATGAACCATTACCCAGGTGGTTAACCCCTATCAATACAAAAACCAGATTTATTGAAATGGAATCTGGCGATGGTAGAAACCAAGCTTTATTTAATTATATCTTGACACTCCAGGCAAATGATTTTTCTGTTGATGAAGCAAAAGAATGTTTGCAGCTTATCAATAAATATGTGTTGAAAGACCCGTTGTCAGATGAAGAATTAGAAACACTATCTAGAGAAGAAGCTTTTCAAAAACCCATTTTCTTTAGAAAAAATACTTTTTTATTTGATAAATTTGCTAGGTATTTAAAAAATAACAATCATATTATTAAGATTGATGGTCAGCTTCACGTTTATAGAGATGGAATTTATGTTGATGGTACGAAAGAGATAGAAGCTCAGATGATTCAATGTATTCCGGATTTAAACAAAGCAAAAAGAGCAGAGGTTTTATCATATATCGACATCATGATTATGGAAAATACAAAGATGAGTCCTGCCAATTACATTGCTTTTAATAACGGAATTTACAATTTAGAAACTGATGAGCTTGAAGATTTTTCTCCTGAAATCATCATCACAAACAAAATTCCATATAATTATGTAGAAGGTGCTTATTCTGAAGTTACAGATAAAACATTGAATAAATTGGCTTGCCAAGATGAAAATATCAGAGCTTTGCTAGAAGAATGTATTGGATATTGTTTTTATAGAAGAAACGAACTCCGTAAGAGTTTCATTCTTACTGGTGAAAAAGAAAATGGTAAATCTACATTCTTAGCTATGCTTGACAATCTGTTAGGAAAAGAAAATACAGCAGGCCTTGATTTAAAAGAATTAGGAGATAGATTTAAAACCGCTGAGTTATTTGGAAAGCTCGCAAATATAGGTGATGATATTGGAGAAGAGTTTATTCCGAATCCTTCTATTTTTAAAAAGTTATCTTCAGGAAATCCGGTCAATGTAGAAAGAAAAGGTCAAGACCCATTTGATTTTTCTAGTTATGCAAAATTGATTTTTTCTGCAAATGACATTCCAAAGATTAGAGATAAATCAGGTGCTGTATTAAGCCGTTTGGTAATTGTACCATTTAATGCTAGATTTACAAAAGATGACCCTGATTTTGACCCTTACATCAAATACAAATTGATTAAGAGGGAGCCCATGGAATATTTAATTCAAATTGGTATTCAGGGACTTAAAAGAATCTTAGCAAATCAAAAATTTACATCTTCTAAGAAAGTAGAAAAAGCCATTGCTGATTATGAAAAAGGAAATAATCCTATTTTACTTTATTTAGAAGAAGACCCTAAAATTTCTAATGAGCCTACAAATAAAGTTTATCAGGGCTATTATGAATTTTGCATGATGAACAATTTTAAACCCATGAGCAACATAGAGTTTTCCAAGCAAATCAAAAAATATTATGGGGTAGAAATTGTAAATCGTACCATAAAAGGTAAAAAATATAGAATATTTACAGAGGAGGTATAAGTATGAATGACCTAGAGTTTCAAAATGCAGTAAATAAACAACTTGATTATTGCAAAACATTACTCGGTACAAAAAAACAAGAATACAACAAGGAAATGGGTGACCGTCTTGATACATTTAAGAGAGCTGCCAACCTGCAAGGTATCACAGCAAAACAAGCATTAGCCGGTATGATGGCAAAACATACTATTAGTATTTATGATTTTATTGAAAAAGATGCAGCCGGTGAAAAAATTACAGTAGAAAAATGGACTGAAAAAATAACTGATAGTATTAACTATTTGTTATTATTAAAAGCACTTATAGAGGAGGAAAATGATGTTAAGTTATGAATCACAATACATTATAAACTTACGTAACATTTTATATAATGGAAAAAAAGAATTAAATGAAAGGACCGGGATTGTAACATACCGGGTACCATCTACTCAAATCATTGTTGACCTGGAAAAAGAATTTCCGATTTTGCAAAGTAAAAAGGTTGCTTGGAAAACTGCGGCAGATGAAATCTTATGGATGATGCAAAAGCATTCTAATGTTACAGCTGAATTAAATTCTCACATTTGGGATAAATGGACAGGTGACGATGGTACAATTGGAAAATCATACGGTTATCAAGCTGGTCAACCAGCAAGAGGCTATAAAAATCAAGTGGAATATGTGCTTGAAACTTTAAAAAAGGACCCTAGCAATCGTCAGTGTGTGATAAACCTATGGAATGTATCTGAGCTTGAAGAAATGAATTTAGTACCTTGTGCATATTCTTCAGTTTGGAGTATTATCGATGGAAAATTAAATTGCATGCTGGTACAACGTTCTGCAGATTATCCGGTTGGAGTGCCATTTGATACAACAGAATATGCATTACTTACTCACATGTTTTCAAAGCATTTAAAAGTAAAACCCGGGATTTTAACTCATGTTATGGCCGATAGTCATATTTATGAAAATCAGATTGAAGGTGTACATAAACAGTTAGACCAATTTGGTGCTATGAAAAAGAATCAATATCCTAAGCTTCAAATCTATAAAGATGATTTTTGGAAAATGACAATTGATGATTTTGAACTTTTAAATTATGAACCAATGCCGGCTATAAAATATGAAGTGGCAGTATAAGGAGGACTAAAAAATGAAAATTAAAGTTATTAAGTTTGATAATTATAAGGAGCCAGACAGGGCCCATTATAATGATTCTGGAGCTGATGTGTTTGCAGCTGAGACGGTTACTTTGTGGCCTCATGAAACTAAAAAAGTTCCAACCGGTGTAGGAGTGGAACTTCCAGATGGGTATGATATTGTAGTCCATTGCAAATCCGGTCTTAGTTCTAAAGGAATATTCGCAGCCAATGCCCCTGTTGATTCTGGCTACCGTGGAGAAATCCATGCGATTCTTTGTAACACAACAAATGATAAAATTCAAATTAAAGCCGGTGAAAAAATCGGTCAGTTAGTTGTAAGACCAGTTATTTATGCTGAGTTTGTAGATGAATTAGGTGAGGAAAGAAAAGATGGTGCATTTGGTAGCACTGGTAAATAAGGAGGACAAAATGACAAAATTAAAACAGATGAGAGAAAAAGCAGGTTTATCACAATCACAGTTATCCAAGGCAACTGGTATTCATTACAGAACCTTGCAATATTATGAACAGGGACAGATGAGTTTTGATTCTGCAAGATTTGATAAAATCATTTCAGCTGCATTGGTATTAAAGTGCAATATTGAAGACCTGATTGAAAATCAAGATATTATTGATAAGGTCAAAGAGTATCAGGCTACTCTATAAAGCCCATATTTGACCATATTCGAGTTTTTATCAATTTAATAGTAAAATTATAAGCCTATAAATCTAAAATGGATTTATGGGCTTATTTTTATTTCAAAAAAATTTTGGAAAAATATGCAAAAAAGTATGTACATACAGAAAAAACTGTAGTATAATAATTATAGTTAATAAATGAGTTACCAATGAGGAGGTACAAAGATATGAAGGTGTATAGAGATTACATTGAAAAATTAAGAAGCGAGTTTGTCGGAAAACGCATTGTGTATGAAGGCAAGTGTTACACCGTCGCAATGGTGGACTACAACGGAATTATTCACATTGACAAGCCAACTGAACACAACAAGACAACGGCGGTATATGAGCCGTGCGAAGCAAGGAAGGCATTGATTTAATATGTACCCGCCCCGGAGGTTACGAGGGTAGAATTTATTAAAGATAACTTTTAATTTATTAAGGAGGTACACATTATGAGTTATGCATTTTTTATGAAGGACACAGAAGACAGAGAGGAATTAAATTTAACAACTACATTTGATAATCTTATCAACAAGGCAGCGGCTATCCAGGAAAAGTGTGAAGATGAGATTCTTATTGCAAAGAATATGCATGTTTCTGACGATATTGCAATCAATGGAAAAGACATTACATCATTTGCACTTGGTGAACTTTGCGGAAAGCTTCAGGTTCCATCAAGATATATTGGAAGACTGATTACATCTCACAATGGAGCACTCGCAGCTGAAAACTTGAATTATTGGTTAGCTGAAGATGAAAGAAAAATTATGCTTAGAGAATATGATGGTCATATTAGAGGTGTTTTATCTGGCTCTTATAGCCGTTATGATTCACCAGAAATCCTTCAGAGTATCAATGAAGTATTTGGTAATAGACATTTCAAATTAAAAGGAAGTTTTATCAATGAAGAAAGACTTCATGTAAGACTTGTAGAAAACGAATTACTTCCGATTGATGGTGAAGACCTTTATGCAGGAATTACTTTAGATTCTTCTGATATTGGTCGTTCAGGTCTTGCGGTTAGATTTTTCGTATATAAGCAGGTCTGCACCAATGGCTTAACTGTAGCTAAGAGCTCTGCAAAAGTATTTACTCAAAAGCACATCGGAATTTCTCATGAAGATTTTAAAGCTGGTTTAGAAGATGGTCTTGCAAACTTCTCAAATATCAAAAACGAAGTTGTGGGAATGATTCAGGAAACTCATAAAATTCCCATGCCAGAAGACATCGAGGTATTATCTGAGAAGATTAAAGCTCAGACCAAACTTTCAGATGATGATATTGAAGAGGTTTATAATCTGGCCATTAGTAATTATGAGCCTACTATGTGGGGCGTTATCAATGGAATTACAGAGATTGCTCAGAAGTTTACATTGGAAAGACGACTTGAACTTGAGACTGCAGCGGGTAGTTTACTTGCATAAAATTTAAGGGACTTCGGTCCCTTAAAAATTTTTTCTAAAATATACATTTTTTAATGTACAAACAGAAAAAAGTGTGGTAATATAGATAATGTAAATAGATTATTTTTAGGAGGTACTTATTATGTATATTGTTTATGATTGTGACGGAGATATGATAGCAGATAATATTGAAACATTAGAAGAAGCGATTCAGCTTGCAGATGATGTAAATGGATGGTACGTTGAGCAATAAGGAGGTAATTATTATGACAGAGGTAAAACCTAAGAAATCACAGTTTATGGATTATGTGAGAATCAGAAACAGTGGTGTTACAAATATGTTTGACATTCGTACAGTGTGTGAGTATTCACATACAGGACTTACAAGAGAAAATTGTTTTTATATCATGAGCCATTTTATGGAATTAGCTGATGAGTATAATGTGGAGGTATAGATTATGTGTGATGAAAAAATTATGAATAAGATTAGAAATCTTTTAGATTTATCCAATAATAATCCAAATGAGAATGAAGCTATTGCTGCAGCTTTAAAAGCTCAGGAACTTATGGCTAAGTATGATATAGAGCTTGAGCAGTTAGACGATAAACCTGAGACCAGAGAAATTACAGAGGAAGTTTACCGTCAGTCCGGTAAGCATGAGATGAGGAAATGGAAATGGGGATTAGCAGGTATTATTGCTAAGAATTTCAGATGCAAATATTATGCTATAAATAAGGCAGACATTGTGTTTTATGGATATAAAGAAGATGCTAAGATTGCACTTTCTGTATTTACTTATTTATATGAAACCGGAAATAAGCTGGCTTTGAAATATTATTACCAGGTTAAAAAATCTGGTGAAAATACCAAAGGTGTAATGAATACCTATTTACTTGGATTTAGAGATGGTGTAAAATCAGTATTAGAAAAGCAATGCACGGCACTTATGATTGTAACTCCTACAGAAGTAGTTGAATCTTTTGAAGAAATGACTAAAGATTTTGGTAAGATGAATACTTCACTTTCTGTATTAGGTAGAAGCAATAAAGCCTATTCTGAAGGTAAAACCGATGGTAAAAATATGGCAAGTGCTAGAGCTTTGGAAGCATAATTTTGGTAAGAACTGTTGTAGACGTACCTCTCCTAAATATATGATTTTTCATACAAAAGATAATAAAAAATGACGTGTGTGTTTTTGTATTTTTGATTTTTTTCATATTTTCCTGCAACAGTTTTTATATAATATTAAGCATGTGTTTTTTGCACATGCTTAATTTTTTGCTATTTTTTGCTATTTTTTAAGCTTTAAAAAGTCAAGATGAAGCACTTTTTTGAGCAAAAGTCAAGATGAATTCAAGATGCGACAATTCATCTTGACTTTTTAATTTTGGGCTTCAAAGCCTTGGTATCACTGGATAAAATTGTATATACAATTCTAAAAAGTCAAGAAGTCAAGATGAATTTTTGTTTTTATACTATATATGTTTAATCAACAAAAATTTTTGTTGAAAAAAAAAATAATATATATAAATAAATAAGGGCTTTTATCTTGACTTCTTGACTTTTAACTCAAAAAAGTCAGCAATACCAAGGCTTAGAGCCAAGTCAAGATGAAAATTTTATCTTGACTTTATCTTGACTTATCTTGACTTTTTTAAAGGATAAAAACCCCGAAAGCCTTGATATGATTGACTTTAGACCAAGTCAAGATGAATCTCTTTTTACATTTAGCAAGTTTTTTGATATAATGAAGAAAGAAAAGTGAGGTAATAAGTATGGCAGCCACGTTAAAAGGAAACAAAGCAAAAGAATATTGGACAAGTGAAGAAGGCTGTGTGAGAGTCGAAGGATGGGCGAGAAACGGTCTAACTCAAGAGCAGATTGCGAAAGAGATGGAAATTTCTTTGAGCACATTGAAAAGATGGAAGAAGGACCCTGACCCGAAATTTGACCTTCTGAAGGCCGCTTTAAAAGTTACCAAAGATTATGTGGATAAACAGGTTGAATCGGCATTGTTTAAATCTGCAATGGGTTATGAATGGGAAGAGGTCACAGAAGAATGGAAGTTTAATCCGTTAAAAGGTAAGCATGAAATGATTGTGACTAAGAAGGTCAAGAAAAGAGTTGCTCCTTCAAATGCCGCTCAAATATTCTGGCTTAAGAACAGAAGACCTGATGACTGGCGAGATAAGAGATACATCGAAGATAAGGTTGAATTTGAAAATGATGGATTTATCGATGCTTTGAAAGGTCAGGCTGAAGATACATTTAAAGATGCAGGTGATATAGTTGAAGAATAAAGCACTTTTTAAATTTTCCAACTTTAGTCGAAAACAGAAAATGGTGCTTGAATGGTGGTGCCCTGGAAGTCCTTATGCGGATAAAGATGGAATTATCTGCGATGGTTCAATCAGAGCTGGTAAAACTACTGCAATGGCTTTTAGTTATGTCATGTGGGCTATGGATTCTTTCGATGAAGAGAATTTTGCTCTTTGCGGTAAGACCATAAATTCTTTAAGGCGAAATGTTATAAAGCAATTAAAGCATATTCTAATGAGTCGTGGGTATAAGATGAAAGAGCACCGGTCCGAAAATTATATCACTATTACAATGGGTGATGTATCAAATGACTTTTATTTGTTTGGCGGCAAAGATGAAGCCAGTCAGGACCTTATCCAAGGTGTTACTTTAGCAGGGGTTTTCTTTGATGAAGTTTCTTTGATGCCAGAATCATTTGTAAATCAGGCCGTAGGTCGTTGTTCTGTAGAAGGTGCAAAATATTGGTTCAACTGTAACCCTGATTCTCCTAGTCATTATTTCAAAGAAAATTGGATTGATGATTTATCAGGAAAAAATCTGATAAGAATTCACTTTACAATGCATGACAATCCTAGTTTAAGTCCTAAGACGATTGCTAGATATGAAAAGCTGTTTACCGGTGTTTTCTACGATAGATTTATTCTAGGTCTATGGGTAATGGCACAAGGACTTATTTATCCTATGTACCAGGAAGCTTTGATTGATGAATTGCCATCTAACAATATAGAACGGCATGAAATCAGTATTGACTATGGTACTATGAATGCTTTTGCTGCAATTCAATGGGATAAAATTAAAAATATCTGGTATGGTACCAGAGGCTATTACTACTCAGGAAGAGACACTGGAGTTCAAAAAACAGATGATGAATATTTAGCAGACATAGAAGAAGCATTTTGTGATATAATATCAGAGTATAGAAAAGCTGCCGATGAGGCAAAAAAATATAATGAGTTTCCTCCAGAAAAAATTCGTGTTATAATTGACCCGTCGGCAGCTTCTTTTATAGCCTTGTTAAGGAAAACAGATTGGGCCAAGGTGGTAAAGGCAGACAATGCAGTGTTAGATGGTATACGAGAAACTGCTTCTGCAATCCACCAAGGCTTAATCAAAGTTTTGGATAACAAATCACTAAAAGACTGGAAAAAAGAAGCCGGCGGTTATGTTTGGGATGAAACAGAAAAAGAAGATAGACCTGTAAAGATAGATGACCATTACATGGATGCTACAAGATATTTTGTTAAGACTAAGCACCTTGTTAAGGTAAGGAGGGAATAATGTATACCTACCAAGATTTAGAAGAAGTTCTTGAAAAAAATTCTGAAACAGAAACGATGAAGTTCGTCAGAGATGTGATTGTTAAGCATGAAGCCTCTGACGATTTTAAGATTGCAAAAGATGCAAGAGAATATTTCAAGCATAAGAATGTTACAATCAATAATTTTCAGAAATTGCTTTATACAGTTACAGGAAAAGCTATTCCTGATAATTACTCTGCTAATTTTAAAATGGCAAGTAAATACTTTTACAGATTTGTCACCCAAGAAAATCAGTACTTGTTAGGAAATGGTGCAACTTGGGAAAAGTCTTCCACAAAAGATAAACTAGGCACTAGAAAATATCCATTTGATACACAGCTGCAGATTGCGGGTAGAGAAGCATTGATTGAAAAAGTTGCATTCTGCTTTTGGAATTTGGACCATGTAGAAGTTTTTAAGTTTACAGAATTTGCTCCTTTGTTTGATGAGAGAACTGGTGCTTTAAGAGCAGGTGTAAGATTTTGGCAGATTGATAAAAATAAACCACTTCGTGCGACACTTTACGAAGAAGATGGTTATACCGAATATATTTGGACTGATAGAACAAAAGTAGATGCAGGAGAAATTTTACAAGATAAAACACCCTATGTGTTAAATACCAGAACTACTGAAGCAGATGGAATTGAGATTATTGATGGACAAAATTATCCATCATTTCCTATTATCCCATTGTATGGAAATTCATCCAAGCAATCAGAGCTTGTAGGAATGAGAGAACAGATTGACTGTTATGACTTGATTAAATCAGGTTTTGCAAATACAGTAGATGAAGCATCACTTATTTATTGGACTTTAAATAATGCAGGCGGAATGGATGATATTGATTTAGTTCAGTTCGTAGAAAGAATCAGGTCATTACATGCTGCAGCTATGGAAGACGGTGTAAATGCAGAGCCTCATTCAATAGAAGCACCTTATGCTTCAAGAGAAGCTTTGCTTGATAGACTTCGTTCTGATATGTATGAAGATGCTATGGCACTTGATACGAAAGCATTAGCATCTGGTGGTTCTGTTGTAACTGCTGTAATTAAAGCCGCCTATGAGCCATTAGATGATAAGTGTGATGAATACGAATATCAGATAACTCAATTTATTGATGCTCTTTTGGAATTAACAGGAATTGACGATAATGCTACCTTTACAAGGTCAAAAATCATCAATGCTTCTGAAGATATTGCAACTGTATTATCAGCACGTGATTATCTAAGTGAAGAATATGTGACAAAGAAAATTTTGACCCTATTAGGTGATGGTGACCAGGCCGATGATATACTTAAAAATTTGGATTCTGAGGCATTAGAACGTTTTAATAGTATAAATAATCAAGGTAACGGAAAAAATGCGACAGAAAGCGAATTAGGAGCCTCTGGGACTGCTTCTGAAGAATAGTAAATAGGTATTATATTATTTTAAATAGTGTGGTATAGTATAAATGTATACTGTATCGCACTATTTTTTAACTAGGAGATTATTATGGCAGACATCGCACATAAACAAACAGATGAGCTAATTCGTGAGCTTGATGAAAAACTTAAAATGGTTTATGCCTTGGCAAATCAAGAAATGCAGGAAAAAGCTGATAGCTATTTTAAGAAATTTGAAGCAAAGGATAAAATTAAACAAGCACAAGTGGCATCTGGAAAAATCACCGATAAAGAATATAAAGAGTGGAGAAAAGGCCAGATTTTAATTGGCGATAAATGGAAAGAGATGCGAGAAACTTTGGCTAGTGATATGACTAACACAAATAAAATCGCTGTTGACATTATCAATGGGCATAGACCTACTGCTTATGCTTTAAACCATAACTATTCTATTTTTCAGGTTGAAAAAGATTCTCTTACAGATACATCTTTTACGTTGTATTCACATGAAAGTGTAGAAAAGCTCATAAAAGATAATCCTGATATTTTACCAAAATGGAAAATTGATAAAGCTAAAGATTATCAGTGGAATTATAAGAAAGTAAATAGTATTACTACACAGGCTATTTTACAAGGTGAATCTATTCCAGAAATTTCTAAAAAATTAGCAAGTGGTCTTTGTACTCAAAATAATAATCTGATGAATACTTTTGCCAGAACAGCCATTACTGGGGCTCAGAACAGCGGAAGAATGAATGCTTATCATAGAGCAAAAGATATGGGAATTAGCATGAAAAAAGTCTGGCTTGCTACTTTAGATGGTCGTACTCGTCATAGTCATAGAATGCTAGATGGTCAGAAAGTTAATATTGATGAGAAGTTTGATAATAAGTGCTTATTTCCCGGAGACCCTTCCGGACCGGCTAGTGAGGTTTACAACTGTAGATGTACTTTATTGAGTCAGCCAACTGGTGTAGATTATAAAGTTTCTGATTTAACCAAAAGAAATGAGAAGCTTGGTAGTATGAGCTATGAAGCATGGCAAAATTTCCATAGTTTCGGGTTATCTAATGGAATTATGCCAGATGTGAATATTACAAATGTCTGGTTAGGCAAAAAGTATGGTCATGTTTATAATCTTATGAAATATAGCACTTTGCCGGGTCACGGTGCTGATGCTAATAATTTCTTTTATGCTTTGAAAGAGATAGGGCAAGAAACCGGTATAGGAAATCCACCTAAGGTGTGGGCAAGTTATCTCGCAGGAGACCTCGACGATGACCAAATTGCAAAATTTGAAGGTATTCTAATGAAATATCTGCCTGATTCTACTGTAGATAAAATTGAAGATATTGCAGATGCATTATCTCATGATGATTTTTTAGAATCCATTAAAGATATAAGTATCTGGAGTGACCAGATTTCACCAGAAGCATTTGGTTATATGCATCAAAAGGTAGGTAATGATTCTCTTGCTAAATTTTGGGATGATTATAAAGCAGGAAAAATTTCTGACCCTGAGCTTGATAAACTTTTGGGATTTAAAGGTACTACAACTGTCGCAGATAAAATTGATGATATTTCAGATGCTGAGGATATGAAGAATTTCGAAGAAATTCTTAAGAAATATTTGCCAAAGCAGGCACCTGTAACAGAAAATCCGTATGCGGGATTTAAAATATTAAGCGGTCAAGAATCTGATGAATTTTTAAAAAAATATCATAATAAGCAGTTAATTGGAAAAAAAGGTCAAAATACAATGGACGGGAAAACTGCTAGTGATATAAATAACGCTTTAAGAGAAGGAAAAGAAATAACTGATCAAAAATATTTAGATATTATGAAAAAATTAGATGACGGGATTGATTCTAATATTATTCCAGATGATATGGTATTTTATAGAGGAATATCCAGTGGATCACTTAAATTATCCGGTGATTTTGGCGATTTTCCTGTAAATGGAACAGTTGATGAACAATTAAAATGGGCAAAAACTAAAATCGGAAAAAATATCTCAGATAAAGGTTATTTGCAGGTGTCCGCTTCAACAGAAAGAAGTTATACACAATTTGAAGATTTAGGTCTTATGATAAAGACTAAAGAAGGAACTCACGCATATATCAGCGATTATTTAGAAGAATCTGAGGTAATATTTGCAAAAAATTCCAAATTAAAAATAGTTGATGCACAGATTGAAATTGCAAAAACTCAATATGGAGATGCTATACCAAAATTGCGACTTGTTTGTGAATTTGATGACGCCGCAGATGTTGCAAAAGCTGTAGATAAAATTGATGATATTTCAGATGCTGCAAAAGAAGCAGAAGCGGCTTTAAAGATTCCCAAAGGAAATCCTATGACAAAAGAGCAGGCTGACAATTATAAAGTAAATGTATTTTATGATAAAAGTGAAGCTACACTTACCAATTGCCAAGCTACGACATTTGCTTATGAATGCCGTTGCCAGGGATATGACGTAGTAGCACTTCCTAAAGATAAGTCATTAAAAGAAATATTTGATTTACAAGATGATTTAGCAGATGACCCGTCTAAAGCATGGATAAATAAAGCAACAGGTAAGCCACCCAAACATGAACTGGAATGGTGGAGTGTAGGTAAAGATAGTCCTACTAATGCTGAAATGATAAAAGCAATCGATGATGCCGTAGGACATAATGGAGAAAGATATGCAATTTCTCTTGTAAATAATTCTGGTAAATCTGCGCATATTATAAATATTGATAGAGATGAAAATGGATTTCTTAGAATCGTAGATAACCAAAGAGGACCTTTAGAAAAGAATACGTGGATAGGAGGTTACGAGGTAGAAAATTATTTACAGAATTTTAAAACTATCAATTATTTGATAAGACAAGATGATTGTGTTCCAAATCCTGAGTATTTTAATAAAATTCTAACCAGTGCAGCAAAAGCAAAACCCGATTTACCCGCTACTGCTTCTTCATTTGCTGATTATACTAAACTAAATAAATTTGTCAAAGATAACAATTTAGGAAAAACATCTGAATACTATAAAAAATGGAAATACGGCCTCATTGATAATGATGACCTAAATAACTTATTAAAATCAACAAAGACTGAGAGTAAGCTTAATAATAAAATTGATAGCATACTTGCTACAAAAACTTATACTGAAGCTCTTGACAGTCTTGATGATGATATTGCAAAAGAAGTTAAAGAAATTATAGAAGAAATAGCCGAGGCCAATGGTGTAACTTATGCTGAATACTGGAGTGATTATGCCAAAGGTAAACTTATTGACCCGGACCTAGATAAGCTGCTAAAAGATGTTAAAGTATATGATGATAAAATTAGTGATGCTTTAAAAAAATATAAAGATGTGAGTATTTGGGATAATGATTTTGATGAGGCAGTTTTAAACGTAATACAAGATACGGTGTTTAAACCAGGACAAAGCTATGATGAATATGAAAAAGCAGTAGAAGAATACTGGGAAAAATATAAACTTGGTAAAATTAAAGATGCTGATATAGATAAACTTTTAGGTATCGACCAGAAAGGCTCAGATTTAGCAAATAAAGCCGATGAAATATCTAAAGCTAGTAAAATACTGTCTGATGTAAATAAAGCCCAAAATGGGCTAGATATGGACCTTATAAAGGATAAGAGTGCTAGTAAAGTATGGAAAGAATTAAATGAAGCAAAAGCAGGAGGCGGTAAGTTCTGGAGTGATATTACCGAAATAGGTAAACAGCAGGGAATAAAACCAGCAGAAGTCTGGAAAAAATATCTCACAGGTGAATTAGATACGGATGATGTGAAAAAAATTGAAACCCATCTTGTAAAGCTGTATAAGAAGGCTGATGATGTTACAGATAATATTAAGAAGACATTACCGAAAAATTTTCTTGACATGGATGATACAATGTCACATGATGTCATTGAAATGATAACCCCTAAAGCGCCTGGAATTAAGGGGCCGTCGCAATATTATAAAAAATGGCTCAATAATGAAATAGTGGATATTGATTTAGATAACTATTTCAAAGTGCCAACAGTAACACCAAAGCCGGCTACATCTGAGACTATAAATGTTTTAGATGCTGTTAAAGACAAAAAAGTGTCTACAATCTGGAATCAATTAAAAGATGAAGGTGGTACTACTTATAGCCAGTGGTGGAAAATAGTAGGTGATATTGGTAAATCTTATGACAAAAAGCAGTCAGCAACCTGGGACTTATATTTAGAAGGAAAACTTAAAGATGATGAAAAAGAAAAAATAGAGAATTTCTTACTTAAACATTATCTTAAAAAATCAGATGATAAAGCTGATGATTTATTAAAATTGAAAGCATCCTTACCAAAAGATAGTTTTATAGATGCGGTAAATACATTTGATGATGATGTTGCTGAAAAAATTTGGAATTATGTGGGCGATAATCTTTCGGTAAAATATAAAATGAGTACAAAAGAAACTTGGCAAAAATATATTGCAGGTGAAATCAAAGATAAAGACCTGGATGATTTATTAAAATCTACTATAAAACCGGTTGCCAAAGTTGTTGAAGCTAAATCAGATGATTTAATTAAAGCAGAGAAAAAATTAAATGACTTACAAAGTAAGCTGCAAAAATACGAGTGGTATAATAATAAGATTGATGTTCAAGGTGAAGTCCTTGAATTTACAAAAGATGGCAAAAAAGTTTATGCATATAGTATCGATAAGGGAAATGACCTTTTAAAGCAAGGAGCAGTGCCATCTAATAAATTCACGGAAGACTTCGCAAAATCACTTAAAGGAGTAAAGCAAGATGATTTACTAAACGATATAGACGACATAAAAAAGAAAATTGTTGATTTATCGTCCAATAAATCTGATGAATTAGTTAAGGCAGAAGAAAAACTTAAAAAAGCTCAAGATGCATTAAGTAAACAACCGAATAAAACTTATTCTGGTATATGGAAAGAAGATGTTACACTTGCAGATTATGAAAGTAAAAAGAATGTCATAAAAGGCAAAAAAGAATATTATCATTCGCAAATTGAAGAGCTAGAGCATTGTATAGATGACCCTGATAGCTGGCAATATAAAAAATATGGAGGTGAAACAGGACTTAATAAGAAAATTGCAGAATTTGAAAAATATCTTGATGACTTAGACGATTTCGAAACTGAAGGTAAAAAATATGCTAAACTTCAAAAAGAAGTGACAAAAGCACAGCAAGAAGTAATTAAAAATACTCCAGTTGGCGAAGCATTTTCACAAGCTAGAAAAGATGCTGCAGTATGGGGAAAAAATAAGACTGATGATTATAAACGAGTTGATAAAATATTTGACCCTCATGCTAGAGAAGTTCATGCTACAAGAACGGCAAAAGAAACAGCGGCATATATGGATTATACAAGTGCATCTGGTCCTTATAACAAGCCGCTTGTAGGTTTTGATTCTCCAGATGGTACTGGTAAAGAGGGCTGGACAGAAAAATATTGGGTAGGACCTGGAAAAGTTGATATTGATAAACGAGGTCGTGGTGATAAAATTAGGGCATTAACTACTTTAGTGGAAAAATCCACGTACGATTTTGATTTTTGGATGCAGTCTTCTCAGGATTTTGCAACATTAGAAGGTAAAGAAGGCTTTTTGGGAATTCCTTATGGGGCTCTTCAAAATATGAAAGATTCAGATTTTCAAAAATTTATAGGTACAACTGCTGAATTACCACAATTTATTTCCGGAGCAGTAAATAAAGGTGGTGGAACATATAATCCAGGTGATATGAGACTAAATATTTATGTACCAAAAGGGTCGGAAGCTTTATATGTATTAGAAGATGGTACATTTTCAAAACATGAGCATGAAATGATTCTTCAAAGAGGAGGTACTTATCGAATAATAAATATGTATTGGGGTAAAGACGAAATAAACGGCGGCAGAAAATTGTTTGTAGATATGGAGCTTCATCCGGAAATGGGATATGACAAATTCCAGCAAACGAAATCAAAATAAAAAGAAGAGGATTTATTCCTCTTCTTTTTCATAATAATCACATTCTGCCCCTTCGAATAAAACATCATAGGGTTTAGAATCTGTATAATACATCATGCAATTTAGTTTCGCTGGGCCATCGTTCAATGGACTGTCTCCATGTCTATGTACACATGTATTACAATATACTGGATTGGGTCTTTTTGCACCGGTCATCGCGGCTTGCTCATCTTGTTTTTCTTTCATGGCTTTATATTCTTTTTCATCCATAATATCTATCCTTTCTTTAATTCATTTGATACTAATTGCCTATACTCAGTAATATGATTCATAACAGCTGGCTTTAGATATGGCTGCGGCTTTGTTTTAGATGTTCCAAATTCCACATAGGGTGCATATTCTACATTAGTACCTATATAGGCAGTGTCCTTTTTAACAGTATGAGAAATGGAATTTCTAAGATTTCCAGTGTCAACTGGGCAATTCATTTTTGCATAGCTCTCAGCCACCAGACCTATTATTTCTAATGCTCTTTGGATTGCATCATCTTTTGCTTTTATTGCTTCATTTTTATGACTTACAAATTCTGCCATTATTTCTCCTTATAAAAATAATTGATAAGCTGCTGTGAACGGGTTCCATCACATATTTCAAATGTATGCTTGATTTTGTTTTCTTCAATTACTAAAGGAAATCCTGTATTTTTCTCAGGGTGAGCTTCTTTTTGGATATAGTATTTGAAGTTTTTCATTTCACCTAAAAATTCCATTTCAGGAAAATCAATAGATTCTACAAATTCTTCAATGGTCATATAAATCACCTCCTAACTATTATAACATGTTTCTAAATAGAGCAAAAGCCCTACAGTTAAGTAGGGCAAGTGCTTAATCTACGATGCATTCATTCTGATAATATTGAAGTGTCTTTTGAGCATCTGCTAGGCTCTCCTTGGTGGATTCAAGGACCTGCTCTTTGGTGCAGAATAACAAATCAAAAGAATCAAATTCACCTTTTGAAATTTTATCTAGTTTATTTTGGTATCTTTCTACATTTGCTTCTGCATTTTTTAAATCGTGTTTATAGATAACATTAAACTCAAATCTTCTGAGAAGCTCTGCATAAGATGTAGCTGAATAATAGTAAGCTTTGCTGTTTTCGTCAAATACCACCCAATATTTATTTCCAGCTGACGTAGAATGTTTTCTTAAGATAGAACCATTTGGATATTTAGTTCTGAAAATTTCATTTGCTCTTGCTTCTGTCATAATATGTACCTCCTATATGAAAAGTTCTTATTTAGCTATAATTATTATACTACTTTATCGGTAGCTTGTACACCTTTTTTTGTATATTTTTTTCCACCGGTAATTGCTGTATAATTAAGTATGGTAAACGAATGGCAAAGAATAGCCTACGAAGAAAAGGAGATTTTATCATGGCACTTACAAGAAAATTTTTATCTGCTCTAGGAATTGAGTCAGACAAGATTGATGAGATTATCACAGCTCATACTGAAACAGTTGACGGATTGAAGGAACAGCGAGACCAATTTAAAGCTGATGCTGAAAAATTACCAGATGTCCAGAAAGAGTTAGAAACAACAAAAACAGAATTAGATTCTTTGAAAGAGTCTGCAGAAAAAAATGGTAACAATCCTTATAAGGAAGAGTATGACAAGCTCAAAGCTGAGTTTGATAAGTACAAAGAAGACCAGTCTGCAAAAGAAGTTCTTGCGAATAAGACTTCTGCTTACAAAGCTCTTTTAAAAGAAGCTGGTATTTCTGAAAAGAGAATTGATTCAATCATTAAGGTATCTGCTGATGCAATCAATAAGCTTGAGCTTAAAGATGACGGTTCTGTAAAAGATTCGGAAAACATCGTTAAAGGTATCGGAGAAGAATGGGCTGATTTCAAGGTCCAGGAAGGTAAAGTTGGTGCCAATACATCTGTTCCGCCTGCAAATAATGGAGGAGAACCAAGAGCAAAGAGTAGAGCCGCTCAGTTGGCAAGTCAGTATCATACCAACTTATATGGCTCAAATAATTCAAAGGAGGATTAGTAAATGTCTTTTAATGCAAGCTCAACTGGAAAAGCTTTTGAACCTGGCTGGTTCTTAGCAAACAATGAAGATTGTACAAGAGAAACAAGACAGATTTCAGCAACTGGTGTTGCCGCTGATGCTGATGGTCAGAAGATTGTTAAGGGTGGTACTGTTTACAGTATTACAACTGGCACCGGAAACGACGCTGTTACAGATTACATCGGAATTGTATATGAAGATGTAAATGTAACTTCTGGTAATATGCCAGGTTCTGTTGTTACAAAAGGTGAAGTTTATGAAGACAGATTGGCAGAAACACTTACTTCTGCTGTTAAAACCGCTCTTGAAGCAAAAGGATTCAAGTTTAAAACTGTTCCTACTGTGACAAGACCTGAAAATGTTTAATAAGGAGGATTTAAGAAATGGCATGGAAAAATGACATTTTGGGATTCGTGCCCAATGAAGACTGGTTAGATGTAGGGTTTAATGTAACTCGTCAGAATGACCCAGTTGATAGTGTCTTAGGAGATGATAAGACAGACAATCTCATGGCTAAGTGGGAAAGCATTGCTTCTGAATATCAGATTCCTGTTATGGCACAGTTCCACGGATTCGATACAGAGTCTCAGAAGACTTTCAGAGCTCCTATCGATACCCACAATATTGAGAAAGGTCTCATTAAGGTTAAGATTAACCAGTCTGAAAGAATGAGAGCTTTACTTCGTACAGGAGTTCGTGATTCTGAACTTTATGACTATGTTATCAATGACGGTGTTCGTCTTGCTGACCAGGTATTTACTCGTTCTAAGGTTGCTAAGAATGAGTTGCTTGCTACTGGTAAAGTAACTATTAAAGAAAATAACCTTGACCTTACTGTTGATTATGGTGTACCTGCTTCTCAGTTAGCATACACATTGGATTTCTCAGCAAGTGCAGCTCAGGATATTCCTTCTCAGATTCAGGCAATCATTGATGCAGCAACTGCAGTTGGTGTTACCTTGACTGGTATTTATACATCAAAAGCAAATATCACAAGACTTCGTCAGAATGTTGATATTCAGAAAGCAATCAATGGAAACGTTGGTGCAGGTGCATTGGTTAAAAACCAGGATTTGGCTGCATACCTTGAAGAGGAATTTGGTATTACTCAGATTATTACCAATGACCTTACTTATGGTGCTTCAGCTACTATCGGTGCAAACGGAAGACCTGTAATCTCTACACAGAGATACTTCCCTCAGGATAAGGTAACATTCTTTGCTGCAAATCCTGCTGGAAAGCTTGGTGTTGGACTTTGGGGAAATCCTCCGGAAGTAGATGCTGCTAACTTCTATAATGTAAATACTGAGCCTTCAGTTTCACCTTATGTATATGTAATGCAGTGGATGGAAACTGACCCTGCAGTTCTTTGGACCAAAGCTTCAGGTTTATTTATGCCTGTACTTTATAACCCTAATTCATTGTTCATTGCAACAGTAAATACAGGAGCATAATATGTACAAAGTAATTAAATACTTTACAGATTTGCAGGATAATAATCACCCTTACGAGATAGGTTCTACCTATCCTCGTGAGGGATTAAAAGTTACCAAGGCTAGAATCAATGAGTTAAAAGGTTCTAAGAATAAACAAGGAACTCCATTGATTACTGGAAATGATGACAATGTTGATGTTATCAAAGAAGATGTAAAGAAAGAAGAAAAGATTGAAAAAGAAGAAAAGACTACTAAGTCTACTTCTTCTAAATCTAAGAAAAAGGATAGCTGATATGTTAAATGAAATTTGTAGAGAATTACACAACTATTTTGAAACAAGCAAATACTTTGGAAGATTTGTAATATCAAACGGAGAAATTGACTTGTCAGATTTAGTTGAAGATGGTTCTTTACAAGAAGGTCAGTATTTTAGAATCGTAGGTTCTGTCTTTAATGATGGAATTTATGAATATCCTGCTTCTAATTTGAAAGATGAAATCTTCAAAGATGGAGCAGTCTGGCCATTAGCTATTCCAAAAGAGTTAGTAGAATTATCCGCCGAAATTACAGATTGGAATGAAAAAAATGGTTCTGTTTTAAACTCCCCCTTCCAGTCAGAGAGTTTCGGCGGTTATTCTTATACAAAAGCGAGTGGTAACAACGGAAGCGGTACTTTTACCTGGAAAGACCAGTTTGCTAGTAAATTAAATCCTTGGAGGAAAGTAAGATGTCGCTATTAGATGAATACATGGAAAATTGTGTTATTTTAAATAGTGCCTTAGTTGACGATGGTTATGGAGGTTATAAGACAGAATGGACAGAGGGAGCAACCTTTAAAGCCGCAGTTGATTTGAATAATTCCATGGAAGCAAGAATTGGTCAAACACAGGGAACAACTGCTTTATATACCGTGACAACTAGTAAGGTTTTAAACTTACAATATCACAACGTTTTTAAAAGACTTAGTGATGGAAAAATATTTAGAGTCACATCAGATGGTGATGATAAAAAAACACCCGAAAGTGCTACATTAGATATGAGGCAAGTTTCGGCAGAAGAATGGAGATTACCAGATGAATAAAGAACAAGCTTTAAAATCATTTTGGGAATCTTTTGGAATTCCTGCTTATGATGAAACCACTGTTCCAGATGGTGCAACTCAGCCATATATTACTTATTCAGTAAGCACTGGTTCGTTAGATGACATAATAAATCTAAATGCCAGTTTGTGGTATTATTCTAAATCTTGGGAAAATATCACAAAGAAAAAAGACGAAATTGCTGAATACATAGGAGTAGGTGGTAAAGTCATCAAAATTGATAAAGGTTATCTATATCTATGTAGAGGTACCCCATTTGCTCAAAGAATGGCAGATACCAACGATATGATAAGAAGAATATACCTTAATGTACAAGCAGAATTTTTAACAGAAAATTAAGGAGGAAAAAGATGGGAAGATATTCAGTTATTCCTGAGAATACATTTGATGCATTACAGCTTGATGCCGGTGTACTCTTAAAGAGATTTGATATTGAAGCCGCTGCTCGTGGCGAAATCGGATTTACTGATGCTGACATTTTGTGTGCCACAACTGGTGGTGTAAACCCCACTTGCACACCTACATATTCTGATTTTGCAGAAGATGTTGATAATGCACCAGTAAATGTAATGGAATTTAAGCATCTTGATGGATGGGATGCTAAAATGACAACCACAGGTCTTGGAACTAGTCCTGAATTGATTCAGATGCAGTTGGGTGCAGCTGATATTGTAGATGGTACAAAGATTGTACCTAGACGAGATTTAAAGCAGACAGACTTTAAGGATTTATGGTGGGTTGGTGATAAAGCAAACGGTGGATTAGTAGCAATTCAGTTAAAAAATGCTTTATCTACTGGAGGATTTTCCATTCAGACTTCAAAGAATGCCAAAGGTCAGTTAGCACTTGAATTAACTGGTCACGTTTCTTTGAAGAATCAAAATGAAATTCCTATGGTATTTTATTCTATCGACGGTGAAATTACCGTTATTCCTGATATTGTATTAAGCAGAAGTAATGTATCTATTACTGCTGAAGAAACTTATACTTTATCTGCTACAACCACACCTGCTGGCCAGGATGTAAGTTGGACAACTTCAGATGATACAGTTGTGACCGTATTAGATGGAACTATTACCGGTGTAGCAGCTGGAACAGCTGTAATCACAGCTACCATGGTATATGATGGTACATCTTACACTGATACATGTAATGTAACGGTAACATCAACAGGTGCATAATGATAATAAGAAGGGAGTTTAAAACATTATGAAATTATCTGATTTTAAAGGCGACGAAGCATTAGATGTGCTCGCCGATTTAATTGAACCAGCTGCCAAAATTATGGCGGACAAAGAAGTAGTTAAGATTTATAAATCAGGTCAGCCAAAGATAACTTTGGTAAAACATGTGATTAAAAATCACAAATCAGAACTAATTGAAATTCTTGCTACATTAGACAAAAAGGACCCGAAAGAATATGCCAAGGAATTGACACT
>AUXO012637977.1_pt1 | contig 24412 bp, 18 predicted proteins | sample 768731 | NCBI WGS metagenome assembly AUXO01 (sample SAMN02715735, study PRJNA202380) | gut metagenome | biome: sheep rumen | host: Ovis aries | place: New Zealand: Palmerston North | reverse complement strand
CTTGATGAACTTGGATACAACTTTGAAGTTCAAATAGACGACAATATGCTTCCAAGAATGAATGTCAAGATGGGAAGGGTGAATGTAAATAGAACAGCAAGATTCTCAGAAGACGATATTGAGGGTCTCATCGCCCACGAAATAAAAGGACACGTCGGAAGAAGATTTTACGGAAAAGAAACCGGTTTATGGTTGTTTGCCTATGGTCTGCAGTCAAGTTCTACATATGATGAAGGTCTCGCTGTATGGAACTCGTTGAATCTGGTAAAACACAAGAAAGACAACATAATGTTCAACATTGCAATGAAAACTTGTGTTTCATACTTGATGTTTGAAATGGACTTCTGTGATTTGTTTGACTGGGTGAAAAAGAAAGCCCCCACAATGACAGATTATACAGCTTTCAAAATAGTCGTAAGACCGAGAAGACGAAACAAAGACTGTGAAATAAAATCCGGTGAGCCGATGACAACATATTTCAGAGGGTATAATATGGTGAAAGATATGGATGACAAAATGAGGGATGACATTCTTCACTACAACATCGGACCCAACCAGATATTTGAACTTGAAAACATAAAGGAGTTCTTAAAAGTTAATAAATTCAAAAAATTACAATAAAAAAGGAGAGGATAAAACCTCTCCTTTTTTTATTTTATATATCTAACAAGACATACTTGACATTTCTCACTCTGTTCTTTATATCCCTGTTCGACAGAACCTTCATTACTGAAATACAAAGTCTCGTATGTGTCATCCGGTCCAATACGTTCAGGAATCCAATATTCACCAAATTCACCATTTGCAGATGGGAGGAATATTCTATCATCTATCAATAAACCTTTTCGTTCTTTATCCCATATACAATCATAGTTTTGTTTGATGTAATCCCATTCCTCACCATTGAGCATTTCCCATCCATCTTTCATCATAGAATCCGCTTCAATGTATGTGAATAACTTAACATCGTTTATTTGTAAAAATTCAATCTTCTTGTCGAATATATCCAATATAAGATTTTTGTCTCCTTCATCTTCTATTGTATATTCACCGTTTTCGAATTTTTCATCAGCATCTTCAAGAGTTTCTGCATACACAATCATCCAACCACCTTCTGCTTGTGACCAACCCATAACATAACGGTTTTCATTTGTTTGTGTATCATAACTTTCCTTTATAAATTCATCAAACTTTTTTATCATAATAAAATATTTAATTATGATTTATTTATGGCTTTTTTCTTTTCTCTCTTCCTATCTTCCTTCAATTCCCTTTCCATCATTTCAACGACTGAATAAAAGACAAACGAATTGACAATATCATAATACCAACTTTGCTTGTGTTTCGCCCAAAATTTCATAATGACAAGATGTGAGAAATCATCCTTGTTCTTGAACTGTTCATCAATGAAATACCCGACGATTGTACGTTTTGTACGGTCACACCAAGTTATTTTCTTTCCAGCTGGATATGCTTTCTCTAAATCATCAGTCGTTGGAAACTTCTCTATAAATTTTTCATAACTTACCATAAACTATATTTTTACTTCTAATACTAAACATAACAAAAAACATAAATATAATATATGCAATATTTTTACTATGATAAAGAAATTTGAAGATTTTTTGTCAAACAAGAGTGTTGATGAATCTAATGAAAATAAAGTTGTTGTAAAATATCGTTGGCTTGATTATTTCAACAACAGATGGTATGAGACAAAATGTGAGGTTATTTCACAGACAGACAAAACAGCCAAGATAAAACTTCTCGAATTTGGACCGAAAGGTTCAAGACCTGGAAGAATTATGAGAGTCCATCTTGATTCATTGATTGGTTTAGAAAGAAAGAAAAATGAACCAGATTTGTCTTGGAGAAAAGCAACAGACCCCGATTTATTCAAAGATGATGATGATGTCAATGAAGGAATGGAGAATCACGTAGAAAGAGACTCGGAGGCAAAGAATCTTGTCGAGATAGCAAAAAAATGTTTCGGTGACAACGATTTGGAAAATGCCGGAAAGGCTTGGTGTGAGATTTACGATTTATATGACGATATGTACAACGAAGACACTCACAATGAAGAAGAAAGGGTAAAACTATTTACAGAGTTTCAAAATATTATGAGACTGTTCAGTGACGATGAAGTTTTTGGAATCACAAGTTATTTGAAAAATAAGCATTTCAACAAAGAATAAAAAAGAGGAAACACAATATGTTTCCTCTTTTGTTTATTTAACCTTCTTTTTCAACTCATAAAGGTCTTCGAGATACATTTCTTTTGTACCCTTTTTCATAAACTCCATAATCTGCTCTTCCTTTGTTTTCGCTTTCTGGAGTAGTTCCTCATATCTTTCTTTCGTAAGTGAATATATCGGCATTGAAAAAAGGTAATTGTAACTATCATCTATCAATTTATAACCATTCTTTGACAACCAAGAAACAATCTCATCCTTCGGAGTATTGTTTATGGTTATCTTTTTATCAATTATTGCCTTGATAAAGTTTGCCTTCATATTCAACACATCAAGTTCATCATGCCATTTACCGATTAAATACTCTTTCCTTTTGTGGTAATATTTCATTCTGAAATCTACAAAGTATACAAGTATGTCTTCGACACAATCGAATATCTTCAGTTTTTCATTCTCATCTATTGTTGTCAGATTTTCTGTAACAGAGTCATTTATCTTCAAAAGTTTTTCAAGTTTTTCTTTATCAGATACTATTTTGTCAAACTCTTCCTTTTTGAATTTCAAAACATAGTCAACACTCGACGATGAATTGTTGTCGTAGTCACGAAGTATTTTGTTTTCAACGAGTTCATCAAGATAAGACTCATATTTTTCAAAAGTGATGTCGGGTGGAAGTTCGGTAACGTGTATCTCTGGTTTTCTGTCTGAAATCTCATACTTACCGTGAATATACCACTTTTTCTTGTTTTCTGTATCACGAACCCACTCACCGGAAAACTCCACCAACCAAGGTTTCAATTCTTTTATCTTTTTGCCCTCTATATAGTTGATGCAGTTATCTATGACATCCTTCGGATTACGGTTGAGAATATTGGAAGCAAAACCGACGGCGATGCCGGATGAACCATTCAGAATGATTGTCGGTACTATAGGAAGAAAATACTTAGGTTCAACCTCGACACCCTCATCAATCTGATTCTCCAATAGTTCGAAATCCTTGTAAAGGTTTCTGAAATTCTGTGATAATTTTGTTGATATATAACGGGGAGCACCGGCGGTTGTTGAACGTAGAGTACCGTACTGACCGATACCTTCGAGAAGCGGGAGTGAGTTCTTGAATGTCTGACCCATTCCAGTCACAACATCGTTTGCAGAAGAATCACCGTGATGATAGTAGGCATCTGCCGCCATTTTACCGACAAACTGGAACACCTTCATCGGTTTCTCGTTACCGGTTTTCCATATCTTGTCGGCGATATATACAACCTTTCTTGCAGTTGGTTTCAGTCCGTCTATAACAGAAGGTATTGCACGGTTCTCAACCACATCCATTGCATATTCCTTTACTTCCGTATTGAGGAAGTCTGATACGTTTTTAGTATTCATTATCATTTCAATAACTTCTCTTTTCTTTTATCAGCATCCTTACCGAACCAAGTTTCAAGTTCATCCAATGCACAGTCATCGAGTTCATAGTAATATATTCTCGGATTTTGGATGAGTTCCTTATATTCATCGTTCTCCAATGCTGAAAGACCTTTGTAGTAGTCTATATCCCATTTCTTCTGGTCGTTTTTCTTACACCATTCGTCAAACTCACTCTTGTAGTAGAATTTCTCTGACTTTCTTCCTTGTCTTGCTATCAAAATCGGTGTCTCAATTCTTGCAATTCGGTGTTCTTTGATAAGTTCGGGCCAATAGTAGGCGAAAATATTCACCAACAATCCGGCAATGTCAGCACCATCCGTATCTGCATCGGTCAAAATATGAACCTCGTGTATTCTCAAATTGTCTTGAAACACTTTTGTACCACGATAGATGAAAGGACTTCTACCGAACTGCAAACCCATTGCCGCCATAATTCCCTTCAATTCCTCGTTTGCACGAACCTTATCCTTTGAAGATACTCTAACATTCAATATCTTTCCTCTGATTGGGAACAATGCTTGTGTGTTCGGGTCTCTGAACTTACGGAAACCAGCCGCTGCAGAGTCACCCTCCGTGATGGAAAGTGAAGTCTTACTCTTTTTCAAAGTACCAGCCCATCTGCAATCAACAAGTTTATCAACCTTGACTTTTGCAATGGTCTTGTTTGCCTCCCTCTCGGCCTTGCTGTCATCCGCCATCTTCTTTTTATCCAACCAATCAGTGATTGAATTTGTTATTTCACTCTTGTAAATCTGTGAAAGAAACTTCTCATTCAACTCTATAGACGTTCCGAAATTCTTGACATCGGAAATCAGTTTCTCTTTCGTCTGTGAAGAGAAACTAGGTCTGATTATAGTTGAATTTACAAAAAGAAAAATGTGGTTTTTTATCTGACCGGGTAGAATATCAGTCTTATATTTCTTTGTGATTTTCTCCCTCAAATACGGTGTAATCTGGTCTATTATATAGTTGATATGACTACCACCGTCATAGGTGTATACTGAATTGACATAACTCACCTGTTGGAAGTTTCCGGAATTGCTCAATGCAACACCGACCTGCCAATCTTTGTTTTCTATGTAAATAAGTGGATTGTTCTCATCAAGATACATATTGCAGTAATCCTTGAACGAGTTTATCATAATTTTCTTACCTTGAAAGAATATGGTGAGTTTTGGATTGCATCCGGCAATCTCATACACCCTCTTTTCCATAATCCTTATATCGTCATCGGATATTTCCTTCATACCGAAACGTGAGAGTTCTGGTGTGTATGTTATCCTTGTGAAATGTTTTGACGTGGATGTGATTTTCTCTTTTGTGTGTTTCTTCATATTCTCCATCCACTCCATTTCAAACTTCTTTTTACCATCGGCAGTCTCGACGATAAACGATGTCGAGAATATATTTGAAATCTTGCTTCCGAGACCATTCACACCAACCCAACTTCTGTCTTCATCATCGTTATAATTGGATGAACTTCTCAAATTTCCGAAAATCATCTGTGGAACATACATCTTCGTATCCTTATGCATTTCAACAGGAATACCACCGTTGTCGAACACAGATATTGTTCCTTTCTCTTTGTCGATTTCAACCTTTATTGTGTTGAGACTCGTACCTGGTCTCTTGCTCTCATCGACCGAATTTGATATAATCTCATCAAAGAGTTTATGGAAACCTGGATTGTAAATGACATCTTTCAACACAAATTTGCCTTCTTCGAGTACATATTGGTTTGACTTTTCAGAAACGACACTTCCAAGAAACGAAGCTGGTCTCAAAAGTGTATGGTCTATGTCAGACAAAGTTTTGTAAATCTCATTAACATCTTTCTTCATACTTCTAAAAATAACAAAACTATTTATCTTTCACAAGTCTTACTTCATAATACTGATTATTCATATCAGCAGTAACCACCTTAAATGGTGATGTGTATAAATTGACACACTTCACACCGTCTTTTTGTTTATTGATATCAGATGTGAGTCTATAACAGTAATCTTTGTTGTCGTAGTTTGTGCAATGAAAACGTAAGGTGCTTTTATCATCCATAAAATCATTTACAAGTACAACCTTACCCAAACTTCTCAATTTGTTCTCCACATTTTCCAATTCACAAATCTCTTCAACCGTTGGTAATCTCAAACCATCACCAAAGTCTATATTACGGATAAAATTATAAGTAAATACAAATCTAGATTGTAAACCGTGTAAATCACCAACAACTGCCAAATCATTGTCGGCCCACAATACACTACCACCCATATCGATGAAATTTAAATCTTGTGTGTTAAAAGAAACTTTATCCTCTTCTCTTTCGGTTTTACCGAAATATTCGTCTGTTATTTTTGAAAGAACACCCATTTCATATAATTTACATATATAGTTATTTATGGGTTCAGAATGGTTCATTTGTAATAATATAAAATATAAGTAAGTTAAAAGTTCCAGGTATTTTTGTTATATTTAGGTTATGAAAATAATACTTGACGAGTTAACACCAAAGGAATTCTTCTCCAACGGAGGAGTTGTAAAGATTCATCTTGAATCAGATGTATTAAAGAAAATGTACAACAACAGAAGTAAGTTTCTGTTTTACGAATATAAAAGTTATATTCGTTTTTTGAGAGAACTTTACTTAAAGTATATGACGAGTTTTACCGAACTCACATCACAAGAAATATACAAGCAAGTAAATTCTTTCATCAAGTTGTATTGTACTATTGGTACGAAGGAGTATACTACAGACCCCAATTTTGATGAGGTTGGGTCGTTGGAATTCTGTAACTTCTATTATTGTTATGACAATGACTTTTTTGAAAGGTCAAAAGGTCAAAACAAGATTGATGTATATGGAATTAAAAACGTGAATTTTTCTACAATAGATATTACCGACAGTAAATGGAATCTATTTGAAAAACAAAGACTCGAAAGAGGATTTGACGATTCTGAACTTTGGTCACTCGACAAAACTATATCTGGTTTTATCCTTCCGAGATTGAAGGCTTTCAGGGAGAAACATTACAGTAGTCCTGAGAACATTCCAAGTCAAGAGTGGGATGATATATTAGACAAGATGATAATTTCATTTGAGTTGTTAAATTCAGACAGAGAAGATATAACACACGATGAATACAACCAAATTGAATGTGGTTTGAGACTGTTTACAAAGCATTTGAAAAATTTATGGGATTGATATGGAAAGAAGTTTGATACTTAACAGATGGAAAACACCGGACGGTACTGTGTTGATTTCACGTCACACACACGATTTTGTATCACATAAGGATGCAAACGGTGAAGATTATTTTATAGATGGCGGAAACGAATATGTTCGTATGTCTGTCAACAAAGAGGAAATGGAAAATATGTGTGTATACTCCGATGACCAGTTTTCTGTTATCCGTAAAGTTCTCTGTCGTGGAACATTTGATGAAAACGACAAGAGAATCTGGATACCTCTTTGCAATATGTCAAATCCACATCTCGAGAATTGTGTAACGTATTATGCACGCTCATTCAACGAGGATGGTTGTACAAACAGATATATGATTTATTATCTTGTAGAACTTTTGTTTAGATGGTGTTTGAATGAATATATTGACGAAAAGACATATACAAAAAAAGATGCAGAATATGTTTCGAAAGCTTTCGTCGAAAATACACGTTCAATAGAAGATACACTCGATTATGGTATTGTTGAGTCTGTCATAAAATTTGCATATAATATTGATTCGGGTATTCATTCAGACAAAGAGGAAACAATTATGTTGGTAAAGCACATTATTGATTTGTGGAGTGAAAAAGACACAACGATAAAAGAGATGTTAAAAAATTGGAATATAAAATAAAAGGTGAGGAAATTTCCTCACCTTTTTTATTTTTTATCTATATTCTTTATAAACTGGTTATAATATATACCACCATAGTGTTTTGTCTCGAACATTACATCCAGTACATCCTCTTTTGTGTATTCACCAAGTACGACATATTCGTCACCATCGACATCTCTTTCAAGTACGAGTTCTGCAGTTATGTCTATATATTTATCACCAATCTTGTTGAAAGCGTGTTCAACCGGAATACCCATAAAACTCATATACCCTTCACAGTAAATAGTTTCCGGAATAATTCCATATTCGGTTAAAAGATAGGAATTCTTGTAACATTCTTTTACAACAGGTCTAACTCTTACCTTTATCTTTTTTATCTCATCTTCTGTTAAGATGTTATAGATAGATGTGCATTTAACAATTTTTGCATCAGAAAGCATTTTTTCATAAAACTGTTTCTGATATCCGTCTGTTATCATAGACAGTTTCTCTATGAAAGATATGATTTCCTTTCCGTTGTGGTTGTTTTGTTCGTTTATGAATTGTTCAAATTGCTTTATCATATTACAAAGATACTATTTTTTTGTTTTTTGTCAAAATGTGTTTTTATTATTTATACCATAAATAAGATATAATACATTTGAAAAACAAATGCCAACATATACTTATAATAATGGTAATTTTTCATCTACAACAAATATTGTAAATGGAATTGCTTATACACAGAACGTTATGATGTTGAACTCAACCGGTAACGGTTGTGGTGACAGTCCTTGCCCACAAGGATATTCATTATATTTTCCTTGTCTGAAAAACATAACAAGAGGTGAAGACGCTTGTTTTGAGTTCTATGTTGTAAATAATGCCACAAAGGATGTTGTTGACTTGAGAGATGTAGATGCACTTTCAATCACATTAACCGGAAATTTCGGTTGTACTCTCGGAACATATACATATCCAAGTGATGACAATTATATAAGACCTTTACAGACACAAGACTATAAATCTGTTTTAGATGAAGGTTTCTTGGAAAGAAAGAAATGTAATCTAACAGTAATATCTGTAAATACAAATCTTGACGAAATATCTGAATATAATATCGACGGTGCAGTTGGAATGTACTTCGATGGTGATACAGTTAGTCTTGAAGCATTTGATACAGAATCATACATATTCGTCGGTTGGGTGGATATTGATTCCGATTTGGATGACGACTGTGACGATTACTTTTTCTCAACAGACCGTTCAATATCGTTTGAAATATACGGTGACAAAAATCTCGCCGCCGTTTATAGAAACAGAAGAACTTTCAAAATAACAACAGTTGAGACAAATTCATTTTACAGTTATTACAAAGACGGAGACGAACTTCCTCTACACAACGGACATATTGTAAAAGAGGGTGAATATATTATTGTTAGGTCTATTCCTGTCAATTGTATATTCTCAAACTGGAATAAAGACGGTATTGGGGAATCTTGGCACACAAACGAAAACAATATCGTTATGCAGATAAAAGTGTCATCAGACATAACGTTAAGTATTGATAATTTGAATGTTGAAGAAGATACAATATCTGGAAGTGATTGGTCTGGTGACGAAATTGATTATTTTGATTTGAATTTCATAGGATTTCCTTTTGATAATTTGATTTCAATCCACAACATAAAGACAGACAAAGGTTTGATTGAGGAACACAAATTGACCAAGAACATATTGTCTGAAGATTTGGTTTATTTTGATGGAATGGATGTTTTGGATGTTTTCACATCTTGCACACCTATTGATTATGAGAACATATCTTGTTACGGTATTGGTGACAATACTATGTTGAAGATAGGAGACAAAAACAATAATGGATATATAAAATTCTCAAATCCAGGTGTAAAGGATGAAACCGTTGTTGAAATATATTGTATGAAACACAGTGGATGTGATACTTGCTCAATATCCGTTTCGTTAGATGATGAAACACAAATTGAAGAAGTGGAAGAGTCTGACATCACGAGACTTATGTTCAGGTTTGATAAATCAGATTTCGAAACGATAACAATATCAACAGTCGGTGAAATCTTCCCAGAAGAGAAATCCGGTTATTGCTTTATAGACAGAATTGTTATATCGGATATGGTCATAGTCGACAAGGGAAAGGCTGCATTGTGTCTGCCCGGTTCTGTCACAAAGACATTCCACAGAGGAAAGATTACAGCAACCGGTGCAATAATGATAGGTGGTTCAACATACGGACTTCCTTGCACTCCGATAGGAACTATAACAAACAACCCTGTCATAAACACAATAATTTTGTAATTTATGTGTAAATTTGAAAATATCATAAACCGTTTTTTCAAAAAGAAACAAGATGACACCGATATAGAAAACGATGTCAAAATCAATTATGATAATATAGTGAATACACTTGAATCTTGGGAGGATGTGAATTTGTTCAAAAAATTTTGTGAAGAAAACAACATAACACAAAACCGTGACGATGTTCAACCTACCGATGACGAGAACTATGTGTTGAAAGTCATTGCAAGTGATTTACTATACAAATTGAACATCACAATAAACCATTATCACATAGTCAGAATAAATAGGATAAAAGAATGGTTATCAAAACAGGAAAAAAAATAAATCATAACACACAAATATGAAAAATATATTAAGCAGAGAAGATTACTTGCAGAAACAATATGAGTCTTTTCAAGAACATCTGACAAACAACGAGGAGAACTTCACTGAACTCAACGAAGGTCTTCTAACAAACCTTTTCGGTGCATTACTCAAAAAAGATATGTGGAGTATCGTAAAGGGTGAAAACTCTATAAAGAAGGAATTTAGAGATATTGATGAAAAACTTAATGGTTTCTATCTCACAAAGGTAAAGAACCCAAACGCTTCACAGAATGTTCGTCAAATTCTTGTCGACTGGGCAACTGACATCTATAATGCAAAGATAAAGGTAAAAGAAGAGTCTGAAAAGAAAAACGAAGACGATAAAGACAAACAAATCAGTCTCGAAGATGTATTGTATATGTTTTCTGGTGAGTCAGAGGAAAAAATCAAGAAAGGTGGTGTCACAGATGAGACTTTGAAATCTTTCTCAAAACTTTACAATGACGGCCTTGATATGAAGTCAAGAATAAAGAAGAAACCGGAACTTGAAAATATGATAAAAGAGGTTGAGAAGGTTGATAAGAAATACCAGAAACTTCTCGACGATGCAACCGGTAGTTCGTCTGATTTGAAAAGGTGGGCAAATCTCTTGAAAGCAGGTATGGAAAACATCATAGACAAACTTTTGTGTGGAAAATATGATGAAGAAAACAAACTTGCAAAAGACCTTGAAGAAGTCCAGAAAAAGGATGATGAGTCAATTAAAAAAGAAAACGAAGAAGAAATCAAGAAAGAAAACGAACAGTTAAAAGAAATAGACAATAACAGAAAAGAACTGTTCAAAAAATGTAACATACAGATTACAAATGCCAAAACAGCAAAGGATTTCTTGACAAACTTCGTGAAAGTTGCAGGTGACGAAAAACTCTATGAAAGTTTTGAAATACAGAACTTAAAGGGTAAATCAAAAATCAAAGAAGATGCAATAGATTTCTTTGAAAAGAATTTGGGAATAAAACTAAAAGATAAAGACGACAAAGAAAGAGGTTGTGTATATGCAGCAATGTTCTGTTTTAACAGAGATGTTTTACCAGACATTGACAACAATAGCAAATTCTCTGGTTTTGATAAAATGACTGGAGAGTCTATGCACGCCTTTACAACTGCATTTTGCAATGTTTTATTCTATGCTGCAAATGAGGCAAATGCAAATGGAAACAAGATATCAAATGAGATGAAGGATTTCATTGCTCACTGTGCAATGTCATCAAACGCTGATTTGGGATTTGGATTACCATTCACAAAAGATACAGAAAATCTTCCAGAACCAAAGGAAGGTGAGGAAGATAAACGTGTCGGTATGTTGAATTATTTCTTGGGTAAAACAAAAGAAACACTTAACAAGTCAAATGAAGGAAAACCTATTGCAAACGGAATTGATACCATTGTAAAAGAGGTTGTTGAAATAGCAAAAAAACTTGTAAGTGAAAACAACAAGAAAAAAGAGCAGGAAGCAAAGGAAGAGCAGAAAAAAGAGGAGCAGGACGATAATAAAGAATAATTAAGTATAATATATATAAAAAAAGGATTCCAAAATTGGAATCCTTTTTTTTATCTTTGTCAAAACCACAAGATTATTGAACTGATGGTAGACCGATTGTCTCTTCGTCCCAGTAGTCACACATAAATGTAATCTGGAGTTCGTTGGCATCGTTCACAGAATCGTAGTTTCTGTCACCCATACCTGTCATTTGACCGGTTGGGAAGATGTCTTTGCAAGTGATTTTTCTCCATACTGAACCATCACGGTTGTATTCAACAATGACCATTGTTCCGGTATAGACTGCTTTAAGACCCTGAGAACCGGTTGCAGGATTGTAAATCAAGTTAGTCCAGTTACGAAGTGCAGTATAAATATAGTTCTCATTAGCGTTATTCAAGTTCAAAGAGAAAGTTATACCAAGCTCCAAGTGAGTCTGGTCTGGACCACCTGCATAGTGTCTTTCAGCAAATTTGAACTTCTGTACTGCAGTACCGACTGCTGGGTTCAAACCATCAAGACCGGAAATACTACGGACGTGTTCAAGAAGAAGAGCTGAATCAGCTGTCACGGCACCATTCAAAGGAGACATAATTGTAACCTCAAACAATGAAGGGTTTACAACTTCCCACTTATTCATTGCTGCCTGACTGTTTCTATAATGAGATAAAGCCATAATTGTGTAAGTTATTTTATATGTCGTGAGGAGAAACTATCTCCTCATCATTATTTATGTGATTTGTTTTTTAAGTGTAAAATAAAATGAAAACAGTCTGAAAAAATCTTTTCATAAATAAGATATATATCAAAAATTTTATAATATGGCTTTAGATGCAGAATTGAGTAATTTGAAATCAGCTGGTACATATCGTTTTGAAAGAGACCTTAGTACCATTTCAAATGACACAACCACATACTCAAATTTGAGATTGGTTGTAGGATTCTCAAAGGTAGGTCCATTTAATACACCTATGTTGGTGACAAACACAGCACAATTTGTGAAACTTTATGGTCCAATCGACCGTTCACTCGAGAAGAGAGGTTCATTCTTCCACAGAAGTGCTTTGGTTGCTTTGAGTTCAGGTCCTATTCTTTGTTTGAATCTTTTGAACCTTGACCCAGACATTGACCAGGTTCCACAGAAGAGTTTTTCTGTCAATACAAAGTATTTCAATAAGCCACTCGTTACATTGCCATTGATTTCTATCTATGACACAGATAAATTCTGGTTTGCAAGTGAGCAGGCATATTTGGACAGCATCGACAGATATTTGAACAAAAACGCCGCACAGGAATTACTTGTTGATGATAACGAAAGATATAACGGTGACTATACAAGAAACATCCTTCACTTCGTGAATGTTGGTAAGAAACCCGTTTCTATCCTCGTTAAGAAAGCAAGTTCTTATGCTACAACTGGTTATGAATGTACATTGAATGATTGGTATGGTAAGGAAAATGTTCCAGAATACCTCAATGGTACTTCATTTGTAAGTGACTATATGGTTGAAGTTTATGTCATTGGTGGTGACTTTGGTCCAGCAACCGTTAAATCAAACGGTATTCCAACAAGTGCTGACTTGGATGACGACGGTGAAAACGAAATCATCTATCGTTATGATGAAGACAACAAGGATGGTAAGAATCCTTATTCAAGATTCACATCAGACATCATCTATCAGAGTTACTTTGACGAAAACGGTTTCATCCGTAAAGACAAAAACACAGACACAACAGATACTAAACTTGTAAGATTCTTGAATCTTTCATCAGTGAATCTTCTTGGTAAGTATACTGGTTCTTTGATTCCTAACTTTGTAACCAAACTTGGTCAGAATATCTGGATTCAGAAACTTATTAACGATGATACAAGTGTAAACGGTGTTCTCTGTGCAGAGAATATTGAAAACCTCGAAAACGTAGAAGAGGTCAATGGTATTATCAATGAGAATATTGATATTATCGGTCACAATATTCCAGCAATGATGAAGAACACAAAGAATCCTAACGCTGTAACAGACCTTAACTTCTTGTCATACAAGACGAGTTTCAAGGCAATAAAACAGAAACTTTATTTCTCTGCAGAGATTAATGGTGATTCCGGTTTTATTGACGATTCAAATAGAGACGGTATTCTTGAATATACCTACGAAGCAGAGGATACAACAACAGGTTTGTTGAGATATAAATGGAAATTCACTAGTTTGAAGGTTGAGAATGGTCCATATAAAGGAGAATATAAAAGAGAGGAAGGCAAAGATACAATAAAAGTACCTGGTGATAGTCCAGACGGTGAAGTTGAAGTTAATATTATGAGTTTCCTCAGTTCAATTGGTAATATAAACGGTAATTTGACAGAGAATGTATATACATTTGAAAACAACTTCTCTATCGGTGTCATCCCAAGCAGAATCAGAGTTATAAATGAGGCAGGAGAACAAGTTTCCGGTGTTATCAAATATGATGAAGAGAACTCTTTGATTACCAACATCACAAAGTTCAACGATGAATATGTTGTTTTCAATGATAAAACATACAATAATGATGTTTTACATACAACATCAAAACTTGACAGTCCTTTAATCGGTGAAATTCGTGGTAACGAAGTGTTGGTTCCTGTTGGAACAAACATTGTCAGTGGTGATTACATCATTTCTTGTATCCCAGAAAATGAAGATGAAGATGGAAACCCAATCTACACATTCTCACGTTTGACACGTGTTATTGAGACTCGTGGAGTTTTTGCTGACACATCAGAAGACAGTGAAGAACCAATCAAACTCACAAAGGTCGCTATGAAAGTTGTTTGTGCAGATATCGTTGATAAGTCAAACAACTACATCAGTAAGTTCAAGACAGTCGACCAGTATGCAGACCACTTCCAGTGGACTTGTTTGAAGGGATTCCAACTCCGTGACGCTTTGATGCCAAACGGAACAAACGAGAGACAGAACGAAATTCTTGATGTTCTCCGTGAGGAACCAAGATATAATGGAACAAAGTCAAATCTTTACAAGACCCTTTGTGACCGTGACTATATACAATGGAGATACCTTGTTGATACATTCGGTGGTGGTATAGAGGAAGAGAGCAAAAATGTTTATACACTTCTCTGTAAAGGTCGTCAAAGTGCTTTGGCAATCATCAACTGTCCTTCACAAGCAGAGTTCAAGAAATCAACAGACCCATCGTTTGTCAATGTAAGAAATTCTGTTGAGGCAGAATTTATTGCAAAGGGTGGTGATTCTACAAAGACTCCTTCATTCTTGTATTCACTCCCATCTGCAGAAAACGGTGCTTCATACGGTGCATACTACTATCCATTCTTGAAGATTTCCGATTTGAGTGCAACAAAGAGTGTTCCACCAGCAGCATATGTTTCTAACTTGTACATTGCCAAGTACAACTCAAGTAACGCTTGGTCAATCGTTGCTGGTCAAAGAAGAGGTGTCATATCGGGTAACCAGGTTATCGGTGTTGAAGCAACTCTCGTACACGACAACCGTGATTGGCTTGAACCAGTCGGTATCAACTCAATCATCTGGGAAAATGGTGTTGGTGTTGAAATCTATGCAAACAAGACTGCAAAGCAGAGTCCTAAATCAGCATTGAGTTCAATCCACGTCCGTGAGTGTTGCATCTATATCCAAGATAACGTCGAGTCTATCCTTCGTAAGTATGTGTTTGAAATGAACACTGCACAGACACGTTTGGAAATCAAGACTTTGGTTGATAACTTCTTGGAGGGTGTCAAAGCAGACCAAGGTGTTTATGAGTATAAGACCGTTATGGACACAACAAATAACACACAAGAGGTCATTGACAACAATATGGGTGTTATCGACATCTATATCGAACCAGTTAGAGGTCTCGAAATCTTGACACAGAGATTGACAGTTATGAAGACTGGTGGTATAGCAGCAGGTTCTTTTGAATAATAGAACATTATGATACGAAAAGAGTCGTGGAGTTTTCTTCACGACTCTTTTTATTTACCCATAAATATATATATAATAAATTATATTTTATATGAAGAAATTTTCGGACGATATATTCGTTTTGACAGAGGAACAGAAAGTTATTGTTGATACACTTTCTGATAAAATTGTTGAAATGATAAAAGAAGGTAAGTCAACAGATGAGATTTTAAACGGAAACTTGGATGAAGGTCTGTTGGGTGGTATCGTTGGTGGTCTTGCCGGTGCAACAATAGGTCCTGCATTGGGTAGAGCAATCTGCAAGGCACTTGGAATAGAACACGGAATCCTGTACAATTTCTTAAACAGCAGGGCATTTCTGACAGCCGTATGTGGTTATGTCGGATTGAAATATTAAAATAAAATAGAATTGATATGAAATTAGAAGTAATAACAAAAGACACTTGTATAGGTTCTGAATTTCTTGGTATTTATAATTTAAACAACGAGAGAATAGAATCCTCTTTTGATAATGTTGAGGATGAAATAAATTCTTTGAGGATAGAAAATCAAAGATTGAGGGAAAGACTTTCACAACTTTCTGGTAATTATCAAACATTGAAGAACAGTTATGATGCACTAAATGAAAGTTATCAAGAACTATTGAGTGTAATAAATGAAAAATTAGACTATATAATCAATAAAGAATAAAGATGGCAAAGAAAATCAAGTTCAACAAGATAAACGGTAATGATACTATTGCCAATTCTATAACAACATTGAATCAGAATTTTGAACTACTTGAAGACACTTTAGAAACACAAATATCAAAAGGTGTCAGTTCTCTTCAAGTAGAGGATGTTGAATGGAATACATCTGGAGCAAACGGACCAACTTCACAGATAAAACTTTCAAACGGTACAACAGCGGAAATAAAACCAATACCTTCCGCCGATGAAAGTCAATCTGGTGTTGTAACAACCGGTGAGCAAACCATTGCCGGTGTAAAAACATTCAAGAATGGTATTATAACAGATACAATAACAGACAAAAAACATCACAACATAGTTGTTGCTGATGGTAATGCTGTTTATGTAGGTGGTAATGGTGGTATCAAACTCATTTATGACAACAACGGTAATTTGTCTGGTGTTGAATATGGTTTCCTAAAAGGTGTAGACCTCTCACAAATAGTGTCACAAGGAAATGATTCTGTAAGAGCACTTGAAGAATTGAGAAACTACCTCGAAGGTGTTAGAAATGAATTCAATGCAAAATTTGAAGAACAAGAGAGTGATATAAACGCTGTTGCTGCAAGTATAGCAGAATTGAATTTTGATGACCTAATCAACCAAAACGACGGAATGGTTGAGAATTATTTTGGTCAACCAAGTGAGATGCAAGAACTCTACAACGAATGGATTGGAGTTTTTGAAGACCACGTTGGTGATACATTCACAGACATTGTAAATAAAAGATGCTACAAGTTCGTTAAGAGCGGTGATTCTTATGAATGGAAACTTCTTGATGAGAGTGAGTATTCTGCAGTAGTGAAAGCATTGCTCAACTCACTTGATGCAAAATCTGTCGCCGACGGAAAATGTACAACATTCTATCAAGATAATATTCCAGCACCTTGTTATGTTGGTGACATCTGGGTTGTCAAGAAATCATTCTATATGAATGGAAATAACCAAGTTGATTATGTGGAAGGTGTTACAACCGTACCAAACGGAACTGTTGTATATTATGCAAACAATATGTTGTTCTGTATAAAAGACAACGACACAAATGTTCCGGATATAACAGATTGGGCAAAGGACTTATCAACTTGGTCTGAAATTCAATTTCAGAAGAATGTCGAAACAAAATTTGATGCAACAGATAAGGCTTTGTCAAATGCACAAAGTGCCATCAATGATATAAACGATGATAACATATTCAGTGTTTTCGAAAAGAGAGACTTTTTGAACAACACTTGGTATGCTATAGCCGGTAGTTACACATTTAACAGTGGTGTTGATATAGAGTATTATTCAAATGGAAGGCCAAAAACAAATCCAACAGAAGGATTTTTGGGAACTAGTACAAGTGGTTCATTCTGGGATGCAGTTGAAAACTGTATAGGTGATAATGAAAGTATAGATGTTTACAACAAAATACTCGGTGAACTTATTTCTGCATTTAAGGAACTTGCAAACTTCTGTTCATTGAATGGTTTATTCAATGATTCAATAGAGTCATCTACATTTGAAACAACAAGAACAAGTAGTGTTTTGCCAAATGGTTCAAATATTGGTGCAATTGCAAAACAAGAACTTGCAGATTTGTTGTATAACTATTACCGTGAAGAGGAAGAATGTAGAAAGAGTGCATATATCAATGCAGCAACATCAACAATTGATGATTTGGTAAATCAGACAGACAGAGCCATCCAAAACTGGTATCTTCAAAGTATCCCAACAAGACAGGAACAACTTCCTTGGAGAAAAGAAGGTGAATCCGAATCCGATTATGGTGCAAATGATGAATTACATATAAGTGATACAGCAGTTGATTTGAGTTCAACACTTTCACAATATGTTTATAAATTCTCAAAATATACAAACGAAAATGAGGTTGGTGATGTCGATAAGAAAATATTGAATACAAGTTTTTATTGGAAAAATATCAAAAAGAGTGATATAAGTACAATAATAGATGAATTGGGTATAGACGAAAGTCTTGCCGGAATAGACGGTTCAATAAACGTATTCAATACAACACCAACAAATTATTCTTATGGTGATATTTGGTTCTTTAATGGATTTTCACAAGATGACCCAAATCACAGCCATTTGACAAATGCAGAGAAAGAAAAATTTGTTGAAGGTTGTATATATTATTGCAGTAATACTGCATTGGATGGTATTGTCAACGATGAAGAAAACCATAATGGTATAAGAGAGAGTTTGGTTGTAAGTGATTGGGCAGACGGTTATGCAAAGGGTAAAGAGTTTATCACAAGGTTTGCTAATATGGCATCCGATAGTTGTCTTACACCAATAGAAAAGAATCAGTTGGTGAGAACATTCTATGAGATTTCTGGTACCAATTTGTACGGAAATGACAACGATGCCAACGATGATATAATCAAAGACATCTTCAACGACGACAACAGTAACGACGGTAGTCTCCGTTTCGTTATAAATGATGCTGTCAATACATTGTTGGGAACACCAATTACAAACTATAATGATTTGACCTCATTCATAAACGGTGAATGTTCCGAGACAGAATACGACACATTGGTTGAATTGGTTGAAAATCTTATAAGTAAATTTAAAGACATAAAAACCGCTTTAATATCTTGTGGATGTTTGGAAAAAGACACAGACACAGATTTGACACAGGTAACTTTCAGTGGTTTTGAAAACTCAATAAAATACAATGGTGCTTGGGATTCAAGTGTCCATATAACTATGTTGTCTGATGTGTTTGCAACATACTATATGGAAGAAGATAACTTGAAGACATTTGTACAACAGTTAAAAGTAGATGATTTAGAGAATAGACTTAGTGCAGAAATAACTTCTATACGTGATGTATCCGTAGGTGCAGCCAATGCCGCCAAGGCTGCAAACGAGGCAATAACAGCAATAAACTCCGATTTAATATTCTCAATATCAGAAAAGTCTTCATTCCTAAACAACACTTGGCGTAAAATCGCCGGTAGTGCTGTATTTAACCCAAATCTTGAAACAATAGATGGTAATGGACACCCCGTATCCAATTATCTCGGTACTGGCTCAAACGGTAGTTTCTGGATTTTGGTAAAAGACTTGGATTTGAGATTGAGTTCAAATTCTAATATTGTTAATAAATTCAAAAGACTCGGTACAATATGTAATCACTTCGGATTGTTCAATGCACAACTCCAAAATTCAAACTTTGGAACTGGTGTAGGTGATGATTACAATGCAAACGATTTGTACGATGCATTGTTCGAATACTACAACGAGGAAGAGTTGATGAGGAAGAATGTTTATGCAGCAAGTGTAAATGAGACATTGGATGCTTTGAAAAACCAGATAGATGGAAAGATAAGTACATTCTATGGTGAAGGTCTCCCACCTTCAACACAACAAGGTTTGTCGGCTTATTGGGAAGACGCCAATGAAAACCATATAAATGACGAATATAAAGATATTCGTTCAATTGATAATGGTGGTGGAAAAACATACATCTTTGTTGTCAAAACATCCGAAACAACAATCACAGAATCGGATGTTGAAATAGATGGAATAAACTACTATTGGAAAGGTATAGATAGTAGTAATATCTCAAATATCATAAGTCAACTCGAAGAAGCATACAACAATGCATTGGCAGAAGCAGACGGTGCTATTCAAATATTTGGTGAAGCAGATTTGCCAGATGAATATAATTATGGTGATATTTGGTTCTTCGGTGGTATAGATAAAATACAGGACTCAAACAAAGGTAACTATGATTTATCTTCGTTTGTTGCCGGTAACATCTATTACTGTGAAGGTGTTTATGAAGGTAGTGAAAAAGGTTTCACAACCTTCAATCCAATACATTGGAAAGTTGGTTCAAATGCAGGTGACACAACACAGAGGTTTGCACATATGACTTCTGATGATTGGTTGTCTGTGTCTGAAAAACAACAATTGTGTGATGAATGGTATAAGATTACCGGTATTCAATTTAGTAATGGATACAATGAAAACAACCTTATACAAAAGATAGAAAGCACACAACCAAATACTGGTTCTTATTACACACTTGTTAAAAAATATAAAGATAATCTTCCAAATACAGATGATGACACACCAGGTGGTGGTGACACTCCCACACCAGGTGGTGACACTCCAGATGTGCCAACATACGATGAAGAAAATTGTTTAACAAACACAAAATATTTTTATTTAAGCAATACAGAATATAAAGGAACACCAACAATAACACAAAACGAATCCAAAACAACATTAAGTTTTGGTGATGAAAATACATACATTGTTGGATATAAAATAGCAGGTGGTGATACAGTAAAAAGTGAAGATTGTAAAACAGAAATCACTTTTGAAAAAGACACTCCTTCTATCGAATCCGTGTATATATTGTCTGTATATTCATATATTGAAGATAATTTAATATACCCAGATTTAAACATAAAGTATGCTGATGATAAAATTATAATAACCACAATAGATGGAAATTACAAAACCATAAAAGGATATAGTACTAATAAAACAAGTGCAGAAGACATAAACGGTGAAAGCATCGAGTGCTCTACAGAAGGACTTGAATATATTAATTTATATTTTGAATCGACCGGTGCCATTTCGCCGTTTAATGGAACAACATATTTTATCGGTGGTAGTAGTATTGATTCAAAGAAGTTTAAAATTGAAAACAATAAACTAACCATACCAGATGAAGAAAATATGTTTATTGTTGCATATACAATGGGTGGTAAGTATATTAAACCAGACGAAGGATGTAAAAGTATAACTATATCTGAAAGTGATAAACAAATAGAATCTGTATATTTGTTTAATTTAGTAAAGGATGAAAGTATAACCGTTTCTACTATTTCGAGTTCAATAATCGATGATAAAATAACTATAATCATTAAAATAGAGAAGGGAGAAATAGGAGGATGTGAAATAACTGGATTGGAAAAAGATAAGGATTATTCTCTTACTATAGAGAACAGAATGATTAATATTACTCTTAAAACATCAAGTTTAACTAAACTTAATACAATTAACATCACATCATCTACACCATCTTTTAGTGGTTCACTTGATATAGAAGAAACAAAAGAAAATCTAGACAATGCATTAAAAAATCTATTCAAGATTCTTCTTACTTGTAAATGCCACATACAAGAAGACACTGATTTAAGTACGGTTAATTGGAACTCAACTCCAGTTTCAACAACTCCGACTTTATTGGTAAATCTATTCAATAGATATTATGCAGAAGAGAAAAACCTTTCTGTTGAACTTACCGATTTGCAAATAAACAATACACTTTCAGACCCAATAACAGTTGAAGAACTTGCAAATGGTATTGGTGGTAAAGGTTTTGTATTGACTTCGTTGGTTGAATTGGAATACAATAACGAAAAAATCGGTGGTTTGGATGGTGTAACAGAAGACGGAAATGGTGGTGTTGATAATGTTGGTATGTGGTTTGGTGGTACCGTTGAAAATGCAAAGAAGACTTTGAACGGAACACTTAACGGTGAATCACCGGTTCCTGTTATAATTACAAAGAACGGTATCAACAGTAAGATTGGCCCATTCAAGATTGGAAACAGCACAACAAACGAACACATTTATGTTGGTGACAACACATCTGGTAAGGCAACCGTCATAGGCAAGGACTATATTTCAATGGGTGCATCTTATGAAAATTCAGACACTAAGTCTGAAGCTTCTGAAAATGCAACAATTTTCCTTGATAAAAACGGTGTCGGAAGTAGGATTGGTCCGTTGAAAATTGGAAGTTCAATATACATTGGTGATGAGAATAGTGGCAATGTAACTGTAATCAATAATGACTATATTTCAATGGGTGCAACATATACCAATTCAAACACAAAGGTAAAAGCACAAGAAAATTCTATGATTTACCTCGATAAAGATGGTGAAGGAAGTAGGATTGGTCCGTTGAAAATCAAAAAGGATTCAAACAATAAGATATTGACATTCGGTAATACAACACAAGTATATAGTTTCAAAAATACTAATAGTTACACAGCATCATTTGGTACAAGAACAGGAAAAATTATTGACGGTCATACATTTTCAAACAATGAATTAAATAAATCAATCCAATATGGTACATCTATTGTTGATTTTGATAATATAACAATAATTAATATGGATACAAATCCAGGTGATGAAACATTATTACCAGATTTTGATGGATTGGATAAACCTTAAACAATATAAAAATAAAAGATAACAAAATGGCAACTGTAAATTGTGGATATAATAATATAAATCTCATAAGAAGACCGTTCAAAAAAATGGCAGAAGAAAGTGGTAAAATGGCAAATATGAGAATTGAAAAACTTGGAAATTTCAATCTTATACCGTTGGATAATGGTAGTTATTATAATACAGAAAACCAAATATTTCCTATGGGTGGTGACACAGGTCAGATATATCTCATATCTGACCCAGATGTCGGTGTACTTATACCACATATAAAAAAGGAAAGTAAATATGTACTTTCATATAAAAATATTGATTTGGATGGATTGTTTAATAAAGCAGATTTTAATTCATTCATAAATCAATATAGAAGTTCTTTGGCAAATAGTGGTAATTTTGCAAACACATTGTCATATAGTGTTTCTGGTTTTATCTTTGTTCAACCGATATTTTTAAATTCATCCGATACTTGGTATGTTTATGTACCTATGTATAAAATAAATGACGACGATGTTGTTTTTGAAAAAAGGGAATTTAATAATATGAGTAATATGTTTAATGTGAATTCTTCTTTGGAAATAAACGATGTTGTTGTTTCAAACCAGAATATAGATGATATGAAGTTCTCACAATTTGGTATTGGTAAAAATGGATTATCTTTAAGAAACGGAATGTCATACACAATTAGTGAAACCGGTGATGTTAATTTCAATATTGGAAACATTAAATCAGATTCCACACCATTTATGAAAGTTAAAATGAAAATAGACAATTCATTTCAAATTGTTGAAAAGAAACTCGAATCAGAATCGTATAGAAAAGGTGATGTCATATCAGGAACATCTGTAACATCATTGTTAAATTCAATTTTCCAAGATATGAGTGAAAAAATTGATGAGTTGTCAAATGATATACATATTTGTTCAACATACGGTTCTACACAAAACAAATCTGTTGTTTTGAAAAGTGATTTGATGACTATTGCATCAACAGGTATCATTGTACGTTTGAAATATAAAAGTACAGTATCGTCACCAACATTTTCTTATACTATGGAAAACGGTACAACAACTGGAACTCAACGACCAATAAAATATAATGATAAAACTGGTAGTGAATTGACATCTATTCCAGCCGGTTATTATAGAGTTACACCTATTGGGGATAAAACCAATGGACAATATTGGCTCTTCACAAGAGAATCAAATGGATTGTTCGACAAGATGAATACTTTTTTCAATAAGACATCAAACTTCGATATTCTAATAGTTAAGAAATAAAACAAACAGAAAGACCACTTTTCAAAAGAGTGGTCTTTCTTTTATTTCATAAATACATTAAGTTAGATTTTTAAAACATATTTTATGGCTGGTTTTACAGGAAACAGTAGAAATAATAACACGGTAAATCCTAATCCCGTTAGAAGGGTTTTGAGACGACTTTCATCATTCGGTATGAACTACAAGGATGATGTTATAAAAAACGTCCGTTCACAAGACTTGGATTTATCAAGACAAGTGTTGAGTTCTTCACCGACATCTGCACAAGTTGGTTCTTTGAATGACGAAGCAGTACAGGTTTTGTTCGCCCGTATGTCATCAACAGACCCATCTTTGTCGAAAGGTTATTTTAACCTTACGGAAGAGAACTATGCAAAGAAAAAGGAACAGTTGAGAAGATATGCCTTGCAGGATGAAATTGAGGAAATCCTTGACATCCTTTGTGAAGAGTGTGTTTGTTTTGACGGTGCAAACAAGTTTGCAAACATCAAACTTAATTACAAAGTCGACCAGAAGATTCTCGACGAAATAGATGAAGAGTATAACAAACTCTATAACTATTTTGGATTCTATGACACCGTTCAAGCAACAGACTATTTCAGAAAATGGTTGATTGATGGTTTCCTTGCATTTGAAATAGTTTACAA